>ENA-ORDA01000989-ORDA01000989.1-marine-metagenome-genome-assembly--contig:-NODE-989-length-25770-cov-3.488071_pt1 | contig 25770 bp, 21 predicted proteins | sample MGYA00237778_ERZ508506 | MGnify/ENA primary metagenome ERZ508506 (study PRJEB26177, sample SAMN06267891) | marine metagenome | isolation source: Monterey Bay, California, USA | place: Pacific... | reverse complement strand
GATGCAGCGTGTCCAGGTTTTGTTTTTTCAGCACCATCTCCTGATCAAATGTTAGCAGCTGCAGATCATGTTGATAGTGGTGCAGGTGTTTTATTTATTGTTAAAAATTATTCAGGTGACATTATGAATTTTCAGATGGGAGCAGAAATGTACTCAAAAAAAAGTGATAGTATTATAACTAATGATGATGTTGCTGTTGAAGACTCTACATTTACAACTGGTAGACGTGGTGTAGCTGCAACAGTTTTAGTAGAAAAAATAGTGGGATCCTTAGCTGAAGATAGCGGATCATTAGAGGACTGTAAAAAAATTGGAGAAAAAGTAAATAAAAATGCTGGCACAATGGGTGTTGCGTTTACGAGCTGTACAACTCCGGAAGCAGGAAAGCCAACTTTTGATATTGGTTCAGATGAAATGGAATTTGGAGTAGGAATCCATGGAGAACCAGGTAGAAAAAGAGAGAAAATACAATCGTCAAAAAAAATAGTAGGAAATATTTTAGACGCTATCCTTGATGATTTAAAACCAGAAAATAATGAAAAGATATTGCTTTTTGTTAATGGTATGGGTGGCACTCCACTTACAGAATTATATTTAGTTTATGATGATGCATGTAAAATTCTACAATCTAAGGGAGTTGAAGTTACAAGAAGCTTAGTAGGTAATTATTGTACTTCACTTGAAATGCAAGGAGCTTCAATTACTCTTCTTAAATGTGATGAAGAGATTTTAAAAAATTGGGATTCACCAGTTCATACCGCAGCTATGCGCTGGGGAATGTAAAGCTATATCTCCCTATTAAAAAATGTCGATTTATGATTATAATAAATTGGTCTAAATCAAAAAGTTCTACCACAGATTGTAATTTAAAACTAATGAAGCCATTTTGACTATGGACTTCGAAGTCCAATTATAATTAACTTCAAAAAGTTAATTAACTAATACTAAAAAAGAGGAGAGAAAATGATTAAAGAAAAAAAATCATTGAAGGGTAAAGCACCTTCAAGACGTAAGTTCTTTAAGACTGCTGCTGCAACTGGTGTTGCTGCTGTAGCTGCAACATCTTTATCTGCTCCAGCTGTTGCCAAAGAAAGAGTTGAAGCTTCTATGGTAGCTACTTGGCCAAGAGATTTTCCTGGTCTAGGAACTGGTGCACAAAGACTTGCACAGAGATTAAGCGATATGAGTGATGGAAGAATACAAGTTACTTATTATGCTGCTAACGAAAGAGTTAAAGCATTTGACTCATTTGATGAAGTTGCTTCTGGTAACTCACAAATGTATCACGGTGCTGATTACTACTGGGTTAAAAAACACCCTGCATTTGGATACTTTACTGCCGTTCCATTTGGTTTCACATATGCTGAAATGAATGCTTGGCTTAAGTATGCTGGTGGACAAGAACTTTGGGATGAGTTAACTGATGATTTTGGTACTCAAAGTTTTGCAGCTGGTAACACAGGTGTACAAATGGGTGGTTGGTTTAATAAAAAAATTAGATCAGCTAATGACTTTAAAGGTTTAAAAATGAGAGTTCCAATGCAAGAAGTTTTCATTCAGACAGCTCGGGCTTTCGGTGCAAACCCGCAGGAGTTAGCAGCTATTGATATTTATCAAGCACTACAAACCGGTGTTATTGATGGCCAAGATAATCCACCATCTAATATATGGGATTTTAAAATGTATGAAGTTTCAAAATACCTCACAGTTACAAACTACGCAACGGGACCAGATCCTTTCATAGTTAACCTGAAATGGTATAATACGCTTCCACCTGAATTGAAAATTATTTTTGATAGAGTAGCGAAAGAGGCTATTGCTAAAAGCGATCAAATGAATAGAGAAAAAGAGTCTGAATATCTTGATATGTTATCAAAACACTTAAAAATAAATTACATATCCGGAAAGGATCTGATTCCATTTCAAGAGGCGGTTAAGCCAGTTTATAATTATTTTATAAATAAAGGAATGTTTACAATGGCTGAGATTAAAGAAGCACAAAAAATTGCTAAGCAAAAAAACTAACACATTAAAAAGAAAAAAACCATATTTTAAACTCCACACAAAAAAAATTCTTAACTATAAATAAGTACTTAGAAAAAACTTTAATTAATTTGCTGTTTTTTGTGTTTTCAATAACATTTGTTCTCGTTTTTTTAAGATATGTTCTTAATCAGTCAATAACGGGGGCAAATGAAATTGTAACAATTCTATTTATTTATACTACGGCTATTGGTTCAGCAATATCTATTGATAAAAACGAACATATTTCAATTGATATACTTGTTAATTATTTAAGTTTAAGGAATCAGAAAATAATCAAAACAGTACAACTGCTTTTGCTGGTTTTTCTACATATAACGATATTTGTATACTGTTTAGATTGGATTAAAACAGCGGGTGGATATCTAATGCCCGCTACTGGTCTTCCAAGAATAATTACTATCGCAAGTATCCCTATTTGCTGTTTATTATCTATTTTATACTGTATTAATGCTGCTGGAATGCTCTTTACCAAACTCAGTACGAATGATAAAAACTAAAATATGATAGTTTTATTATTTAGTCTGTTTGCTTTTTTAGCAATTGGTGTTCCAATTGCATTTTCACTTGGACTTTCAACAACATTATATTTTATAATATTTAATAAAGACTTATTACAGGTTGTCCCTCAAATGTTATTTGCCGGGATGGACTCTTATACATTGATTGCTTTACCACTTTTTATTTTAATGGGACAATTAATGAATGAAAGTAAAATAACATCCAGACTAATTGATTATTGCTTAATCTTTATTGGTAACATAAGAGGCGGACTTGGAATAGTAAATGTTATTTCTAGTATGCTCTTTGGTGGAATATCAGGTTCTTCTGTTTCTGACACAGCTTCTATCGGATCAATTTTAATTCCAGAAATGAAAAAACGAGGTTACCCAGAAGAATACGCTGCTGGACTTACAGTTGCTTCTTCTACAATGGGTATGATAATACCTCCCAGTATACCAATGGTCCTTTATGCCGTGACAGCACAGCAATCTGTGGGAAGATTATTTCTCGGAGGAGTGTTTCCAGGAATTATGGTAGGTGTTTTCCAACTGTTAATAACAATTGTGATTTCAAATAAAAATTCTTTCCCTAGAGAAAATATAACTGTTTCTTTTGATACAATATTAAAAATGACATTAAAAAACTCTTATATATTGTTTATGCCTTTTTTTGTCGTTGGATCTGTGATTCTTGGAGTAGCCACACCAACAGAATCCGCGGCTCTGGGTGTCTTCTATGCTTTAATAATTGGTTTGTTTTTAATTAAAAGTCTGAATTTAAAACGAATTGTAAAAGCATTAAAAAGTGCTGTATTAACAAGCTCTAAAATTATGATTATTATTGCTTTCTCTAAAATTTTTATATGGGTGCTCGCTTTCGAAAGGGTACCCGATGAGCTATCTGAAACAATATCCTCCCTAGGTTTGAATTCTACTAGCATGCTCTTATTGTTCGTTGTTATAATCTTGATTTCAGGAACATTTATTGACGTTAGTCCAGCCATTTTATTGTTTACTCCTGTATTCTTGCCAAGCATAATTCAATTAGGAGTGTCCCCCATTTTGTTCGGGGTTGTTTTAGTCATTGGTCTTGCAGTTGGCGCTTGCACGCCTCCTGTTGGTAACTGTTTAAATGTCTGTGCAATTATAACAGGGCTTAGTATTGGAAAGATTTTTAAAGGTGCTGCACCTTTTTTAATCGCAAACATCGTTACGTTAATTATTATTGTACTGTTCCCAAATATCGTTACTTGGTTACCAGAAGCAATTATGAAATAAAATTTATAAAAACAAATAAGGATTGAATAAAATGGAATATGACATAACACTAATAGGTAATTACACTAAAGATAAAATTGTAACACCAACAGAAACGAAGTATGTTGATGGCGGTGGTTTTAACTATGGCGCACACGCTGCCATTGCCTTAGGTGCAAAAACTGCCGCAATTACTCGCTTAAAAGAAAATGACAAACACGTGGTTGATAATTTAGTAAGTGCTGGTGTTGATGCATATCCTACCTATACAAAAAACTCAACTCATATGGAGCTTATATATCCAACAGATGATTTCGACGATAGAATTTTAGTTATGCCTAAGTCAGCTGGGTCGTTTACATCAGATCAATTTGAAAATATTAATTCTAAAGTTTTTTTAGTAAATGCTTCGATTAGAGATGAGTTCAAAGTTGAAACATTAGTTGATCTGAAAAAAAAAGGATCTCTAATTGGAATAGATTTGCAAGGCTTCATTAGAACTATAGATAAAAACAATATATTGATAAACAGTGATTGGGAGGAAAAAAAAGAGGCCTTAGGATTAACGCATTATTTGAAAGCAGATGGTGTTGAAGCAGAGTTTTTAACGGGAGAATCAGATTTAATATCAGCAGCTAAAATTTTAAAATCTTATGGACCTAAAGAAATTATAATTACACACAAAGACGGTGTTCTTGTTTATGATGGTGAAAATGTTTTTCAGGAACCCTTCATTCTTGATAAAATTGTTGGTCGTAGTGGAAGAGGTGATACCTGTGGCGCGAGCTATGTTTATAAACGCTTAACATTAAACGCAAAAAATTCAATAAAGTGGGCTGCTGCTGCAACTAGTTTGAAAATGGAATCAGATACTCCCCTTAAAAACACAATACATGAAATTGAAAATAGAGTAAGTAAATATAAATAATTAAATGAGCTAAGTTAATCTATGCTAACCCTAATATATCTTTTAATAACAATTGTCTTTATAGTTCTTTCTACAGCTAAATACAAGGTTCACCCCTTCTTAACTCTGCTTATTGCTTCCTTGGGAATGGGGGTATTAAGTGGTTTAGATGTTAATTTTGTTGTTAAAACTGTATCAGAAGGCTTTGGAAACACCTTAAAAAGCATAGGTATTATAATTGCATGTGGTTCAATTATTGGTACTTTTTTAGAAAAAACAGGAGCTGCAAAATCTATAGCTAACAAAGTTTTACAAGTTGTTGGAAATAAAAATTCTGCTTTAGCAATGAATTTAACTGGTAGCATTGTCTCTATTCCTGTGTTTTGCGATTCAGGTTTTGTCATACTTTCCACATTAAATAATGCAATAAACAAAAAAACGGGTATATCACTTTCCGTGCTTGGCACTTCTCTCGCTGCTGGGTTATACGCAACTCATGTTTTTGTACCTCCGACCCCTGGGCCTTTAGCGGCAGCATCTATAATTGGGGCAGATGTCGGACTTGTTTTAATTTTTGGTTTATTAATTGCAATCCCTGTTTCAATAGTTGGTTGGTTGTGGGCATCATACTACTGTTCTAGGTTTTCGATAAATCAAAAAATTGATAATGACAATCTCAATATTGAAACTAAAAGCCATACAAATCTAACAATGTCAGTTCTACCTATTATTATTCCCATAGTACTAATTACACTTAAATCAATTATTAATCACCCAACTGTAGAATTAGAAAACCTATTTATCAATAATGTTATCTCTTTTTGTGGACACCCAATTATAGCAATTCTCTTTGGGGTTTTTATCGCGATGTTTTCGGCTACTAATTTTTCATTAGAACAACATTTTGATTGGGTTTCTAGTGCTCTTAAATCAGCAGGTGTAATAATCCTTATTACTGGTGCTGGTGGTGCTTTTGGTAATATTTTAAGAGCTACATCAATTGGAGATACTATAAGTCAAAGTCTTTTAACTTTTGAAGTGGGGCTTCTTTTACCATTTATTATTGCTGCCTTTTTAAAAACAGCACAAGGGTCATCGACTGTTTCAATTATTACCACGTCAGCGATGGTTTTACCATTGCTAGATTCACTAGGCTTATCAAGCGAAATGGGGAAGGTGCTTACAGTACTTTCAATTGGTGCTGGCGCAATGACAGTCAGCCATTTAAACGATAGTTATTTTTGGATAGTATCCCAGTTTTCAAACATGAATACTAAAACAGCGTTACATTGTCATACTGCGTCAACATTATTGCAAGGTTTAACGAGTATTGTTTTGATAAAAATCATATCGCTGTTTTTATTAGTATAATATCATTCGTTTATCGCATTACTTATATCTGTAATTATTCCGCTAACCCTTAATTTTTTACAGAAGTCAATAGAAGATTCTGAATTCACAGTCCAAGTATTAATAAAAACATTTTTCTTTTTACATATACTTACTAGCTCTTTCTTTAAAAAATCAGCTCGTGGATGTATACAATCAGGGTGACAAAAATTCATCCATTTTAACATATTCATATTTTCAAATAAAAACCCCGTTTTAACATGAGGTATTAACCATCTTGAGTAAAAAACTATAAGAGGATTAAAAGAAGATATTAAAATTTTTTGTCTTACTTTATTTTTTTTTAAAAATGTTTTAAGCGCTGAAATTGTAGAAAAATCAAAAAGACCTGAAAACTTAATTTCTATATTTAGCCTAATATTATCTGACATATTATTAAAAACGTTTTCTATCCTTGGGATGTTTTTTTGATTGTTTGGGTGAGAAAATATTCCTGTTTTTATTTTATCTAATTTTGTTGAAATCATTTGATGTATGTATCCTGACGAATCTGTTTCTTGCTCAAGTTGATGATTATGTGAACAATATAACACACCATCTTTTGAGGAGATTATATCGAGTTCTATACCGGTAAACCCTCGTTTTTCAGATTCTTTATATGCTTCTAATGTATTTTCCGGATAATCGTTGGTAACACCTCTATGAGAAAACAGCATGGGTTTTGAAGAATAAAAGTCTTCCATTCCTCGACCGCGCCAATATCTTAAATAACTAACAACTGTTAATAAAAGAACAAAACAAACTAAAATCATTTTAAAGGCAGGAGTGTTAACCTTCTAAATTCTTTACTTTCCCTTATATATGTTTCGTCAAACCAAGTAGTCCTATATTTACCGCTATGATATAAATCAGCTTGGTCATCATAATGTTTGCTGTTGTATAAACCTGATTGACCGGTGGGAATAATTTGCTGTGTCTCATTCAAATTACTGAAATCTACTACACGCCTCATTGAAGCACCTGCTGTTTGAGCATAAGGTTTGCTAAAAGAATAAGAACCAGCGTTTGGTGATTTATCTGAACCGCCGGAAAGATATGGACCGACATTAAAACCAAATATCCAATCTAATATTTTCTTACTCCCCATTTTGTGTTCATGTTTTAAGTAGTGAGCTCTTCCCCATTCCCAATTTTTCATATTGTGCCCTACAATATTTTCAATGTCTTCTATACCATTAACGACTGACCTTTTTAGTACTTCTTCAAGCGTTTCTATTTTTCCTTTTGTTCTTATATCATCTATCCATGAAGAGGAGCCCTCTGCCAAAATTTTTCTTAAACTTCTACTGTGTAAATACTTCATAGAGGTAAAAGCTTCTAAATATTTATCACCAAGTAAAGATAGCTCATCACCAAATAGTTCAATCACTAATTGACGAAGAACTGAGTGAAATATAAGCGCACCTTTTGAATCAGGGGTTTCAATAAAATTCCAATCCTTGAGTATTTTCATAGACTTATTAATTTTTTCGTTTTCCTCTGTAATATTTACTGTCAAAAAGTACGGTGTGATTTCTTTAGCAAATAAAGAAGTGTAATCAAGTTGAACTGATTTCATATCATCAACACTTGCCGTGCTTAAAGTGTCAAGTCGAGAAACAATTTGTTGTGCTCTACTGGGATCGGCCCATAAACCGCTTATGTAGTATGGAAAGGTATCATCAATTGTTTTGTTGTTAGCAGTCGCTATATACCCTGATTCAGGATTAAATAAATAAGGCATTTCTTTAAACGGGACTCTCCCCTCCCAATCATAATCAGGGTCGTGACCCGGCCTAGGTATAAGACTTGAGCCTTCTTTTCTAATCGGAACGTAAACAGCAGGCCTCCAGCCTATATTACCAAATACATCAGCGTAAACAATGTTTTGTCCAGGAACACCAAAGTTTTTTACAGATTTAGAAAAATCGTCCCAGTTTTTTGAAGTTGCTAAACCAAATAACCCATCGATTTCTTTCGTTAACCAATTACCTGTCCAAGCCATAGAAAGCGCAACGGTATCGTCTTTTATTAAACTATGTACGTCGGTGATAATTGGTCCATGATGTGTTAACCTAATTGTAATAGTTGTATCCCGGTCATTTTTTAAAGGGATTTTTTCTGTAATCACTATCATATCCTGATAACTATCGTTGTATAGATATTGATTTGAATTTTCTGGGTTTATTGATTCAATAAAAAAATCCATATCATCAACCATTGAATTTGTTAGACCCCAAGCTATTTTTTCGTTTTGGCCGATAATTGGCATAGGGATCCCAGCCAAACAAAGACCACTTACATTGAACCGGCCTCCTTTTAAATGCATTTCATACCACCTTGGTGGTTGTGTGAATTTTAAATGTGGATCATTCGCTAAAAGAGGTTTCCCGGATTCTGTTCGTGTACCCGAAACAACCCAATTATTAGAACCAGAAACAGAAGAATTATAACCAAGTAACTTTTCAAGTAATAATTCTTGATCCATGATTTTTGAAAAAGAGATGTTTTTAACTGATTGGTTTTTTTGAGTTATAGTTGGATGTTCATCAGCATAATATGGATAAACTTCTTTTAGTTTTTCTTTTCCAAAATAATTCTCAATTGCACCGAATACAATCTCTGGCTTCCAAGAAGATGACATTTCCCGCGCCATCATCCTTGAATATCCCGTAACAATAGAGGGGTTCCAAACAGGTGGTTTTAATTGAAGTATCTTAAATTCAATTGGTAAGTCGTCGTACACTTCTTCAATTCGATAGTTTATACCTGCACAAAATGCATTTATTAAAGAGATTGTTTCGGGGTCTAATTCTTTAACTAGTTTTTTAGCTGTGTCATGAATTCTCCAAGTTCTTAGATATATATCACTTTCAAGTAATTCATCTCCAAGAGCATATGATAATTCTCCCCTAACAGAAAAATTAACTATCGACATTTGAAACAGTCGGTCTCTAGCTGCGTAATAACCAGAGGCATAAAACAAATCTTCCTCGTTTTGAGCGAAAATATGAGGGACACCAAAACTATCTGTATAAATATCTACAGAATTATTAAGACCGTGTATTGATTGGTGACCTTCATATTTTGGTGTCGGATGAATAAGATACCAATATATTATTGAGAAAGATATTATTAACGTTATAGAAATAAGTTTATTTTTCATTTATAGGTCATTTGATTTGTAACAAGACTTTACTGTTTTTTGTCAATTGTTAATAGAATTCTTTTGTCTGGGTCAATTCTTATTTTGTTATACTGAGGAATTGCTATCATTATTGGTTCGTTTGTTATAACCAATTTTTTTTTAGTAAATCCAATGTTTGATTTATAAAAAACCTCAACTGGCATTGAAAAATCACTGTTTTCCCAACTAAGCTCAACAAACGTGTGGTTTGAACCATGAGTGGTTTTTTGATTAATTACGGGGTATTGGTTTTCATAAAGATATACTTTAAAAAACCAATCAATATTTGTTCCAATTTCATTATGAACAATATCAATAAAATCACTAGTCGTTATCTGGTTATTAGGAAGGTGTTTTTTTGAATGTAATAAGTCTTTTAGTATTTTAAAAAAACTCTCGTCTCCCACTAAGTATCGAAGCATATGCAAAACAAAAGCTCCTTTATAATATGGATCCAAACCAAAAACTTGACTCATTGTAGAGTTTCTTTCTAAAACAATAGGTTTACTAAGTGGTATTTTTTTTGAAATATTTTTAGTAAGAAAAGAATTGTATTCTTCATAACCATATTTTTCTTCAATATATAGGGCTTCACAATAAACGGCAAAACCTTCATGTATCCAAAAATCTGACCAATCACTAACGCTTAAGTAATTACCCCACCATTCATGAGCCATTTCATGAAACAATAAAAAGTCATACCCTTTTTCGTTTTTTTTATAATCATTTCCATACGCAATCATAGTTTGATGCTCCATACCGAAATATGGTGTGTTAACAAGTCCCAATTTTTCTTCGATCCAAGGGAACTGTCCAAAGTTTCTAGTAAAAAAATCAACAAATATTTCTACCTGATCTAATAGTTTTTGAGCACCTTCTAAATTTTCATTTAGAACATAAAACTGAACCCTTAAGGGTTTTCCTAAAGAAGGAATAATCCTTTCGATTAACTCAAAGTGCCCAACTGTAAAATTTATATTATATGGATTAATACTATATTTTGTACTCCAATGCCATGTTGTCCATTTGTTTTTATGTTCTTTTACACTTTGAAGGTTTCCATTAGATGCTACAGATAGCGGTTTTGGAACAGTAATGTAAAGTTCAGCACTTTCTGGTTCATCACTTGGGTGCTCTTTAGAAGGATACCAAAGATGAGAACCATTAGACTGACAAGAAACACCAATCCAAGGATAACCATCTTTGCTTTTGCTCCACGTAAACCCACCATCCCATGGCGGGTTTTCCGCTATCGGAGGCTTCCCTTTATATTCTACAGTAACCAAAATTGTAGAATTAATTTCAAGGTTTTGAGGTTTTATAAATATAGTATTGTCACGATGTTTAAAAGGAGTTGTAACACTATCTATCATTACCTTTGATATAAAATATTGATTTAATAAATCTAATTCTATAAACCTTACTTCATCAATTATCTTAATTTTAATATTAACATGTCCAGATATTATTTTTCTTTTTGGGTCAACTTTTAGTCTTATATCATAATGCCTAACGTCTACTCCTAATTGATTCTTACTTAATTTTCCGCCGGAGGTTATATCTTTAGAAAACACTATCGATAAGAAGCTAAATATCAATAACAATCCCCTCATGTTTTAATTATTTTATATTGATATTGATAAATTCCAACCTGCTTAGGAACCTCAACTAAGTTAACAAATGTAAGTTTTGAGCTTTGTATTTTATCAGAAAAAAGAGGAACGCCTTCACCAAATATATGTGGATGTGGTGTAATGTATATATCAGTTAAAAAAGGGTAAAACCTAGAATACGTTTTACCACCACCAACAATAAAACATTTTTTTGATGAAATGTTTTTTAAAACATCTCTTGGGTTATCACTTCTTTTTACTACTATTACTTCTCGACCTTTTAATTCGTGAGCTATCGTGTTTTTAGTATTGGAACCCATAATAATTGGATATCCCATAGTCTGCTTTTTAAAAAGCGGTAGGTCTTTTGTCCAGGTTATTATTTCGTTACTATGTCTAGCAATAAAGCCATCTACCGTCACTGCCGCAATTAGTATAATTTCAGATGGCAAAATTATAACACGGTTAAGTTAAAAGTTTTTAACTAGTCTTTTTAGGTATATATAGATCTGTAACAGTTCCTTCAAAAACTTCTGCTGCATTTGCAAATGTCTCTCCTAATGTTGGATGAGGGTGAACTGTTAAACTAATATCTTCGGCGTCTGCACCCATTTCAATAGCTAATGCACCTTCAGATATTAAATCACCAGCATTAGGACCAACTATTCCAACACCAATCGTCCTCTTCGTTTCTTTATCAAAAAGAATCTTTGTTCGCCCTTCATTTCTACCTAAGGCAAGAGATTTTCCACTAGCCGCCCAAGGAAACTCGCCTTTTTCATAAGAAATAGATTTTTGTTTTGCTTCAGTTTCGGTTAAACCTACCCAAGCAATTTCTGGATCTGTAAAAATAACTGCTGGGATAGCTTTGGAATCAAAGGCCGCTGGTAAACCACATATCACTTCAGCCGCGACTTTTCCCTCATGCGTTGCTTTATGGGCTAACATAGGGTTTCCAACAATATCACCAATTGCATATATGTTATCGACACTTGTTTTTTGATATTTATCAACTGATATAAAACCTTGCTTATCTACTTTTATACCTGTCGTATTTACTCCCATTTTATCTGTATTAGGCCTCCTACCAACAGAAACCAGAACTTGATCATATGTTTCAATATTTTCTTTTCCATCGCGTTCCATTGTAACGCTCAAACTTCCAGTAGAAGATTCTTCAACTTTAGTAATTTTTGTAGATAATAAAATTTGATTGAATTCTTTTTTTAATTTTCGAGCCAGTGGTTTTACTAAATCTGGATCAGCGCCAGGAAGTAGGTTAGGTAAAAACTCTGCAACACTTACAGATGCACCTAAAGCGCTAAAAACCGTTCCCATTTCTAAACCAATATAACCACCACCAATAACAAGGAGACTCTTTGGGATTTTCTTAAGATCGAGTGCTGTCTTTGAGGTTAACACATTTTCATTTTCAAATGGAATCCCAGGTATAACTGACGAAGACGATCCAGCAGCAATGATACAATGATCAAACGTAATAGTTTCTTTTTTTGTATCTATTTTTAATTGCACTTCTGTATCTGATAAAAAAGTTGCCTCTGCTTGTACAGTTTCAACCTTCCTAGCTTTTGCCATTTGCCCAATTCCATTTGACAATTGTGAAACAACCTTGTTTTTCCAGTCTCTTACAGAATCAATATCTATTTTTGGTTTAGAAAAAGTAACACCCATTTTTTTTAAAGACTCTGCCTCTTCTAGAACCTTTGCTATGTGCAAAAGTGTTTTTGAAGGAATACAACCCCTATTAAGACAGACCCCTCCGAGCGTTGGGTCTTTATCAACTAACATTACCTTTCGTCCAAGATCAGCGGCTCTAAAAGCAGCTGCATAACCACCTGGACCCGAACCAATTACTAATATATCTATGTGTTTATTTTTTACCATTTAACATCACTCGAAAGTAGATACATCAAGGAGAGATCTTGAAAAAAATGTCGTAAAAGAAGCACCAAGCGCACCGTCAATAACGCGATGATCGTAAGACAATGAGTATGGCATAACAAAAGTTGGGATAATTTCTTTGTTTTTATGATCATATAAAGGTTTCCAAGAGCTTTTAGAAACACCCATAATTGCTACCTCTGGGGGGTTAATAATCGGAGTAAAATTTGTTCCTCCAATTCCACCCAAACTAGAAATAGTAAAGGAGCCACCTTTAAGTTCTTCGGGTTTTAGTTTTTTAGTTCTAGCTCTATCACTTATATCCATTAACTCTTCGGAAAGACCTAGTACCGATTTATTATCTGCGTCTTTTATAACAGGAACAACCAACCCTGTTGGTGTGTCCACAGCTATACCAATGTTGAAATAATTTTTTTGAACCAGGTTTTCACCTAAGTGGTCTAAGGAACTATTAAAACGAGGAAACTCTTTTAAAGCTTTGACAACTGCTTTAATAATAAAAGGTAAAAATGTTACTTTAATGTTTTTTTTCAGACCCTCCTTCTTTAATTCTATCCGTCTTGAATTTAAAATAGATATATCTGCCTCATCAAACTGAGTAACATGGGGTATTGTTTGCCAGGCCTGTTGTAATCTTTCACCTGTGATTTTTTGAATTTTTGTTAACGGCGTATTTTCAACAACCCCCCATTGAGAAAAGTCAATTTTTGGAAAACTTGTGGCAGCTACAGGTCCACCTTGGACCATTTTTTGTTTTATATAGCCGTGCAAGTCGTCTTTTGTAATTCTACCTTTTGCACCAGTTGCTCTAACCGACGATAAATCAATTTCTAATTCTCTTGATAACCTTCTAACGCCAGGACTTGCAAAGGTTTTTTCTGTAGATGGCTTTGTTTCTTGTTTTACTTCTACAGGTTTTACGCTTTCTTCTGGGGTTTCTTCTGGGGTTTCTTCTGGGGTTTCTTCTGTTTTTTGAGTATCGAGTTTATCTTTATCATCAGACGCAATCTCAATAGAGAGAAGTGATTCACCGGTTTTAACCTCATCTCCCATAACAACAAAAACCTCTTTTACTATTCCACTGTTTTCTGAGGGGATTTCCATACTGGCTTTATCTGATTCCAATACTAAAATAATATCATCTACAGAAACGGTATCCCCAGGCTTAATTAGAATTTCACTTACATCTGCCGAATCAATACCTTCGCCTAGATCTGGTAACACAATTTTTTTTAACATATTATACCGTTATTGGGTTGGGTTTAGTTGAGTCAATATTATATTTTTTCATCACCTCATTAGCCACACTCATTTTTATTTTCCCGTCATTTACTAATGCGCGGATTGCTGTTAAAACAATATAATATCGATCAACTTCAAAAAAGTGTCTAAGATTTTCCCTTGTGTCACTGCGCCCAAAACCATCTGTTCCCAGTGAATAAAAAGAACCAGAAACAAACGGTGAAACTTGCTCTGTGCACATTTTAACATAATCAGAAACCGCAACAGTAGGAACGAGGTTTTTATTTAAAGATTTTTCTATGTGTGATTGTTTAGGTTTTTTACCAGGGTTCATTAAGTTCCATCTTTCTACTTCTTCAGCTTCTCTTCTTAATTCAGTAAAAGAGGTTACGTTCCAAATTCCTGATTCAATACCCCAATCGTCGTTTAAAAGTTTTGAAGCTTCAATGACCTCATTCAACAATGGCCCACTACCAAGTAGCCTTATTGTTGGGTTTTTTGTTGAATGTAATTTATACATTCCCCTGATAATATCTTTTTCAATGCCTTCAGGCATCGTTGGGTGTACGTAGTTTTCATTTTCTAAGGTTAGATAATAAATAACGTCTTTTTGTTCGTAGAACATTTCTTTTATTCCATGTTGAACAACAACAGCTATTTCATAAGCATATGCCAAATCATACGCCTTAACATTAGGTGTTACAGCCGCAGCTACATGACTATGTCCATCTTGATGTTGCAACCCTTCACCGTTTAGTGTTGTTCTTCCAGCCGTACCTCCAAGTAAAAACCCGCGAACACGCATGTCGCCAGCTGCCCAGATAAAATCCCAAACTCTTTGAAACCCAAACATAGAATAATAAATATAGAAAGGTATCATATTTTCACCGGTAGTCTGGTATGACATTCCCGCAGCTATAAAAGACGATATCGCCCCAGCTTCGTTAATCCCTTCTTCAAAAATTTGTCCGTTAACAGCTTCTTTGTAATATAAAAATTGATCTGAATCAACAGGTTCATATAGTTGGCCTTTGTGTGCATATATACCAAGCTGCCTAAAAAGTGGGTCCATTCCAAATGTTCTTGCTTCATCAGGGATAATGGGAACAATGTTTTTTCCTACTTTTTTATCTCTACATAGAATTGTTAACAAGCGAACAAATGCCATTGTTGTAGATATAGCTCTTTCGCCAGTACCGTCTAATAATTCTTGGAAAATTTTTACATTTGGTGGTGTCATTTTTTCATTTCTAACAACCCGGCTAGGTAGTGATCCACCAAGTTCATTTCTTCTATTTTTTAAATACTTTATTTCTTTACTGTTTGATGCTGGTTTAAAAAACGGTGCTTTTACAGCTTCTTTGTCGGTCAGACCCACATGAAAGCGATCTCGGAAATAAAGAAGTTCTTCCTCGTTTAGCTTTTTTTGATTGTGAGTTATATTTCTACCTTCGCCGGCAGTACCCATCCCATAACCTTTAATTGTTCTAGCAAGTATTACGGTTGGTTTTCCTTTGTATTCAGTTGCTTCTTTATAAGCAGCGTACATTTTGACTGGGTCATGACCACCAAGCTTCAATGAAATCAACTCATCATCACTTAAATGAGATACAAGATCTAACGTTTCGGGGTATTTTCCAAAAAAATGTTCTCTGAAATATGCGCCACCCTCAACAACATATTTTAAAAGATCACCATCAATAACTTCATCCATTCTTTGTAATAGTTTTCCAGAGATATCTTTTTCAATTAACGCGTCCCAATCAGAACCCCAAATAACCTTTATGACATTCCAACCTGCGCCACGAAAAGCACCTTCAAGTTCTTGGATAACTTTAGTATTACCACGAACAGGTCCATCTAACCTTTGGAGGTTACAGTTTACAACAAAAATTAAATTATCTAACTCCTCTTTAGATGCAAGTGTTAAAGCGCCTTTTGACTCTGGTTCATCCATTTCACCATCACCTAAAAAAGCCCAAACTTTTCTGTCTGTTTTTTTGTATAACCCACGGTCTGTGATATAACTAAGAAACCGAGCTTGATAAATAGCCATAATAGGACCGAGCCCCATCGAAACAGTTGCAAATTGCCAAAAATCTGGCATTAAATATGGGTGTGGGTATGACGAAAGTCCGCCAGGTGTAAGCTCTCTTCTAAAGCTTTCTAAATTTTTATCACTAAGACGTCCCTCAACATACGCTCGTGCATACATTCCTGGTGAACCATGTCCTTGAAAAAAGATTAAATCTCCTCCGTTAGGATGGTCTGGTCCTTTAAAAAAATGATTAAAAGCAACTTCATACAAATTTGAAGAAGATGCATATGTTGAAATATGGCCACCAATTCCAGGTGTGTTTGTGTTTGCTCGAACAACCATCGCCATCGCGTTCCAGCGAATAATCGATTTTATTTTTCTCTCAATTTCTCTATCACCCGGGTATTCTGGCTCATCTTTTGGTTGAATAGTATTAATAAAAGGTGTGTTCGTATTGAAAGGAAGCCTAGCTCCTTTTGTTTGGGCATAATCAATAAGCTCCTCTAATAAGAACCGTGTTCTGGCGTGACCATGTTCTTCTAAGGCATCATCAATCGAGTCTAACCACTCTTGCGTTTCTTGTGGGTCTGTATCTTTATAGTGTTTTGACAAAATAATATAAAATGTTAGATGGTAAATCTAATACATTTATGTACTAGACATCTATTTCTTTCCAATCTCCTTTTTTCATTTTTAGCGATAAAATAATAGCCATTAGAAATAAATAAATTGCAAAAGCTATGAAAGGGCTTTTAAACCCACCACTCAAAACAACACCGGTATAATAACTGACGGGGAGCATAAACCCCCATATAAGTGAAGATTCTACCAGTGCTGGAAACAAGGTGTTTCCAGCCCCCGTTAAAGCTAAAAAAAGTGTAAAGCAAATTGCATCAACAAACTGTAAAAAACCAATCAACCTAAGTCCCCACACTCCGAGTTGAATAATTTCTGGATCGCTTGTAAATAACAATAGTATAAACTTTGGAAATAAAATAAATATAATTCCCATCGTACCCATAATGTATTCAGCAATCCTAAGCGACTCTTTAATGCTTTGTTCTGATTTTTTAATTTCTTTAGAACCCATATATTTTCCTACAAGAGTGGCACAAGCCTGACCAACCCCCATTGCCGGCATGAACGATGCATGCATTACAGTGAATAGTAATTGTGTTGTTGCTAACTCAACAATTCCAATTATTGACATTATTTTGTAAAAAAAAGAATAGCCAACAGCTATCATCATTTCTTGACTTCCCATTGGAAGAGCTAGTTTGATTTGTTTTTTTAACATCTCAATATCAAAACCAAGGTTTATAATACCTTTGCTTTCTTTTATTATTTCCTGTTTTTTTAAATAATAAGAATAATGAAACATCATCCACGCAGAAGAAATTAAAGTCCCAATTGCAGCGCCGGTAACACCCATCCCATCAAAATCAGCCCAAAACCACAAAGATGATAGATCAAAAAGGCCATTGGTTTTTGCGCTTAGAGCTTGGCCAAGTCCTTCTTTTCCATAAATTAAACCAGCGTTTAAATACGCATTAATTATATTACTTGTTATTGTAACACTTAGGTGAACTTTTGTTTTTTCAATACCAGTATAAAATCCCTGAAAGACAAAGCTTATAGCATTAAAAAAAACACCCGCAGATGAAATACTTAAATAACTTATTGCGATTGGAACTGTTGCGCCATCAGAAATAAAAAAAGGAATGATCCAATATCCATATACCCAACCAACAATTGAAACTGGAATTGAATATATTGAAGCAAGCAAAAGTCCATTGTTTAGAGCTTTTATGCATTCTTGTTTTTTGTTTTGGCCTAAGCGTCTAGATGTAATCGTTTGAACAGAGGTTCTAATTCCAAGAACAATACTTAGTGCTCCCCATGCCAACATACCGCCCATACCGGTTGCAGCAAGCGCTTCTGGACCAAGATGACCAACCATCGCTACATCCACCAAGCTCATAACTACACGGCTTAAATTGCTAATAATTACAGGAAAAGCTAGAAACCAAACGGCTTTAAATATTTTAAAGTCACCTGGAAATAAAAGGGTTTTTAACACTATCTAAGAAATAATGTAATTGAAAACCGTTTTGATTTGGTTTTCCTCTAAATATTTTTTTGTTTTGCTACAAACAGGAGCTGTGGTAGCAAGATATTTTTTTGTGCTTTTTTGTGCCTGTATAGACTTTGCAATATCAACTATTTTCATTCCGTCTTTCATAATAATACGAGACTTTATGTTTTTGACTATGTAAATATTTTTGTTTAAATCTATTGCTAGTTTTGACCTTGGCGGTGCGCCGACACTCAGTGGGTTAATTTCTTTTAATTTAATAATGTCATTCATTGCGTTCTTTTTGATACTTAACGTGATAAGTTTATGTATTTTTTAATATGAAATTTACTTTATCCAAAAGTGTAAAAGATGCGATAAATAACAACAAACCGGTTTTGGCTCTAGAGTCTACTATAATCGCTAGTGGAATGCCATATCCACAAAATATTGAATTTCAAAACAAAGCAGAACGTGTTTGTGCAAACCTAGGTGTTGTACCTGCAACAATTGCCATTATTAAAGGTGTTGTACATGTTGGACTTGGTCCCAAAGAATTAAATTTCATAGCAACAAACCCATCTGTTAAGAAAATATCAAAAAGAGAAATCGGTATTTGTTTAGAAAAAAACATTTCTGGGGCGACAACCGTTAGTAGTACTTCACACTTTGCTCATTTGGCTGGTATTAAGGTTTTTTCGACAGGAGGGATTGGTGGCGTTCATCGCGGTTACAAAACATCACTTGATATGTCACAAGATCTTTTTTCTTTAAGTCAAACACCAATAGTGGTTGTCTGTTCTGGTGTTAAATCTTTTTTAAATGTAGAAAAAACAATAGAAGCTCTCGAAACATTTGGTGTAACAACGGTTGGATATAAAACAGATACCTTTCCACTGTTTTATTCTTCAGAGTCTAATAACAAGCTCCAATATAGTTTTAAAACTGTGGGTGGTTTAGTTGGTACGTACAGGGAAAATATTAAAAACCAGCTACAAAGCTCCTTATTGGTTCTAAACCCAGTACCAAAGAAAAATGAAATTTTAGAAGAAAAAATAAAAAACATTATTTCTAAATCAATTTCTAAAATGGAAAAACTTGGAATTATTGGAAATAAAACAACTCCTTTTTTATTAAATGAAATAGCAGAAAAAACAAAAAACAAAAGCCTAGAAACAAATATTTCTCTTGCGTTAAACAATATAAAACTTGGAGCAAAAATCGCCCTTAAAGTGTAGGTGTTTGACATTTTGGCACTTTAATTAAGATGGAATAAAAATTGAAATAATTAATTATGAATAACTTGAAACAACTAATGCTAAACTACCCAACATTATCAATCATACTAATCTTGCCTTTTTCGCTAATGTTTGTCTTTGCCTTATTTGGTTTAATTATTAATGTCTTACTTCCTTTTATATTTGCGCTGTGGATAGCAAATTGGGTTTATGGGGTTATTGTTGGATCTTCAATGGTTAAACCAATGTACGAACCATTTTGGGTTGTGAGATCAAAAAAACTTTAAACTTATTTAATATTCTCTTTTTCTAAAACACCAAAACACTTAACACTTACACCGACATAGTGCCAAAGTGTGGCTGTTATAGCACAACACTCTGAAAACACCACACCTTCCTGTCTTTCTGTCGTTTTAAATCTTTTAGGACCAAGTGTTTGAACGGTTGTTTTTTTAAGTTTAGATTTTTTTTCATAAACATTAGACATGTCTGGAAACATTGGGAAGCCTTCGTGTGGAGTTTTACCTCGAAGAAAAAACAAACCAGATCTATTAACATGGTCAGTTATTAAAACATCTTGTTCTATTCCTTTTATCCTGTCATACATATGAATTTCTTTTATGTTATATGTTTTTTTTAGGCCCAAAATATTAGATGGAGATAATGAGACTTTGTTAAACTTGATTGGTTTTATAAAAACGTCGTTGTTTTTTTCGTTTATAGTGTGGCCAAATAATGTTTTGTAAAAGTCATTATTGAACCCAAGTGTTTTGGGGTTACTATTAAAGTAATGGATTTTCAAAACTTAATAATTCCTAGAACCAAAAAGGCCTGTTCCTACTCGAACCATTGTTGAACCTTCTTCTACCCCTAACTCAAAATCGTTTGTCATTCCCATCGACAACTCTTTAAGAATACTTACTTCAAGTTCTTTGTTTATTTCATCTTTTAAATCACGGAGTGTTGAAAAGGCGTTTATGATTTTTTTTTTATCTGATGTGTTCGGACCAACTGTCATTAAACCTACAATTTCTAAATTTTGTAATGAAAAACAAGAAATCAACTCTTTGGATATTATAGGTAAAAAACCGTTTTTCTGAGTCTCCCCACTTGTATTTATTTCAATTAAACACTCTGTTTTTTGAGATATTTTTTGAGAAGCATTGTTTATCTTATTGGCTATTTTAAAAGTATCAACACTGTCAATAGTATCAAAAAAGTGAAGGCATTTATTTATCTTGTTTGACTGAAGGTGACCAATAAACCTTTTTTTTAATGTTTTAAAACCTGGGAAATCAACAAACTTGTTTTCGGCTTCTTGAACTCTGTTTTCACCAATACTAGTAACACCAAGGCTATAACACTGCTCTATTTGTGATATATCCCTAGTTTTTGTTGCAGCTATTAACTCAACTTTTTGTTTGAAAGAGGATTTTTTTTTAGCAATCTCAATTTTTTCTAAAACTGTTTTTAGTTTATGTTCAAGACCCAACTTTATTCTGTTTTTGGTTTATCTTCTTCGGTTTTTTCTTTTGCTTTTGGTTCTGAACTGTCTTCGGTTTTCTCAGCTTCTTCCATAACTCTTGTGATCGATGAAATAATACTTCCATCATCTAGTTTAACCAAACGAACACCTTGTGTTACGCGACCAATTGTTCTAATAGCACCAACAGGTTGACGCATTAATACACCCGCATCTGTAATAACAATTAGATCATCTGAATCCACAACTTCCATTATTTTAACCATTTTACCTGTTTTGTCGGTGCAACGCATTGTTAAAACACCTTTTCCACCTCGGGTTTGTGTTCGATACTGAATGACATCCGTTCTTTTTCCATAACCCTTTTCTGTTGCGACAAGAATCGTACCTTCTCTTTTAACAATTAACATACCTACAACATAGTCATCTACAGAGCTCAGTTTTATTCCTCGAACACCCATTGTTTTTCGTCCACTAGGCCTAACATTTGTTTCTGAAAAACGAATTGATTTACCCTCGTGTGTTCCTAACAATATATCGTGGTCGCCGTTTGTTATTCTAGCTTCAATCAATTGGTCGTCTTCTCTGATTTCAATAGCGTATATACCACCTTTTCTAGGTTTTCCATACGCTGACAGAACTGTTTTTTTAACAACGCCTTTTTTAGTTGCCATTACAATAAAGTGGTCATCTTTAAACTCACTTACACTAACAAACGCTTCTACTCTTTCTGTTGGATCGCAACCAATAAGGTTAACAATCGCGCGGCCCCTTGTTGCTCTTCCACCTTGTGGTATATCGTACACCTTTAACCAGAAACATTTTCCCCTATCAGTAAAAAACAACATATAATTATGTGTGTTTGCAATAAAAAGATGTTCGACAAAATCTTCGTCTTTGCTTCCAGCGCCTTGTACACCCCGTCCGCCTCGCCGTTGTGTTTTATATGTATTAAGTGCTGTTCTTTTTATATAACCCTGATGAGTAATCGTTAAAACAACCTCTTCTTCAGCAATCATATCTTCCATTGAAAAATCAGAATCAACCGGTATAATTTCGGTTCTTCTTTCATCTCCATAGTTTTCTTGAACCTCTAACAACTCACCTTTTATGATGTCCATTCTTTGGTTTTTATTTTCAAGAATACCCTTAAGGTTTGAAATAAGTTTTATTAGTTCTTTATACTCTTCAAGTACTTTATCAACCTCTAACCCTGTTAAGCGTTGCAATCTCATTTCTAATATTGCCTGCGCTTGTATTTCTGAAAGGTTAAAATTATTCATTAAACCTTCTTTTGCAATATTTGGGTTTTTACTCGCTTTAATTAACTCAATAACAGCATCAATATTGTCTAGGGCAATTTTTAAACCTTCTAATATATGAGCCCTTGCTTCGGCTTGTCTTAATTCAAACTCCGTTCTTTTCACAACAACTTCGTGTCTAAAATCAACAAAGTGATTTAAAACCTCTTTTAATGGCATGATTTTTGGAACACCATTAACCAAAGCAAGTAAGATAATTCCAAACGTGTCTTGTAGTTGTGTGAATTTATAAAGTTGGTTTAAAATAACTTCAGGAACAGCATCTCTTTTCGTTTCTATAACAACGCGAATTCCATCTTTATCAGATTCATCTCTTAGATCTGTAATACCAACAATCTTTTTATCTCTAACAAGATCTGCTATTTTTTCTACTAAGTTTGCTTTATTACATTGGTATGGTAATTCAGTTATAACAACACTGTCTTTTCCTGTCTTTGAAGATTCGATGTGCGCGCGAGCTCTTATTTTAATTTTACCTCGGCCTGTATTATAAGCACTACTTAAACCATCCATACCCATGATTAAACCAGCTGTTGGGAAATCAGGTCCTTTAATGTGTTCCATTAAACCTTCAGTGGAAATATCTGGATCATCAATCATTGCAATTAAACCACCAATAACCTCTGTTAGGTTGTGTGGTGGTATTTTTGTTGCCATACCTACAGCAATACCCTCTGATCCATTTACTAGTAATGTCGGAACAGTTGTTGGTAAAACTGTTGGTTCTTTTAGGGTTTCGTCAAAATTAACCGTCCAACCAACGGTTTCCTTATCAAGGTCTTTTAACATCTCGCTTGTAAGTTTTGTCATTCTAGATTCTGTATAACGCATTGCAGCTGCATTATCACCATCAACAGAACCAAAGTTTCCTTGACCATCTACAAGCTCGTATCTCATTGAGAACGACTGTGCCATTCTTACTAAAGCATCATAAACTGAGGAATCGCCGTGAGGGTGGTACTTACCTAAAACATCTCCGACAATTCTAGCTGATTTCTTATACGGTCTATTCCAAGAGGAACCAAGTTCGCTCATTCCATATAAAATTCTTCTATGGACAGGCTTTAAACCATCTCTAACATCTGGAAGAGCCCTTGAAACTATTACAGACATGGAGTAGTTTAAATAACTCTCCCTCATCTCATCTACAATATCTCTTGGGAGGGTATTATCTCTATTTATATCAACCATTTTAAATCCTTTAAATATCTAGGTTTACAACAAACTTAGCGTTTTTCTCTATAAAACTTCTTCTTGCCTCTACATCACTGCCCATTAAGTTTTGGAAAGTAACTGCTGCTGCCTCTGCGCTTTCAACTGTAACCTGAAGCAATGTTCTTTTTTCTGGGTCCATTGTAGTGTCCCAGAGCTGCCCAGGATTCATCTCACCAAGACCTTTATATCTTTGTAAACCTATTTTTGTTGTTTTATTGTCTTTTTTCATTCTCTGCATAATTAAATCTCTTTCATTATCATCGTACGCGTAATATGCTTTTTTTCCTTGGTGTAGTCTGTATAAGGGTGGCATTGCTAAATACAAAAAACCACCATCAATAAGGTGTTTCATTTTTCTATAGAAAAAAGTTAATAAAAGTGTTCTTATGTGTGAACCATCTACATCTGCATCTGTCATTATTATAATTTTATGATAACGAATCTTTTCTATATTAAAGTCGCCTGGTGATTTTTCACCTGTTTCTTCATCACTACCACCAAACCCTGTTCCAAGAGCAGTAATTATAGATTGGATTTCGTTATTACTTAGAAGTTTATCTATACGGGCTTTTTCAGAATTTATAACCTTACCTCTAAGTGGTAAGATTGCTTGGTTTTTTCTGTCTCGCCCTTGTTTAGCTGAACCACCCGCAGAATCTCCCTCAACTAAATACAATTCGCAAAAAACAGGATCTTTATTAGAACAGTCGGCAAGTTTTCCAGGCAAAGAAGAGCTACCAAGAACGCTTTTTCTCCTAACGAGTTCACGCGCTTTTCTTGCGGCAGACCTACTTCTAGCCGCGAGTAAGGCTTTTTCAACAACCTTTCTTCCAATAGATGGGTTTTCTTCTAAAAAGTCTAAAATCCCCTCATAAACAACCTTATCAACAAGTCCTTTTACATCACCATTTCCTAGTTTTGTTTTTGTTTGTCCCTCAAACTGCGGTTCTGGAACCTTAACACTTATAATAGCTGTTAAACCCTCTCTAAAATCTTCACCTGTTAGTGTAATTTTTTCCGTTTTTTTTGCTTTAACTAAATTGTTTTTAGACGCGTGGTTGTTCATTGCCCTTGTTAAAGCAGAGCGAAAACCAGATAAATGTGTACCACCTTCTATTGTGTTAATATTATTAACAAACGTTAAAATATTATCATTATATGTGTTACCATATCTAAGCGCAACATCTACAGGAACCTCTCCATCATCTTTTTTAACTGTAATAACCTTGCTGTGCAAAGGGTTGTTTTTTTCATCAAGGTATTTAACAAAATCACTTAAACCTCCTTTAAAATTAAAAGAATCTTCAGGTCCATCCTCTTCTCTTAAATCTTTTAGTTTTATTTCTAAACCTTGGTTCAAGTAAGCAAGCTCACGAAGTCTTTCTGCTATAATATCATACTCAAAAACAGTTGTAGTAAAAACAGTACTGTCAGGCGCAAAAGAAACCTTTGTTCCACTCTTTTTTGTTGTGCCTATTTCTTTGAGTTTGTTTTGCGTTATTCCAATTTTGTAATCTTGTTTATACACCTTACCATCTCTTTTAACTTCAACCCAAAGCCATTCAGATAAGGCGTTAACAACCGAAACACCAACACCGTGTAAACCACCAGAAACTTTATATGTGTCTTTATCAAATTTTCCACCCGCATGTAAAACAGTCATCACAACTTCTACTGCAGGTTTTTTTTCTTCTTTATGCATTCCAACAGGAATACCTCGCCCATTGTCCTCAACAGTAATAGAGCCATCCTTGTTAAAAAACACTGTTATTTTTGTACAGTGCCCAGCTAGAGCTTCATCAATTGAGTTGTCAACAACTTCATAAACAAGGTGGTGAAGTCCTCTCTTTCCAACATCTCCAATGTACATAGCGGGTCGTTTTCTTACCGCTTCTAAACCTTCTAATACTTTAATACTTTCTGCGCTATAACTACTTTTGTTTTGATTCATATAAATCGTATTTCCTTTATGGCAGTGGAGCCTATTTTTTTATTTATTTTATCTATGATATCTTTTTTTTGCATATAAAGCTCTTGTCTCCATGTTGCTGACTTGGTTTTTACAACAAGAACCCCTTTATCAACACTTATCGCATCTGTAACCTTCGAAACAACATCACCAACGACATTTCCCCAAACTGAAACTGCGTTTTCTTGTTGTATTGCTGTTTCAAACCCAGACTCACTTATAGCTTTCTGTATCGCTTTTTTAAGTTGTTCCATTTATTTGTAAATGGTGTTTATTAACTTCACTGAACTCTAAAAAGAAATCGTTTTCTTTTATATTTACGATGTTAGTTGTTGTAATTATTGTTTGGGTTTTTTTTTCTTTATTT
>ENA-ORDA01000987-ORDA01000987.1-marine-metagenome-genome-assembly--contig:-NODE-987-length-25788-cov-16.748007_pt1 | contig 25788 bp, 29 predicted proteins | sample MGYA00237778_ERZ508506 | MGnify/ENA primary metagenome ERZ508506 (study PRJEB26177, sample SAMN06267891) | marine metagenome | isolation source: Monterey Bay, California, USA | place: Pacific... | reverse complement strand
ATGAAAGATGTATTAGGAATGAGCAATGATGAAATGCATCAAACCTTTAAAGAGTGGAACGAGGGAGAGCTCAATAGCTACCTCATCGAAATTACAGCGGACATACTTAAATTTAAAGAAGAGGATGGCAGTTATTTAGTAGACAACATTCTTGATACGGCTGGTCAAAAGGGGACCGGTAAATGGACAGCCTCAGTTGCCTTAGATCTTGGCTCACCCTTAACGCTTATTGGTGAGGCAGTTTTTTCACGATACCTGTCTTCAATTAAAGAGGAGAGGGTAGAAGCATCAAGCCAGCTAAGTGGCCCAAGAGTTAGCTTTAGTGGAGACAAAGCCCAAGCTTTAAAGGATATTCATGATGCTTTGTATGCCTCAAAAATGGTTTCATATGCTCAGGGCTATACGCTCCTTTCAGATGCAGCTAAAGCGTTCAATTGGAATTTGAATTATGGTGCTATTGCCATGATGTGGAGAGGTGGATGCATTATCAGATCGGCATTCTTAACAAAAATTAAAGATGCTTACGACAACAATTCTGATCTTAAAAATTTATTGCTTGACCCTTTCTTTAAGGACAAAATCAATCAATCTCAAGAGGGATGGAGAAGAATCATTGCTGTTGCAATTTCAAATGGGGTTCCTGTTCCAGCAATGAGCTCATCACTCTCTTATTTTGATGGTTACAGAAGTGAAAGGCTTCCAGCAAACCTGCTGCAGGCGCAAAGAGACTATTTTGGCGCTCACACCTATGAACGCCTAGACGGCAAAAAGGGTGAGTTTTTTCATACAGAGTGGATTCAAAACACTGATTAAGGGCGAGCTGTAAGATGAAAGAATCTTCAAAAATAATTGATAGCTTTGTCCTTTATGGGGTCCTTGGAGACTTATCAGTTCGTAAATTAATACCAGCATGGTATTACCTTGAAAGAGACAGTATGCTCAGTGGTTCACTGCAAATTTTGGGTGTTGGTAGGAAAAAAATCTCTGACTCTGAATTAAAAAATACTCTTAAAAAATCACTAGAAACCTATGTCCCTTCAGAGTACTTAGATCAGACAATTGTTTCAACTCTAATAGATCGTTTTAGCTATTGCAGTTGTGATCTTCAAAGCCCAGACAGCTATCAAAAATTAAAGCTTAAAGTTCAGGATTGGAATATGCCAATGGCGCACTATTTGGCTATCTCTCCAGGGCTCTTTGAATCAGTTTGTGACGGATTATCAGGAGCAGGCCTTGTTACTAAAGAGTGCCGCATCGTCGTTGAAAAGCCTGTTGGTTATGACCTTGAGTCATCACAGGAGATTAATGAGAAGCTGATCAAGCATTTTGATGAATCTCAAATCTATCGAATTGATCATTATTTAGGTAAGGAGACAGTCCAAAACTTAATTACACTGAGGTTCGCAAACTCACTATTCTCTAGTCAATGGAATAGTAAAGGGGTTGAGTATGTTGAAATAACTGCAGCAGAATCAGTTGGTATTGAGGATCGTTGGGGTTATTTTGATGGCATGGGTCAGTTAAGGGATATGGTTCAGAGTCATCTGTTGCAGCTGCTTTGTTTGATCGCGATGGAGCCACCGAATAGGCTCGATGATCAAAGTATTCGTTCTGAAAAGGTTAAGGTTTTAGAGGCGCTAAAACCGCTCGATGAGGAAAGTATAGCCTCTAGCTTCGTCTCTGCTCAGTACACTGATGGTGGCGTTGATGGCGTTCACAAACCTGGATACATTAATGAAGAAGGGGCCAAACCAGACAGCAAAACCGAAACCTTTGTTTCTGTTAAAACTGAAATACAAAACTGGCGCTGGTCAGGCGTCCCTTTCTATCTAAGGACTGGCAAAAGGATGGAAACAAAGACGACCCAGATTGTGATCCACTTTAAGTCAGATGGGCACTACATTTTTAATGAGAACAAAGAGAGCCTCAAGGGTAACACTTTGATTATTAGTCTTCATCCGACTGAAGGTATCTCTCTCCAAGTCTTTACTAAACCACATGGTGTTGATAAGCATTCGATTATTAGGTCAGATCCAATGAGTTTAGATTTTATTAAAACGCAACAACTGCTGAATATTCCGAGCGGATACCAGAGTCTTCTAATGGACATTTTGAATGGCAATCAAAGCTTATTTCTTTGTCGAGAAGAGGTGGAGCTTGCATGGAAGTGGTGTGACGAAACTTTAGATGCTTTCAACAATTCAGATCAAGAGCTCTTCTATTACAAGGCTGGAAGCAATGGTCCAAGGGAGAGTGAGGCGCTCATAACAAATAACGGGCATCAATGGCATGAGGAGTAGCAAAACATATTACCTGCCTGAGCATGTAGGCTTTTATAGTACGAATAACAGTGAGTCTCTGGCTGTTGATTTAAGTCAAAATATCAGAGAGATTTTACTTGAGACGATTAAGAAAAGAGGTAGAGCTAGTATGGCAGTTTCTGGTGGGAGTACGCCAGTACCACTATTTGTGGCGCTCTCTCATCTAGACATAGATTGGAGCAAGGTTGACCTAACTTTGGTGGATGATCGCTGGGTTGAATCAGATCATAAAGATAGCAACGAGCTATTAGTAAAATCACACCTAATCAAGAATAAAGCGGGCAATGTTAATTTTGTTCCTTTAAAAAATAATGCTTTAACTGCTAAAGAGGGTCAAGCTTCCAGTGAAGAGGCACTAAAAAGTTTTACATTGCCCTTTGATATCGTGGTTCTTGGTATGGGTACAGATGGCCACACAGCCTCTTTATTTCCATGCTCAGAGGAGATTAGATCTGCAATGGATTTAGATAATAATGACTGCTTGGTTGCAACGACGCCAACATCAGCCCCATATGAGCGTCTAGGAATGACTGCAAAGGCCATTATGGATGCAAAAAGAGTTTTTCTTCATCTGAATGGATCTAGTAAGCTCCATACACTTGAAAAGGCGATGGAACTTAAGGATGTTTACAAAATGCCAATCTACGCATTCCTTGATGACGGACTTGATATTTACTGGAGCCCATAAATCAATTAATAATTATTTGATGTAAAGTTTTTAAAAGCTAGGGATAATATTGTCTTACATTAATCAAATTTAAAGCTTATATGAAGATTAGTAACATTGATGGTGAAGTTGTTAAGGATAACGAAACATACCTTCTTAAGGATAACACATCACTTAATAACCTTGTCGTTAGCTCCACAACGCTGCATCCTGGAAAATCAACTCGAGGGCATAGTCATCCTGGTAAAGAGGAGGTCTACATGATTATGAGCGGCACTGGAAGGATGCAGTTAGATGATAATGAGTTTGATATTTCTGGCGGAGAGATGATCTTAATTGAGGACGGGGTTTTTCATCGCGTTCACAACACTGGAGAAGAGGACCTTTATATGGTCTGTATATTTGATGGAGACCGAAACCATTAAGACTCATAGTTATAATTTGGTGGGTGATATAGGAGGAACAAATGCCAGGTTTGCACTTGTGGCTCCTGGCGAGTCAGAATTAACTAATATCAAAACGCTTTCATGTACTGAATTTGAAACGGTTCAGGAGGCACTTACATCTTATCTTTCTTCAATTCAAAATGTAGAAATTAACTCATCCTGTATAGCCTCAGCTGGCACCACACATTTGGATATCTTTAAACCAGCAAATAATGATTGGGTCATTAATAAGGCTGATGTCTCATCTGCACTTCATAACATTGAAGTTAATTGGATTAATGACTTCTCAGCTCAAGCCCTAGCAACGTCGACATTGAGTGAAGATGATGTTGTTGTTGTCAATCAAGGCAATGCTCAAATTGATAGAGTTAGGTTAGTCATTGGTCCAGGTACAGGTCTAGGCACTTGCGGGTTAATTGAATCATCAAATGGATGGATTCCTTTGCCTGCTCAGGGGGGTCATACAGACTTTGCGCCCAACTCAGATTTAGAAATTGAAATATTAAAAATATTAAAAAAACAATTTGGACACGTTTCGGTTGAGAGAATTTTGTCGGGTCCAGGCATTGTTAACTTGTATAAGGCTTTATGTCAAATTAATGGAAGAGATATTCTTTTTCAGAGTCCTGCTGAGGTCACTTCAGCTGCAATTCAATCAAATTCAGATTCAACAGCAAAAGAGACGCTTCACCTTTTTTGCAAAATATTTGGCTCTGTCACCGGAACAATCGCATTAACAACAGGCTGTCTTGGCGGGATCTATATTACAAGTGATTTGGTAAGAAATTTTTTAGATTTCTTTCTTGAAAGTGACTTCTTGAAGAGCTTTCAAGATAAGGGAAGGCTTGATTATTACATGACAGATATTCCAATCTGCATATCAAAAAAACAAAACATGGGCCTTATTGGAAGCGCCTACAAGATCAATAATTTATAAGTAATTTATTTAATATCTAACGCAGTCTTCATGAGAAGTCCTGCAATCTCGTCTCTTGATCCAAAATAATTTGAAATAGTGATATTTAGGTTTGGAAAATCTACAGAAGCGTCCTTAACTTCACCTGGAATATCTCTGTTGATGTGGACACCTGCAGAGAGAAAATAGGGCAAAACAGTGACGTTTAAGGCTCCTAATTCGCTGCATTTTTCAATAGCCTCTGGAATTGAGGGAGAGGCAAATTCTAAAAAGGCCGGCATAATCTGATCAAAATCATTTGTATTATATTCAATCATTTTTTTTGATAAGGCTTCAACCTCAAGGTTTGATTCTTCTCTTCGGCTTCCGTGAGCAACCAATAGTAATATATTCATACCAGTTCGATAATACGTTAAATTGAATTAATTGATTATTTTAGGGTATCTTATCACGTTGAAAAAATAAATTAGAGGCATGCTTTTGTACCAAAGTTCGTCAATTCATGAATCAGCTGGTGAAACTAAGATTGGATTACTTTTGTCCAATTTAGGAACGCCTGACGCGCCAACTAAGAAAGCAGTCAAACCTTATCTTAGGCAGTTTCTTTCAGATACCAGGGTCATAGAGCCCCCACCTCCACGCTGGGTTTGGAAGATCATTCTGAATGCTGTGATCCTTAACTTGAGACCTAGAAAATCAGCCAAGGCCTATCAAACTGTTTGGAATACACATGGTGAGGGCTCACCACTTTTGTCGATTGCGAAGCTTCAAAAAACTGAAATTACCTCGCTACTAGAAGAAAAAGCTCCAGGACAGTTTGAGGTTGCTCTAGGTATGTGTTACGGCAACCCATCAATGAAATCAGCTCTCGCCGAGTTAGAGTCCAAGGGCTGTAAAAAAATTATTGTGTTACCTCTTTACCCTCAATACGCCGCCTCTTCAACTGGCTCTGTTTTTGACGCCGTTGCAAAAGAGTTTTTAACTTGGAGAAATGTTCCTGATCTGAGATTCATTAGTAGCTATAACGAGGAAGAGAAATACATTGATGCTCTAGCTAATAGTGTCAAGGAGTATCAAAAAACCCATGGCAAGCCTGATTTCTTGCTGATGTCTTATCACGGCATCCCTAAACGATATTTTGATAAAGGCGATAACTATCCTTGCCAATGCTGCAAAACCACATTCCGTTTAGCTCAAAAACTTGATTTGAAGCCGAGTGAGTATCAAATGACATTTCAGTCTAGATTGGGGGTTGCTGAATGGATGAAAGAGTACACCGATAAAACTCTGAAGTCGCTTCCCAGTAAAGGCATTAAAAATGTACAAGTTATTTGTCCAGGTTTTTCAGCCGATTGTTTGGAGACGATTGAGGAAATAAGCGAAGAAAACAAGGATTACTTCATGGAGTCAGGTGGCCAAAAGTTTGGATATATTCCAGCGCTTAATGACAGACCTGACCATATTGAATTCTTGACTCAGCTCGTACTTGATAACACATCAGGCTGGAACAAGTAGTATGAAAATTGTTATTCTGGGTGGAACTGGATTAATTGGCAGTGCGCTCCAAAAAAGTTTTTCAAAAACACACCAAGTAGAAGTATTTAATAGAACCGTTTTTAAGTCTGCCGAGTATCTATCCTCGATTATTGATGGCAGTGACTTTGTTATTCAGCTTGCTGGATCCACTATTTCAAAGAGGTGGAGTCAAAAAATTATCGCTGAGATGTGGCAAAGCAGGGTCAATACAAACCAAATGCTCTCTGATGCGATTAAGCTCATTACTAAGAGGCCTAAAGTGATTTGCTCTTCAGGGATTAGTTTTTATGCAGAGTCTGACTGTAATAACCCAAAGACTGAAGATGATATTCAGGGCGAGGGTTATTTGACTGATCTCAACATAGCTGTTGAGAGCGCTGCAAAGTCAATTTCTGATGATGTTACTATTTTAAGGTTTGGTGTTGTTCTTTCAAGAAAGGGCGGCGCATTAGCAAAATTATACTGGCCTTATTACTTTGGTGTAGGCGGCCCTATTATGAGTGGAAATCAATGTTTCTCTTGGATACATATTGATGATCTCGTTAAAGCGTTTCATTTTCTAATCAATGATCCTCAGAGTAAAGGCATTTATAACATCACATCACCTGAGCCCGTTCCTCAAAAGGTCTTTGGAAGAGCTCTTGCTAAGTCTTTAAAAAGACCTTTTTTTATTCCTGTATGGGAGTGGCAACTGAAAATCCTTCTTGGTAAAGGGTCTCAAGTCCTAACTTTAAGTGCATCCGTTATTCCGATGAGATTAATCCAAGCTGGCTTTGTTTTTGACTATCCTGACATCGACACTGCAATGAGAGATCTAATAGGGTAAAGCCGCTCAATCCTCATAATGTAAAAGCGTTTGCCTATGGTAAAATATGTTTAAGTTTCACACTGTTACATAAGATTGAATGAGGCTTTCCATTTTGGGGAGTTTTTTTTGTTTATTTTTGGAGAAAATATGAAAGTTAGTAAGGATAAAGTCGTATCAATGCACTACACACTTAAGAATGATGCTGGTGAGGTTATTGATTCATCTGATGGCAAAGAGACTCTTGACTTTTTACAAGGGCATGGAAACATTATTCCTGGTCTTGAGTCAGCGCTTGAAGGCGCCAGTAAGGGTGACAAGATGGATGTATCTGTGGAGCCCGAAGAGGGTTATGGACTTCGTATGCAGGATGCGATTCAGGAGATCCCTCGCACAGCACTTCAAGGCATTGATGAAGTAACAATTGGTATGCAGCTTCAATCTCAGGACCAAGATGGCAACCCTTTTGTTGTGACAGTTACAAAGCAGGACGATGAGAAAATTACTGTTGACGCAAACCACCCTTTAGCTGGTGAGACCCTTCATTTTTCAGTTAGCATTGAAGATGTCAGAGATGCTGAGGCTGAAGAGTTATCTCACGGTCACGTCCACTCAGCAGGCGGCCACTCTCACTAATCATAAATCTATAGCGGGCTATAGTGATAAAAATTATTACTTGCCCGCTGTGTCAATCAAAGAATCATTCACTGATTCATAAAGATAGCTATAGAGAGTATCTAAGTTGCTCAGATTGTAGATTTGTCTTTGTACCTAAATCCTTTCATCTATCAGAGACTGATGAAAAATTAAGGTACGACACTCACAATAATGATCCATCGGATAATCGCTATCGTCATTTTTTATCTCAGTTAGAAGAACCTCTTTTACAACAAATTCCTGAGAAATCTTATGGCCTTGATTTTGGCTCTGGACCGGGACCAACTCTATCCTTAATGCTTGAAGAGAAGGGGCATCATGTTGAGCTATATGACAAATTTTATGCCTCAAACGATTATGTTTTTAATAAGCGGTTTGACTTCATCACAGCTACTGAAGTGATTGAACACCTTAGAGATCCAATGCTTGAATTTAAGCGCTTATCCTCTTGTCTTAGGGTGAATGGCTATTTCGCATTAATGACCCACCTATTGACTGAAGAGACTGATTTTAAATCCTGGTATTACAAAAATGACCCTTCACATATTGGATTTTTTAACAAACAATCTTTAATTTATATTGCAAAAGAATTAAATTTTGAAGTTGATATTTACTCTGAACGTGTCATTTTTTTGAAAAAACTAGGCTAATATATTTAAGTAGCTCTCATAGCGATTTTCATTAATTTTTCCACTCTCTAGGGCCATTTTAATCGCACAGTCTGGCTCATTAATGTGCTTGCAGTTTCTAAATCGGCATTGATCTGAAAGCGCTTTGAATTCTCTGAATCCTCTGACTATCTGCTCTTCAGAAAGGTTGTCTAATTGAAACTCACGGACACCAGGGGAATCAATTAAATCACCACCGCTCGGAATGTGATAGATTGTTGTGTTTGTTGTTGTGTGCTTACCCAGCTTGCTTTTAATTGAAATTTCATTAACCCTGAGCTCTAAATCAGGAATCAAGGCATTGATCAGTGAGGATTTTCCAACGCCAGACTGGCCCAAAAATATATGAGATTTATTGACTAGTTTTTCCTTGAATGAAATAACATTTAAATCACTCTTAACACTCATTGTGTGGACATCATAGCCAATATTTCTATAATGTTCAAAGTCATCATTAAGCTGACTTTCATTTTTTGATAGCTCAATTTTATTGATTACTATACCTATAGGAAGGTTTGAGTTTTCAGCCATAATAAGGTAACGATCAATCAAATCAAACTCGTAGTGCGGCTCAATTGCTACGACAAGCCATAACTGATCAATATTGGCTGCAATTAATTTATCTTTTCTTTGGAGCTCTGTTCTTCTTGGGTAGATGGCAGTGACAATTGCCTCGCCTTGTTTTGTTTTTTGAAACAGGACTTCATCACCTGCAACAGAAAAGCCAATATTTTGTCGACTTACACATTGAAAAATTTCCCCATTCTTTGCCTCTACAAGTTGACGCTGACCGTACCTTGTAATGACCTTACCGGGATATTCTTTATCATTCATGTTAAGCTCAGATTCAGCTTTGATTGAAGCTTTATCAGCGCGAGCAATCTTTTCAGACTGAACTTTATCGATGCGCCATTTTTGTTTTCTAGTAAGTGGCACTAGGCAGTTAGATTATTGTAGTTTTTCAATTCTAAGGACAGCGCTTGGGTGAGAGTCATGGAAAGCTGAATAGTATCTATCTGGGGATAATGATGATGAGTTTTCTTTGTAAAGTTTAATGAGTGAAGATATTAAATCCTTTGCATCAGTATGACTTGCTGCGAAAGCATCTGCCTGGAATTCGTGTTTTCTAGAAACAAGATTGCTTATTGGAGTAATAAAAAAACTAAAGACAGGGAGTGCTAGACTAAAAAGAACCAATGCTGCATGTGATGATGGCTCTGAAATTCCTAGTCCATTAAAGAACCAAGTTTGATTGATAAGATACCCTAGTAGAGCAAGACTGATAAAGCTGAAGATAAAAGAGCTGATCATTCTTTGACGAGTGTGCTTGTGATGAAAGTGTCCGAGCTCGTGAGCCAGAATTGCCTCAATCTCTTTGTCCTCCATTCCCTTAAGAAGGGTATCAAAGAACACAATTCTTTTGTTCTTGCCTATACCAGTAAAGTACGCGTTTCCGTGTGAGGATCTTTTAGATCCATCCATGACATAGATACCATCGCTACCAAAGCCGGTTCTTTCTAGAAGACTAGTAATTCTTGTTTTAAGACTTTCATTGTCTAACGGGTTAAATTTGTTAAAGATGGGCGCAATGAAAGAGGGATAGACCCACATCATGATTAAGGAAAAAAGACTGATAATAGCCCAAACATAGATCCACCAATAGTTACCTATTGATTCAATATTCATAAGATAGAGAATAGCGTAAATTAGAGGTAAAACAAGAACAAGACTCAGTATAACTTCCTTAATTAAGTCTCCAGCAAAAGTGCCAACTGTCATGCGATTAAATCCAAATTTTTGCTCCAAAACAAAATTCCTATAAATACTGAAAGGCAGGTCAATAAAGCTAGCAATGAGCATGATGCTTAGTACAAAGAAAGTACCCATTAGTACTGGATCATTAACTCTTTGAGACCAGTAGCCATCGATCCAGTTCATAGCGCCACCTAGTGTCCAAACTAGCAGTACCATTGTTGAAAAGATAATCTCAAAATGATTTAATAAAAGCTTTGCTTTTGTATATTTTCCAGCTTTTTGATGATCTTCAAGCTTTATCGTTTCACTGAAACCATCGGGAACTGCATCAAATGAATTATCAATCGCCTTGTCTTGTCTAAAATTTAGATAAAGTAAAGCTAGGACCGAAGTCAAAATTGCGAATAAAAAAATAAATGTAAAAAAATTAAATTCCATTTTTATGTATAAATGATCTTAAAAAGTTACAACAAATTATACCCGCTCATTTATTAGATATTACAAATTGAAATACCGGTAAATTAAATGACAATAATATTCAAAAATAATTATATAAATAAATTATAAAAGCCTAAATGAAATCATAGATATATGAGATGAATTCTATATGGAGATGGGTATAATTTCGTAATTAAAGTTTTATTAATGAGATTTTGTAATGACAATGGAAGATAGAGACGGCTTCATCTGGATGGATGGAGAGTGGTTAGATTGGCGCGAAGCAAAGGTTCATGTTTTAACTCACACCCTGCATTACGGCATGGGGGCTTTTGAGGGTGTTAGGGCTTATGAAACTGACAAAGGGCCAGCAATTTTTAAGCTTGAAGAGCATACTGAGAGACTATTTAATTCAACTCGAATTTTGGGGATGGAAATTCCTTATGATGCTAAGACGCTTAATCAAGCTCAGAGAGAAGTTGTTACTAAGAATAATCTTAAGTCTGCCTACATTAGACCAATGTGTTTCTATGGCTCTGAGGGTATGGGTCTTAGGGCAGATAACTTAAAAGTCCACACAATGATTGCTGCATGGGAATGGGGAGCTTACTTGGGCGAAGACAATATGAAAAATGGGATAAGAATTAGAACATCTTCTTATGTCAGGCATCCGGCTCATCCTTCTCTGAGTGGTGCTAAAACAAATGGAAATTATGTTAACTCTATGATGGCCCTAAAGGAGGCACTTGATCATGGATTTGATGAGGCTTTAATGCTGGATATTGATGGTTATGTGTCTGAAGGGAGTGGTGAAAATATTTTCGTCATTAAAGACGATGTTATTTATACTCCTCATTTAACATCAGCCTTACCTGGTATTACGAGAGATACGATTTTTACTTTGGCAAAGTCTCTGGGCTATGACATTATTGAAAAGAAACTATCTTGTGATGAAATATACGCCTCAGAGGAGGCTTTCTTTACTGGAACTGCGGCTGAGGTAACCCCTATTAGAGATCTTGATGGAAATCAGATTGGTAAGGGGGCTCGTGGGCCAGTCACTGAAAAGCTACAGTCACTCTACTTTGATTGTGTTCATGGGCGAAATAGTGACTTTAATCACTGGATAGATAGTGGAAGGTGTTTGTGAGTTCTGCCGACTCATATGAAGGTGTAATAAAGATAGTTTCAAAGAAAGATCTGCCTGCTCACTGTCCACCAAAAGACTCTCCAAAGTGGAATATGCATCCAAAAGTTTTTTTATCATTTGATGATCATGGCAAAGTGAGTTGTCCATACTGTGGTGCAAAATATAAACTGGACTCATAGTTTAGTATTTTAAAAAATGCAAACAAATCTAAATAATGTTGTGTTAGTTGGTCCAATGGGATCAGGCAAAACAACCGTTGGAAGAAGGCTATCTGAAAAGTTAGGCGTTAATTTTTATGATGCAGATCATGAAATTATTGACAAGACTGGTGTGAGTATTGACCACATATTTGATGTTGAGGGAGAAGAGGGCTTTCGTAAAAGAGAGTCTGATGTTTTAAAGGAGTTATGCAGCAAAGATAACATTGTTTTGGCTACTGGAGGTGGCGCAGTTATATCCAAAGAAAATAGGTTTGAAATTTCAAAAACTGGTTCGGTTATTTACCTTCTATCCTCCGTTGATCAAATTTTAAGAAGAACAGCAAAATCTAAAACAAGACCTTTGCTAGAAAAGAGCTCTAATAAAAGAAAAACAATTACTGACATTATCGAGGCAAGAGATCCACTCTACAGGGAAATAGCAACCATTATTATTGATACAAATCAAAAGAAACTGAATGAAGTCATCCATGAAATATTAACACATTTACAAAGATAATTTCTTTTAAGCTCTTTTTTTCCTAAACTTCATCAAAACTTCACTAAAATGTTAATTTGATGCTCTAAACTGTTGTTTTAATTATTTAATTTAGACCAAAGGGGTAAATAATGTTTAAAAGAATCTTTCTATCTGCATTTGTTGTTTCATCTTTCAACGTTAGCGCTATAACCTTGGATGATTTCAGTACTCAACTTGTAGAGAGCCACCCTTATTTTGTTCAGTTATCCCTGTCAGAAAAAACGAGTTTAATCAATCAAAAATCACTTTCTATTTACACAGATTGGAACATTAATGCTGGTGCAAGTGAGACTTATACTGGGGGTGATGATTCAGCTTCAAGACTTTACGAAGACCTTTACTCAACTAAATACGAAATTGGTGCAAACAGAAAAGTTTCACACTCAGGCGCAACTGTCAATTTGAAGCATTCACTGACTCGAAATGACAAGGACAGTAATGCGACGCATTCAAACCTTTTTTCAATTACCTACGCAAGGCCTTTACTTCAGAATAAGGATGGACTTAATGATAAACTTAATCTAGATCTTGCCTCTATCGATTTGATAGCTAAAAAGGTAAGCCTTGAAGAGCAGGCAGAAATTTTTCTAGCATCCAAGCTATCTAAATTTGTTGATTTAGCTCTAAAACAAGAAGTGGTTAAAAACCACAAAATTGCACTCGAATTATCAAAGGAGCAACTCGATCTCGCAGAAGATAAATTTAAAAACTCTCTTATAGACATAACAGTTCTTATTCAAGAAAAAGATAATTACGTTAAAGCAAGGCAGCAATCGCTTCAATCTAACAAAGAGCTCATTATTGAGAGGCGTGAGCTTGCTGATTTAATAGGCGCTAAAGAGTCTGACATGATCGTTGAGATGGATTTATTTAAGGAGCAATCGTTAAGTGATGTAAACCCCAGAGAGTTTGTGAAAAATTCTAGAGCTATTCAAAAGTTTGATTTTGATAAAGCTAAGCTTCAAAGAGAGCTTCAGTCACAAGAAAATAAAACAATGCCAAATGTTAATCTGAATCTAGGGCTTTCATCTCTTGGTGAAAACGACAAGGTTTTTGGTAGCTTTGGTAATAGAGATTATTCATGGAATGTTGGGGTAGATGTCTCTTACCCACTCGGCTCACGAAAAGAGCTTCTCGCAGTTGAAAATACTGAAATAAAGATGTCAGATATTGATGCAAAAAAACGTGAAGCTGAAATTAATAGTATTCAACAAATTAATTATCTTTTAGCGCAGGTGGATTTATTAACTGAGCTTGTAGCACTTTATCTAGAGCAGGGCGCATTGGCTGAAGAAAAGGTTATAGAAGAGCAAATTAAATTCAGTGAGGCGAGGGGTCAGAAGTCATTAGTGCTTGCTGCAAAGAGCAGTGCAAACCTTGCAAACCTGACTTACCTTCAGGCAGCAGGAACATATCAAAAAATAGTTATTGATTACAAGGCAGCGATTGATCAACTTTATAACTAAAAATGATTCGCCTCTTTCTAGCCTTTACTTCTTTATTGCCACTAAAGACTAACCATTCATTTGGCTCTTTTATTGGTTATCTTCTTTATTTATTTAATTCAGAAGCAAAAAGTGTTTCAAAACAAAACTTAGAAATTTGTTTTCCAGGTTTGAGTGAATTGGAACTTAAGTCACTTTTAAAAAAAGTATTAACTGAAACAGGTAAAGGATTGACTGAGTCTGGTCTCATATGGAATCAAAACTTTACAGATAATGCAAAGCTCATTAGAAATATTAATGGCGAGCACTATCTTGACAGTTCAAAAAAAACAATTCTGTTAGTTCCTCACATGGGTTGTTGGGAAATAACAGGCAGGGTTCTTGCTGAAAAAAGAAAGGTGACCTTCATGTATAGGCCTCTCAGAAGTAATAAGCAGAATGACTACTTGTTCTCTAGGAGAAACCAAGGCAATCTAACAATGGCTAGTGCGGATAAGCTTGGAATCTTAAAAATCCAAAGGGCGCTTAATAATGGTGATTTAGTTGGGATGCTTCCTGATCAAGACCCTGGTAAAGAGGGTGGCTTAATGTCCCCTTTTTTTGGAAAGAAGGTTAATACAATGACTTTGCTTGCAAGAATAGCTAAAAAGCAGAATGCACAGGTCTTAATGTTTTGGGCTGAGAGACTTGATGATGGCCAAGGTTATGATTTGAATATAGAGCCAGTTGATCTTAACGCTAATGGTGATAATTTAGAGGAAAGAGTAGGACAAATGAATCAGTCTATTGAGTCTCTTATAAGGAGACAGCCTGAGCAGTACATGTGGAGTTACCGAAGATTTAAATCATCACACTCATATATCTAATTATTAAAATTGTTATTTCAATGCAGTGAAATCTCACTAGTTGCAATAATGGTATAATTCTCTGCATGAAAATTATCGAAGATGTGCGCAGCGTATTTGCTCGAGATCCTGCAGCAAGAAATGTGTTTGAAGTATTAACTTGTTATTCAGGTGTACAGGCAGTTTTATTCTATCGATTAACTCACTTTTTATGGCGTTATAGGCTTTATTGGCTAGCGCGTTTTATCTCTACATTTGCACGCTGGGTAACGGGTATTGAAATTCATCCAGGCGCTGTTATTGGAAGGCGCTTTTTTATCGACCATGGTATGGGTGTTGTGATTGGCGAGACTGCAATCATTGGTGATGATTGTATGCTTTATCACGGCGTAACTTTAGGGGGTACGACTTGGGACAAAGTAAAGCGACATCCCACGCTAAAAAATGGCGTTGTTATAGGTGCAGGTGCCAAGATACTTGGACCTATAATACTCGGAGAAAATGTACGTGTTGGCTCTAACTCTGTTGTAGTCAGGTCGATTGATGATAACGAGACAGTTGTTGGAATACCAGGCAGGATTGTAAGAAAGAAGGCGGAAGATGGAGACTCTTTCGATTCTTATGCAGCCAACTCTTCGGGGACGTCTAATGACCCTACGATTCAGGCCGTTAATTCACTGATTGAGCGCCTCGCTGAGATGGAAGAAAGATTAGATAATACAAGCCCTAAATCGATCTCTAATAATATTGAAAATAAGTAAGTTTTAGTTGAATTAAATACTTGACTATTTTAGTTGGTTACTAGTATAATTTGTGCTTTTATTTAGATAGAGATTCTTATGCAATTAACCACTAAAGGAAGGTATGCGGTTACAGCTATGTTGGATTTAGCTTCTAACGAATCCACAAGGCCGGTTACCCTTGATATGATTTCACAAAGGCAAAATATTTCGCTCTCTTATCTTGAGCAGCTGTTTGCTAAACTTAGAAAAGCGTCACTCGTTAAAAGTGTCAGAGGTCCTGGCGGCGGCTATTTACTCAATGTCAATGCAGAAGAGGTCACCCTGACTCAAATTATTGAGGCCGTTGATGAAAACATTGATCTTAGACGTTGTCATGGCTCAAAAGACTGCAATAGGGGTAAGCAGTGTCTTTCTCATCACTTATGGTGCGAAGTGAGTGATCAAATTAGAGGTTTTTTGAGTACTCGAAATCTTCAGCAAGTGATGGATGACTATCAACTCACCCAATCACTCAATGTCAATTAATTTTTAAAGGAATATATAGATGCTTACACCAACATACATGGACTATTCGTCAACGACTCCAGTTGATGCTCGCGTTGCCAAGAAAATGGCCAAATACCTAACTATGGAAGGAGATTTTGGTAATGCCGCTTCTCGTTCGCATTATTTTGGATGGCAGGCAGAAAAGGCTGTCGATGAGGCTCGCTCCCAGGTCGCTGATTTAGTAGGCGCCGATCCAAGAGAAATTGTTTGGACCTCAGGCGCTACAGAATCTAATAACCTAGCACTGAAAGGTATTGCTCATTTTTATCAAAAACGTGGCAAGCATATAATTACCCTTAAAACAGAGCACAAGGCAGTCCTTGATACATGCCGTCAACTTGAAAGAGAGGGTTTCGAGGTTACTTATTTAGATCCTTTGCCTAATGGGTTATTAGATATAGATCTCTTTAAGAAAACGATTAGAGAAGACACAATTCTCGCCTCATTTATGCATGTTAATAACGAAATTGGTGTGATCCAAGATCTTCAGACTATTGGTGATATTTGTAGAGAAAATAAAGTTTTCTTCCATGTTGATGCTGCGCAGTCGGTTGGTAAGATTGAAATTGATTTGACAGCTCTTCCAGTTGATTTAATGAGTTTTTCAGCACACAAAATTTATGGTCCGAAGGGCATGGGAGCACTATATGTCTCTAGAAAACCTAGAGTTCGTCTAGAGGCTCAAATTCATGGCGGTGGTCATGAGCGTGGAATGCGCTCTGGAACATTGGCAACCCATCAAATAGTTGGAATGGGTGAGGCCTTTGCGATTGCTAAAGCCGAGATGAAAGAGGAGCACGCTAGAACACTTAAACTGAGACAAAGGCTCTACGCCGGTTTTTCAGACATGGAAGAAGTTGTTGTTAATGGTGACCTTGATCAAAGGATTGCAGGCAATCTAAATATTAGTTTTAATTACGTTGAGGGTGAGTCTCTTATGATGGCGATCTCTGATGTTGCGGTCTCATCTGGATCTGCTTGCACATCTTCTAGCCTTGAGCCTTCATATGTTCTGCGAGCTCTGGGTCTGAGTGATGAATTGGCGCATAGCTCGATTCGCTTCAGTGTAGGAAGATACACAACAGAAAAAGATGTTGATGATGCAATTACTCTTGTAAGAGAGAAAGTTGAAAAATTAAGAGATTTGTCCCCTTTATGGGACATGTTTAAGGATGGTATCGATTTAAATTCAGTGGAGTGGGCAGCTCACTAAATTAAGAGATATTTAAAATCTACAGCAAGCTGTAGCGTAAAATTGTCAGTTAAATTCGGAGTAACTTATGGCATATGGTAAAAAAGTTTTGGATCACTATGAAAACCCGAGAAACGTTGGGGTTTTAGATAAAGATGCAAACAATGTAGGAACTGGTATGGTTGGTGCGCCAGCTTGTGGTGATGTAATGCGACTTCAAATTCAGGTTAATGATGATGGTGTTATTGAAGAGGCTAAGTTTAAAACTTATGGCTGTGGTTCGGCAATTGCTTCATCTTCCCTTTTAACAGAATGGGTTAAAGGAAAGACTTTGGATGAGGCGTCACAAATTAAAAACACAGAAATTGTTGAGGAATTAGAGTTGCCACCGGTAAAAATTCATTGCTCGGTGTTGGCTGAAGATGCAATTAAAGCGGCAATTAATGATTTAAAGAGCAAGGCTAACTAAATCAATGGCAATAACGTTAACAAGTAAAGCAGCAGAGCGTATGAGCGACTATCTTGCTAATCGCGGCTCAGGTGTTGGAGTCAGGCTCTCTGTTCAAACAACAGGATGCTCAGGCCTTGGTTACAACATGGAGTTTGTTGATGCTGTTAATGAAGACGATACAACCTTTGATGACAAGGGCGTTAAGGTGATTGTAGACGCTAAAAGTCTTATTTATATTGATGGTACTGAAGTTGATTACCAAAAAGAAGGCCTCAATGAAGGCTTTGAATTTAACAATCCAAACTCGAAAGCAGAGTGTGGCTGTGGTGAGTCCTTTACCGTTTAAATAGCTTTATTGGGTCACTAGGACATTGACTTTATGCAAAATTACTTTGAGTTATTTGATCTCGAGACCTCCTTCTTTATTAGTGACTCCAATCTAAAGGATTCATATCGCAGAGAGATTGCCCGCTTTCATCCTGATAAATACGCTTCAAAAACAGACTCTGAAAAATTACAGGCACTTCAAAATACCTCGCTTTTAAATACAGCTTTTGATTCGATTAAATCTCCACTGAATCGAGCAAGCTATCTGCTTAAGCTTGATGGAATCGATCCCTTTGATGAAAAAGATACCTCTATGGCTCATGACTTTCTAATATCACAGATTGAGTTACGTGAAGAGCTTGAGGTGATTGAATCAAAGACAGATTCAGATCAATTAGAAGATTTTATATTGAGAATAGAGTCTCATATTCAATCTAAGGTAGAGTCAATTTCTAATGCGTTTCAAGTTAATAGCGATAGCTTGCAGATTAAAAAAGATGTCAGAGAACTCAAGTTCTATGAGCAGCTAGCAAAAGAGACTGGAAAGCTTCTTGATGAATGGTTATAAGGACTAAATAGATGGCACTGTTACAAATTTCTGAACCGGGACAATCAACGGCTCCCCATCGCCATAATTTAGCCTGCGGCATTGACTTGGGAACCACAAATTCATTGGTTGCAAGTGTGATGAGCGGTGAAACAAAGCTTTTGCCTGATACTAATGGTGATTCAATGCTGCCATCTGTAGTCCATTGCGGCATTAATGAAATGAGCGTTGGAGTTGAGGCTCTTGCTTTTGCAACGAGTGATCCGGTGAATACAATTTCTTCGATTAAGCGTTTTATGGGTATTAGTTTTAATGAGGCCCAGTCGATTAAAAATCTCCCTTATGATTTAGTTGATCAAGATGGAGGCGCTGTATTTAAAACAGCAATGGGTGAGCTCTCTGCAGTTGAGATTTCAGCGAAAATTCTCTCAAGCCTCAAGAAAAGAGCTGAAGATGCCCTTGGTGATGAACTTAAAGGCGCAGTCATTACCGTTCCTGCCTACTTTAACGATGCGCAAAGGCAATCTACAAAGGATGCTGCTAAGCTTGCTGGTATTAATGTCTTAAGGCTTCTTAATGAGCCAACAGCTGCCGCAATCGCTTATGGTTTAGAGTCAAAAGAAGAGGGAATACATGCGGTCTATGATTTAGGGGGTGGGACCTTTGATATTTCAATCTTAAGTTTTAATAGAGGTGTTTTTGAAGTTTTGTCTACAGGCGGGGATTCGAGTTTAGGGGGTGATGATTTTGATAACCTAATTTTTGAAGATTGCGTCAAATCACTAAACCTTAAAGATTTGAGTGCATCACAAATTCAAGTCATCAGGCAGCTTTCAAAATCTGCAAAAGAGAGGCTTTCTGTGAGTGATAGCGCTGAATTTAAACTAGGCGATCAACACTATAAAATAACGCAATCTCAATTTGAGGTCTTGTCTGAACAGCTTGTTAAGAGAACCCTTCAAATCACAAAAAGAGCTCTCAGAGATGCTGAGATTAATGCTTCTGATGTTAAAGAAGTCATTATGGTTGGTGGCTCAACCCGAATGAACATCATTAGAGCGCGCGTTAGTGAGGTTTTTGAAAAGCCAGTGCTCTGCTCGATTAATCCCGATGAGGTCGTCGCCAAGGGCGCCGCAATCCAGGCGAATATTTTGGCTGGCAACAAAAGCAAAGATGATGTCTTATTGCTCGATGTACTTCCGTTATCCTTAGGACTCGAGACAATGGGCGGTCTCGTTGAGAAAGTCATTCATAGAAACACAACAATCCCAATCACAAGGGCTCAAGAATTTACGACCTATAAAGATGGGCAGACTGGAATGGGTATTCATGTATTTCAAGGGGAAAGAGAGCTTACAAAGGATTGCCGCTCACTGGGACGCTTTGAGCTTAAAGGAATTCCTCCTATGGTTGCTGGGCGCGCAAGAATCTTAGTTGAGTTTCAGGTGGATGCAGACGGCCTATTATCAGTCTCCGCCCAAGAGGAGACCTCAGGCGTTAAATCAGAGATCGAAATTAAACCTTCATTCGGTCTGAGTGATAAGGATATGGAAAAAATGCTCAAAGACTCTGTCGTCTTTGCCCAGGAAGATATCTTATTAAGGCAGCTCCAAGAGCAAAGAGTTGATGCAACAAGGACAATTGAGGCTATAGATGCAGCGCTTGAAGCTGATCAATCACTACTTGATGAAGAAATGTTAGCCTCTATTAAGGGTGCGAGACAAAGCTTGTTCTTGCTTGTTGACTCTGAAGATGCAGCAATTATCAAAGAGGCTACACTAGAACTTGAAAATGTCAGCGCTAAATTCGTTGAAATGAGAATGAACAAATCAATCATGAGCGCAATGAAAGGCCACAGAATTGATGAATTTAATGAACAACTATAAAATACTAATATGCCGCAACTAATTATCCTTCCCAACGATGAATTTTGCCCTGAAGGGATTGTTATTGAAACGAATCCTGGAACCAGTGTCTGCAGAGCGCTTCTTGATAACGGAATCGAAATAGAGCATGCATGCGAGATGTCGAATGCTTGTACGACCTGCCATGTCTATGTTCGTGAAGGCTTTGACACTATTGAAGAGTCAGACGAGATTGAGGATGATCTCTTAGATAAAGCGTGGGGATTAGACCCAGACTCAAGGCTTTCTTGTCAGGCCATTGTCTCAGAGGATGATTTAGTTATTGAGATACCTAAGTACACCATTAATCAGGTCTCAGAGAACCACTAAACCTTTACTCAATCGTAATCTTTGGAAAAGCGCCAACTGACTCGTTTTTGAGTGACAGTATTCCAGCGACTTTTCTAGCAATCTCTTGGTACATATCTGTCACCTGACTATCAGGATCTTTAGCAACGCTTGGCGTGCCTTCATCCACATCCGTTCTAATGTCTAACTGAAGTGGCAGAGCACCTAAAAAATTAGTTTTTGAGTCAACAGCCATATCCTTTCCGCCGCCATGTCCAAAGATCTCTTCAGCATGACCACACTTTGAGCAGATATGAATTGACATATTTTCAACAATACCTAGTATAGGTATATTGACCTTTTCAAACATCGCAAGACCTTTCTGAGCATCAATGAGCGCAATGTCTTGAGGCGTAGTTACAATCACCGCACCACTCACTGGAATTTTTTGAGAAAGGGTTAGCTGGGTGTCACCCGTCCCAGGCGGCATATCAATGATCATATAGTCAACATCTTCCCATTCAGTATTCTTTAGAAGCTGTTCTAATGCCTGGGTAACCATAGGGCCACGCCAAACCATAGGTGAGGCTTCATCAACCAAAAAACCAATCGACATAGATTGTAAACCATGAGCCATAACAGGCTTCATATTACCACCTTCAGACTCTTGGGGCCTAAGATCTTTGACGCCTAGCATGCGCGGCTGAGAGGGTCCATAAATGTCCGCATCGAGTATCGCAACATTAGCACCTTCAGACTTGAGGGCTAGTGCCAGGTTGACCGCTGTGGTTGATTTACCAACGCCGCCTTTGCCAGACGCAACAGCAATAATATTCTTGACACCAGGAAGGGCTTCGACGCCTTGCGTCTCATGCGATGGGATTTTAGAGTTAATTGAAATATTCGAATAGTTGACGCCTTCTTTAGACAGAGCCTCCTCTACAACTCCTTTAAGTTCTTCATGAAAGTTGGCAGCAGGGTACTTTAGTAGCAGTTCGACGTTAACGATTTCATCATCGACCGAAATATTCTTTACATTGTCAGAGGACACAAGATCTTTTCCAGTGTTCTCATCAATTACTGTGCTCAGAATAGATTGAATTTTATCTTCAGTTAAAGTTGTCAATTTGATGACCTCGGTCGGTAAAATAGCAATATTTTATCGTACAACTACCCTACAAATCCCTAAATATAATGGGATTATTGATGAAGATTTATGGCCAATCGAAGAATATTAGTTACCTCAGCGCTTCCCTATGCCAATGGTGAAATACACCTTGGTCATCTTCTGGAGTACATTCAAACTGATATCTGGGTCCGCTTTCAAAAAATGCAAGGTAACGAGTGCCACTATGTTTGTGCTGATGATGCTCATGGAACCCCAATTATGCTCAAAGCAGATGAGATGGGTATTGATCCTGAAGAGCTCATTTCTGGCGTTAGTGAGAGGCATCAGGCTGACTTTAAAGATTTCAATATTGAGTTTAGTCAATTCCATTCAACGCACTCTGATGAGAATCGTTATTTCTCTGAGTTGATCTATTCAAGGCTAAAAGAATCTGGTTTTATTAAAACAAGAGTTATATCCCAGGCATTCGACCCTGAAAAGGAGATGTTTCTTCCAGATCGTTTTATTAAGGGAGAGTGTCCTAAGTGTGGTGCTGATGATCAGTATGGTGATAATTGTGAAGTATGTGGGGCCACCTACTCCACTACTGAGCTTAAAAATGCAAGATCAGTTGTCTCAGGTGCTAAACCAATTGAGAAGGACTCGGAGCATTATTTCTTTGACCTGCCTCAATTTGAAAAGGAATTGAAAAATTGGACTAATGCTGGCCATCTTCAAGAAGAGGTCCGTAACAAATTAGCAGAGTGGTTTGATCAGGGTCTTCAGCAGTGGGATATTTCAAGAGATAAGCCTTATTTTGGCTTTAAGATACCTGGAACCGAAGACAAGTACTTTTACGTTTGGCTTGATGCTCCAATAGGCTATATGGCAAGCTTTAAAAAGTTATGTGACAACTCTGATCTTGAGTTTGATGACTTCTTTGCAAAGGGTTCTGATACCGAGCTCTATCATTTCATCGGTAAAGACATTGTCTACTTCCATGCTTTATTCTGGCCTGCAACATTAATGGGCTCTAACTTCAGAACGCCAAACGCTATCTTTGCACACGGATTCTTGTCTGTAAATGGACAAAAGATGAGTAAGTCACGTGGAACTTTCATACAAGCAAGAACTTACCTTGAGACGCTTAATCCAGAGTGTCTTCGTTACTACTATGCGTACAAACTTTCATCTAAGATTGATGATATTGATCTGAATCTGGAAGACTTTAAGCAGCGTGTTAACTCTGACCTTGTTGGAAAAGTTGTCAATATTGCATCAAGAAGTGCTTCATTTGTTGTGAAAAAGTTTGATAAAGAGCTCTCTAGTCATTGCATTGAGCAGGGTCTTTATGATGAGTTTGTTGCTGCTAATACTGAGATAGCAGGGCACTATGAAGATAGAAACTATGGACAGGCTATGCGATCGATTATGAAGCTTGCAGACAAAGCAAATCAGTACATTGATGAGAAAAAGCCATGGCAGCTTGCTAAAGAAGAAGGTAAGTCGCAAGAGGTTCATGAAATTACTTCACTGGCGATTAATCTCTTTAGAGTGCTTATGACCTATTTGAAGCCTGTGCTTCCAGAGATGGCAGAAAAATCAGAGGAGTTTTTGAATATTGATTCTTTGAACTGGAATGATATTAATAGCCCATTACTAGGTCATCAAATCAATAAATTTAAACCATTAATGACGCGCGTTGAGGATGAGCAAATAGAAGCAATGATAGAGTCCTCAAAAGGGTAAAAATTCAAAAGTATTGGAGAGATGGCAGAGTGGTCGATCGCGCACGCTTGGAAAGCGTGTAAACCTCACGGTTTCATGGGTTCGAATCCCATTCTCTCCACCACACTATTCATATATTTTTTAAGAGTTTTCGGAGACCATAAAAAGGGAGTTTTCTGACACCATAAAAAAGGAGTTTTCGGAGACCATAAAAAAGAAGTATATTAATCCAAGGATATCGATCAAAAACCCTATTCCAAAGGGGTTTTAGAGCCATAGTGCTTGACTTTTAAGCCAAAATGTTGTATACTACCCCACTCAGAAACGCACAAATAATCCCTTCACCAAGTGAACTGGGAATCGGCATGCTAAGCCACTAAATCAGTTTCTGTTGTCACAATAAAAGCTTTGGTTTTTCACAAACCAATAAATCATTTAACTAAACCACTAGTTATCGGAGGAGAACTGTATGCAAGCATATCTAACGGATGGAACATTACCTACCTATTTTGAAAATGGCAAAAAATCTGGAGAAGTTACTTATAAAAATAGTAAACGCCATGGACTATGGACGGAATGGTATGAGAATGGGCAACTAAAGTCAGAAAAAAGGTTTAAGGATGGGGAGCGTCACGGAAAGCACATTTCTTGGCATGAGAATGGTCTCTTGAATAGAGAACAATTCTTCAAGGATGGTCAGACAGATGGTAAGGATACTTTATGGAATGAGGATGGCACGCCTATTGATTTAATAACATGGAAAGATGGAGAAATGCATGGCGAGTATGTAAATTGGCATTCAAACGGAAATAAGAGATGTGAATATCACTACCAAGATGGAAAGCCTCATGGAGTTTGCATATTGTGGCATGAGAATGGTCAAAAGGAGACTCACTCCAATTATGAATATGGAAAACGAGAGGGCAAGACTATGGGTTGGTATGAAAACGGTCAAATACAATATGAGGATAATTATGAGGATGGACTTTTAAATGGATACAGTGTTTCTTTTCGAGAGAATGGGAGTAAGAGAAAAGAAGAGAACTACAAGCACGGCTTTTGCTGGAATCGAACAAACCACGTGGAGGGTTAATATGAATACATTTAACTTAAATGAAATAGCCAATCTAAAAGATGCAGATTATTCAAAAATCAGCTCAAGAGTCAAAGCATTTTGTTCAACCTATGAGACCGCCCAAATACTCACAGAAATCGTCAAAGATGAAAGAGATCATGTCATCTTTAAGGCTCACGCTGTTGTGGATGGTACGATTAAAGGAACAGGGCATGCTCACGAAGTTGAAGGCTCAAATAACACAAACAACACCTCTCATTATGAGGTCTGTGAGAACATCGCTGTGGGTCGCGCATTAGCCTTTATAGGCTATTCAGAAGCTGACAGCTTAGCTTCTTATGAGGAGATTGAAAACTCTAAATTACAGGAGTCTCAAGTCGCTTTGCACAAAGCTACTTTAGAAGTTGCAACGACTTACATGTCTTTAGCATTTAAAAATGCAATTGATGAGCAAAATGAAGAGAAAATAGCAAATTGTCAAAAAGATATGCGAGGTAATGACCCATTACGTTCAGCAGTCGGCGCAACATTAAGTGACGAGCAAAAAGAATTTTTAATTGCACGTCAGAAACAAATGACAGCAGATAGAAAAGCTAAGTCTGAAGCTAAAGTATGCAGTATGAGAAATTTAAATGGCTAATATTGTTCGATAGCCTGTTAAGCTTATGGGGATATGAGAGAGTAAATTTCTGATATCCCCTTATAACTTTTAACAAGAAGGCGTATACTTAAATTTAAATAACGGAATAGTTCTCCTTACGAACTGGGCGGTTGATCCGTATTGTGCGCCCCTGGGTTTTCCAGTTAAGCACTCAAAAAGGAGACAGGTATGTCACAACAAAACCAATCTGATAAAGACCACTTAGACATCATCATAGGGCCGCCAGCCCAAGAAAAACTCATTGATTCTATTCACAATTATGCTGAAAAGCATGACATGAGTATTGACGAGGCTTGGTCAAAGTGCCTAGAGAACACCGCTGATAATCTTATGAAACCTATTACTAATGGATTCAATAGTTTTACCAATATGTTTAGTGATGTTCTCGGTGAAGAGATCTATGTTCAGGATTACTTTTTAAGTCACTACTATGCTTTTTCTTCAAACGGAATGCTAATGGCTAGAATCAAAAATCCTGAGGATAGACAAAAATATACAGCACCAGCTCTTAATTTTCAGGCTAAGAACTTGCTTGATGTTAATGGCAATCCAATAAATATAAGAAGATTTGATTCCGATAGGAGGAAACAATTCCAAGAATTATTTATGCTTATATTTAATGCGAGTTGGGCGTATGTGACTATTTCATATGATTATATGCCCATAAAAAAGGGGGCTAAATAATGCAGATTGATAAAAACACACAAGCAGCTTTTTATTTTTATTCAGAGATGGTTAAAGATAGTCGTGGTTTACGTCCACGTGGTGCAGAAGCTGAGTGGTTTTGTCTTTTGCCTGAAGCTGAAAGACAAGCTGAGATTCAGAGACATA
>ENA-ORDA01000986-ORDA01000986.1-marine-metagenome-genome-assembly--contig:-NODE-986-length-25806-cov-4.022504_pt1 | contig 25806 bp, 25 predicted proteins | sample MGYA00237778_ERZ508506 | MGnify/ENA primary metagenome ERZ508506 (study PRJEB26177, sample SAMN06267891) | marine metagenome | isolation source: Monterey Bay, California, USA | place: Pacific... | reverse complement strand
TCTTTGAATGCATTTTCATTTTCCTCAGCAGATATATCATAATTAAAGTTAGAGAAAACTTTAATTGAAGGAGTGCCGTTTTGCGCATTTGAATTAAATGTAATAAGTACTGCGCTAAGTAGTAATAAGATTGTGTTTTTCATTTTTTGTAATATTTTATTTATTTATATTGTACAATTTGCGTCAGGGCAGCATATTTTGTACATTTTAGCTGCTATGGTTCCTGGTACATTTGAATTAGTTACTCTCAAAACAACCGCATCTGATACCGCATAATCCGCCGCTGTGTATTCCCACCATAAAACTTGATTGTATGTTGTTCCTCCAACGTACATATCCGGTATACTAAAGGTAGTATCAGTATTAAAATCGCCTTGTCTAGTTGATTGTTTGTTAGGATCCGAAGGGTTGGCTATGTACTGATCTATGCCGCTGCCACCTGTTGCTTGAGCATCCGTTGGTAAAGTGTTAGACGTTTCAGTGCCGGTTACATTATCAAAAGGGCCAGCATTACTTAATCCCGCGGCTAGCCTACCTGAAGTAGCTTTCTTCGTTCCCGCAGCTCCGCCATGTATTATTTCAAATTTAGTGGAAGCTCCTGCTTTAACTAAAAATGTTATTAGCCCTCCGCTTGAATCTAAGTACTCTGTATAATCGGTTATTGCATTTGCGGGAGCGTTGGCTAGCGGGCCTCCGCAAGGAGTTACCGGATAGACCTGATCAAATGTTATAGCGGTCGGTACCCCAGCTTCTATATTACCAGATATAGTTGCTGTCCAAGTTATATTTGAAGCGCCTGTATTATTAGGTATTATAAAATTATGTTGAGCGCTACCAGTAGCTCCCATTACTACATTAGTTACTACAGCGGTGGAAGTTGTTCCGTCGCTCATAGAAATGCTATACGTAGCCCCGGAAGCACCCTGTGCTGTCATTACGTAATTAGTACCGCTAGAAGCAACATCTAAGGTGGATCCGCTAAACAATGTAATCCCTGTTGCCGGCGCTAGTATTTGAGCCACCTTATACACAGAAATATCAAATTTATCTCCAGATACATCGGCATTTGTAAATATATAAGTAACAGAATAAGTTATAGCTATAAGTTCGTTAGCGGCTGTATACGTAGGTGTCTGAGTAATATTATATTGGCCTAAGTTCCCTGTTGTTAATTGTATATTAGGCAGTGCATTTGCTGGCCAATAAAATCCTGCTGGAGCTGAATAAGTTCTAGTAAATAATACTGATGAAGTAGCGTTCTCTGCGCCTGAAGCGCTGTAAGCTGTGTTTGTTTCAGAAGGAGTTGTGGTTGTTACACTTGCATCAATAACGCTTGTTAATGTTCCAGCTATAGTTACACCGTCTAAGACTGCATCACCTATTATACATAATCCTAAATTAAGATTATCCGCTGGCATTACTAACGATGTATCGTACGTAACCGTGCACAAAACAAATAAACCATCTTGAGTAAAAACTACACTAGTAATTCCTGCTAAGGGTCCATTCCAAGAAAAGTCTCCAGCGGTTACTGTATACCCTGTATTAGCCGTTATTTTTATAACAGCCGTAGGATATAAACTTGATACGTTAGCTGACTCTAATATAGTGTATTGCACTACAGTAGCGGTATAATTGAATTCTGATGATGAATCTTCTGCCATTTTTTATTTTTTAATTAATTATGGAGTACAATTTGTAAAACTGGGCTTTGCTGACGTGTATTGAAAAGCATTTAATGAAAAACGAACGCAATTAGTAACACCTGCAACACTCCAACTACTTAAGTCTTGGTTAAATCCATTTGGAGATGGATCATTAATATCTTGATAAAACATATTGCCCATATTCACCACATTACCAACATCCCAAGAACTTATATCTTGATTAAAAAGTTTTGCATAGGTAAACATCCCATACATATTAGTAACATTACTCACATCCCAAGATCCTATATTTTGATCAAAAGCTGCAGTTCTATCAAACATTCCATACATATCTGTCACATTGCTCACATCCCAGGAATTTAAGGGTTGATCAAAAAGCTCGGTTGAAAAAAACATTCTCTCCATATTAGTCACACTACTCACATCCCAATTATCGATAGATTGGTTAAAAGAATCAGCTTGAATGAACATCCGACTCATATCAGTCACATTACTCACATCCCATAAACTTAAAGGTTGATTAAATAAAACATCAACACCTGTAGAAGACCCAAACATATCCCTCATATCAGTAACATTACTCACATCCCACGAATTTATGTTTTGATTAAAATCTCTAGCAGCAAAAAACATAGCTCTCATATTCGTTACGTTACTCACATCCCAAGATCCTATATTTTGATCAAAAACTATAGTATCTTGAAAAGTTCCAAACATACTGTTTACATTACTTACGGTCCAAGTACTTATATTCTGATTAAAAGCTTCAGCGTTTTTAAACATTGCATCCATAGTAGTCACATTACTAACGTCCCAACTAGCTATGTTGCCGTTAAAAGCGAGGGCATTGAAAAATGTGCTCTCCATATTAGTTACATTACCAACATCTAAATTGTTTAGATTTTGATTAAAATCTCCAGCACCACTAAACATTCGCTGCATATTAGTCACACTGCTCACATCCCAAGCATCAATAGACTTATTAAAAGAACCAGCACCGCTAAACATAGCCTCTAAGCTAGTTTTATTACTCATGTCCCACGTACTAAGAGACTGATTGAATGAAACAGCTCCTGCAAACATACCCCCAACATCTGTGACATTGCTAACATCCCAGGAATTCAACGGCTGATTGAAGTCGGAAGTAATACTAAACATGCTGTTCATGTTTGTAACCCCACTAACATCCCAAGAATCTATATTTTGATTAAAACTGTTCATTTTTTAAAATTTAAGGTTACACTGGGCCTTGGATACCTCTAAACATTCCACCCATATTGGTTACATTGCTTACATTCCAGCTGTTTAAAGGCTGATTAAAATCTCTAGCTCCTGCAAACATATCAAACATAGTGGTTACTCCACTTACATTCCAACTGTTAAGAGGTTGATTAAATGTTAAATTTACATAAAAGCATGATTGCATGCTAGTTACATTACTAACGTTCCATGCTTCTATATTATTGAAATTATTTACATATATATATTGATTCAGACTTCCAGATAGTAAATAGTCTATATTTGCATTTGCAGCAAAACTAGGAATATCTAATACTTCAGAAAAATCCATATTTATAGCTCCATGATTACTATTAGAAATAGCTCCAAAGCTTAATCTTTCGAATGTCATAGGGAATCCAAATTGCACTAGCTTAGTATAAAGCGCAGCTATAGAGTTAGATAGATTACCGAATATTATTTTTGATGATCTACCAGATATTTCTATTGTATAAACACCTGCTGCTGTATATGTGTGTGTCCTATTAGCGTAAGAGTTGGCAGAAGTATTTCCGTCTCCCCAATTAATAATACCTGAATATGTTCCGGTAGCATCATAAGGTAATTCTACGTTTGTAGAAGCCGCTGTTGTAGTAACTTCAAAAGTAAGAGGACCTGTACCAGACTCCGAACAGAAAACATTAATTGTGTTATATTGTACAATCTCTGTTATAATTCCGCTAGAGTTATATATTATAAAATCGTAATTATCTGGAGGATTAACGGAGGTATTGTTAGGGTCGAGGGCGGCATCGTTAGGAATTTCCACACGAGTCGTTGGAGGTACATATAAACCTAAACCAGCTGTTGCTAAAGGTTGCTCGGTATTGTAATCATATAATTGCGTGCCTACTTGTAGTCCAGCTGTTGCAAAGTACTTAAACTCAATTCCGTCTTTAATAATATTAGTGTAATCACTTGATACATTATAAAATCCTTCTATTATACATTTTGCATCAGCTGCAACAGTTTCTAAAGCAATAGTTATATCGTTTACACCTACAATTTGGTCCCAATCAGTCCATAGCTTTAATTCTTCGTCTGGGTCTGTAGAAGAACCAGTGTTACTGCAATTAAAGTCTATAAAAGTAGTTAATAAATAGTTTTGTGGATCAGAAGTTGTTTCGGTAGAATAACCTAAACCAAAAGCTTCCCCGCATACCGCTAGTGTTTTTATGTAATTAAAATACTTGCCTTCTTTATTTTCAAACTCTTTTATTTCTCCTGCTTCTAAGTTTGTTCTAACATAGTTTACATACCACCCTGCGTTTTTAATTCTAGTAGATGTAGGACGCCATCCTTCTGCATTAACTTCAGCTATAGAATACCATTCATCAGTATTGTTTTTTTCGTATTCTAGCTCTCTTGATTTAGTACCGGAGTAATTTAATGCAGTATAGCCTTTAACTATATTAGGGGAGTCATTTACAAGAACATTAAAAGAACTTACATACTGTTCCCCGTAAAAGTTGTTGTATAAAGGATTTTCACCATGAACCCATATCAGTCCTTCTTTAAATGTAAAATATCTATCGTTTAAAGAAACGCCTGATTCTGGCATAAAAGATTTTCTACTAGTCCATCCGTCTACAGACTCTTTAAAAGAAACTGTAGTATGCACATAATCTTCTGTAGCTGGTGGATTTTGTACATTATCCTCACAAGCTGTAGACAAGTTATCCGATTGAATAGGGTTAAGTTTAGTATTCCACTCGGAACCTAGTGTAGGTAAGCTTAAATTATATAATCCGTTATCAGCATCGTAAGTTCCTATTAAAGTACTATTGAATTTTAAAACATCTGCAAAGAAATCACCCATTCCTTTGGTAGATATTTCTGTTAAACCGTCTCTAGACAATCTTAGAACTGTTCCTCTGTTCTTATCTGTAAAGTATAATCTGAAGCCATAGTCTGCAAAAGATTCTGGGTTTTTAGATATACCAAATTCACCAGCATAAGGAGTTGCTTGCCCTAAAACGTTATTGTTCGATGTAACATTGGCATTTCCATCTGCATTAAATAAAGCATCCTTATTAGCTAATACTCTAAAGCATTTGTCTTCACATAACGTTATAAGATCAGTGTCTCTAGCGTGCAATTTTTGAATAGTACCATATATAGGATTAAGATCTTTTGTTATAGGTAATGCCTGTATAAATTGATTTAATCTATTTATCCCCGATGTAGAATTATATATTTGAGAAAATATATAACCACTACCTCTTCTTTCTTCCCCATAAGGATCTGCCAATATAGAGGATACAGTAGCACCTTTGTCTATAGTCACAGCATTAAAATCGTCTCGAATTCTATTTGATTCTGCCCCATTACCATAAGTGTAACAATTAAACCAATTCAATGTTTGAAAAGGAGTATTGTAATTTGCTATTGGAATTGCGTTAGAAGCCTGATAATATAAATCTAAGTCTACTGCTTCTTTTGGTTCTGTTTCAAATATAGCAGGATTATTGGAGGTAAGCAGTCTGTTTTTGCCAGGTATTACCGGCTGTAAAGCTAGTATCTCAATATATTCCGAGGTAGCCCAGTCGCCTTCTTCAGGAAACCAAGGCTCTTGTAAATCTTGGTTAAGCCTCATTAATATTGAATACCTGTCATTTCTATCATCAATTTCATCTCCCCCTCTGAAGCTCATAAATGATTGAGCTTGCTCTACCGTATAAACTATGGAAGTTTCATTTTCATATTGTCCAGGACCAATATATCTAAATCTTATGCTGGCTCCTCCTGTTAAATAACCATTAGGAACCGACATATTACCGGTTCGATCTGCATTAGGGCCATCATTGCCGGCAAATTGGCCTTTTACATTACCCAACATTGCGTTTATATACACGCCACTTCTATTACGGATAGCACTAAGACCTACGTGCCTAAATCCTCTAGTAGGTGGCCTAAAATTTTGAAAAAACTCATAAAAAGGTCCTGTTGGATCCGTGTCGGCTTGGCTGCCGTTTACATTTCGCCCTAAAGGACCAGAGATAGGATTCGGAGTATAACCAGGAGTATATTGAGAGCTAATAAGCCAATTTGTTGGTCCGACCACATAACATTTTGCTGCAGAACCGTTACTAAAATTGTTTCCGTAATCACCCCATACTATAATTCTAGGCCCTTCGGAGGCAACTCTTTGAAACCCCTTGTCAACCCTTAAGGACCCTTTAATCGCATATTCAGGGTCTAGAGCTGTAAAAGAAGCCATTATGTCTGTGTCAAAAGCAAAATTTCTAGGAATTTTTACAAAAAATCTACCTTGATATTCTGGCTTAGTCTCTTGTTTATCCTCTAATACGTTTATTACAAACGAACTACCTATGGGAACGTTAACTAAAAACTCTCCGTCTTGACCTAAGGGTTCTTGTATTGTTAATTCATATAAGGTGGTTGCATCGGTCGGTTGGTTAACCACCTTGGTTTGCTCAACGGCATATATTTCAGACTTAAAATTACCTAAAGAAAACTGCACTTTATTACCATTCATTCCAGGTCCAAACTCTGGGTCTACTAAAGGAGAAGGCCCTACAAAACCAAACCCTAAAGCCCCTGGAGATATAGCTTGCCTGTTTTCAACATCAGCAGCCCCTATAGAAGATTGTACGGTTCTTATAAAATCAGGAGCTTCATTTGAAATTGATAGTATCTTATATCGATTCAATTGGTCAATAGAATCATTACTGTCGTGCTTTTTCTTGGTAATTAAATAAGTACCCTCGCTTACTTTATTCCGCTCAGAAGAAGGGAAAGAAAGCCACACGTTGCCATCTTCGGCATCATAATATCTATCTAAAGCTAAATTATAATATTCATTTGATGTTTCCTTTATAAAGACTTTATAATGAGTTGCCCAATCAGGAGGTGTATTTGTTGGAGAAACTTGTAGCCTATTAAAAGTACTGGATCCTCCTATGTTTATTTTAGTACTAGCATCTTTATTTGTAAACACTGGGGTTTCACGTCCATATTTATCTATGTAAACAATTCCCCCTTGATATGTTCTTATTGATTTAACTGAAAGCGTGGGATTTCCTACAGTATTTTCTAAATTCCCGTATTCAATAGATTCAGAACTTAAATTTAATTGAGTGGTAGGCACATTGTAGTTTTGCAAGTAATTAGCATATACAATCCTGTTCCCTATTATTTCCTGAGCTTGAGCTTTTCTAGGTACATTATCCCAAGGCCGTAATATTTGATTACTCTCTATGAGAGCTCCTATTAACTCAGTTTTTATTTCAAACTCAGTTATTAAATTACCAGAAGAATCGTAGGACTCATCTCTAACTAGCGTATCTACCTTGTACACCGCGGAACTATTAGATTCCTTATAAAGAATATCTATAGATTCTACGTCGACATGTCCCCAATTAATATCTTTTAAAATTAATTTGCGGACATTGTTTTCCATCGCAATATTATAACCCTCGCTAGATTCGTAACTAAAATTTCCAGGCAAAAAGGCTATTTCCGAAAAAGGAGAAAATGTAGAGTATTCGTTATCAATAAATTTCCACCTATAAGCAAATCTAGGAAAAACCTCTTCAAACATGGCATCATCCTCTTCTAAAAGCGCTTCCCAATTAAATAGTATTATAGCACCTGTATCATTTATAAACGTACCTATGTCTGATGATATAGCTTGTATTTCGCACTTAAATTGTAGTTCAGAGGATGTATTAGATATTGAATTTATTTTTAAAGAAAGCCCATATTCAAATTCAGTAAAAAATTCATTTTCATAGGTTGCTTTTAAAATTATAGTATCTCCTACATTCCAAGAGTTTACTTCTGTTGTAAAATTTAAGTAAACGTACCCGTCCCATCCATCTATACTAGTATTATCGTAGTAGTTAGGATCATTAGCAACATTAACTTCCCAATCGTATCTAGTAGGCAATGATTCCCTAAGATTAGGTAAAGTATCGTCAGGAGCATAAGTAAAATTTATTCTTTCGTTAACAGGAGTGGTAATAGGGTTATACTGCAACGTTATAGGACTAGCTCCTGTCCCCGGCGCATTTCCGTACTTACTTGCCGCCATGTCCAATGTAAGCGCTGTAAGTGGTGATTTCTTAATAACCGTTACATCTGCTTCAATAAAATCAGGTCTACCATTTAAATTAGCGCTATATGTTTGACTAGCGCTATCATAAGATGGTATCTTTGTTTGTGTTACAAAGTTTACAGAACCTCTTTTAAATTTATCAATATTTATTGTTTTCGGCTCAGAATTGTTATCTGTCCAAAACAACAGGTTGTCAATAATATTTATAGCAGTAATTAAATATTGTGAAGAAAAGTTCAATACATTGTTAGTGTCTACAATAACCGGTTCTATCTTGGCGTTTTTAAAAGTATATTCAGCAATACAATCAGCTTCATCCGATGTTATAAACCAATAAATTTTATCTGATTTGTCGTCAGTAAAAGAACCTATACATTTTGCGTTAGTTAATGAGTCTATATAGTTATTGTTCCATTGAGGCTTACCTCTTAATTGAGAATTACCCGGTACATTCTTTAAGGAACCTGCATTGCCATTATCTGAGTTTGCTAAATCTAAATTTAAAGCATCTCGGTATTCACCATTTGGAACAAGTCTTTCATCAAGATCTTTGTTCATTCTTCCAGACTGGAAAACATGTACAAACTCTGGCATATATTAGTGTTTTATGATTTTAGATTTATTACGCATAACTTGAGTAATCTCCTCTATCTTTATATTTGATAATCTTAATTTAGCATTTCTTCTTGCAGCAGCTAGTTCTCTTTTATAACGAGCTACTAAATACTCAGGGGTATTAGCTCTTGTAGAAAGAATTGCAAAAGCTATATACTTATACAAAGCTTCCTCTGCAAACTTGTGCACCACCATTTCCTCATCAGTAGCTAATCCGTCTGATATGTATTTTAATGTAACTATTTTGCCTACAAAACTAGAATCAAAATATATAATTCCAGCTAACTGATCTATATAAAATACCCCGTTTGTTTGCGCTTGTTCAGGAGAAAGCCCATATCTTCTTCCAAATCCTCCTTGGTTTAAGTTGTCCTCTAGTTCTTCAAGGTCGCTAGTGTTTGTTCTTTGTTTTTGAAATTTTCTCCTTGTTTCAGATTCTTCAGCTGTTAATATTTCCCCACTCTGCTCATCAAATAAATATTCAAATTCATCATCTTGTAGTATAGGTACCGGATTAGAAGTCTTACTGGTTGGGTATATAATGCGTTCTATGCCCTTAGAATCCACCCAAACTAATTTTACATAGTTTACGTAGTCTATAGGTAATATGTAGTTTAAGGTTGGCCCTATTTCAATCTCTGCGGATTTCATAGAAGGTAATATATCAAAACTAAATTCCTGCAACCCTCTTTGAGCGTGAAAAGCTACCTCAGTTCTTTTTACTTTAGATATGTTTTTTTCCAAACCTACATAAGAAATCATAAAGTTATTTATAATATCTCCTATAGCAGTGAATTGATAGTCTCCATAATTTTCGTCAAAGCTATTCCATTGACCATCAGGACCTAAGTAATATTGTTCGTCAGTTTGTGTTATTAAGCCCATGTATTATGATTTTTGTTGTTGTATTGTTTCTTGATCTTCTTTATCAAAAACTTGGTATAAGCTTAAGTCTTTTATTAATATTCCACATAATTCTAGTATTTTAATTACTAGCTCAGTTTCTTCAGCAACATCTAATTCAAAATTAGTACTATTAGTTGGATCGTAAAGAGGCTCGTTAAATATAGTTTCGTGTGCCCACAATACTGAAGCAGGTTTTCTAACATATTGAGCACTTACTCCCGTAGTAAGCAAAAGAGTACCTTTTACCTCTATGAGATTTGTGCCACTTGTTTTATATATAGGCCTTGTGTCTGTTGGTTTTGTTAAAGGAGATTGATTTATGTATATCCATTCTTTAGGCGTAACTCGCTCTACTTCTATATTATTATATAAAACAGCGCCTAATTGGTACATATTTATAGGTAATTGAAATTTACCCGAGTCAGCGGTAAGAATGCCGACCGTTTCAAATATAGATAACTTCTTTTCAAGAAGCTCTATCATATCTGAATATTCTGTTTCGTTGCCAGGTATTCTACCAAATTGATTAATATCGTAGAAGTATTGCTCAAATAAATCTAGCTGAGCTTGATTAGCAAACAGATTAAATTCTTGAGGCGTAACATACCCTCGTTGTTCTTTATTAAGTATCGCTGATACTCGTTGATAAACAGTATTTATATTTACGCTCATGTGTCTTTTTTTATTATTATAATAGTTAGGCCACCGTTAAGCAGCCTATCTACTATAAAGGTGACTTAGTAAAGTCTTTTTAGTATTGCTTTATATACTTCCATTCCTTCATCTGTCTTGAAGAATGCAGCTAAAGCGCTATATGGGTGTTCGTCAAAAGGTACAGTCATTAACTTTCTGTTTCCTTCGCCGTAAGTGAACGTTCTTTGATCGACTGATAATGCAATTATTTTAGCCTCTACAGCTTTAATACCAACATTTCGTAATTGAACATTGTCGTCGTTAGCTAGCTCTATGAATAAAGCCGGCTGTCTTTTAGCAAATATCATAAGATCTCTCTTTAGTTCGCTAGACGATAAGTTATTAACTTCGCTTCCGTATTCAGCTCTTAATATAGCTTCTCCCATGTCAATATCCATGCTCTTAGCTATAGTTAATGCTTCAAGCTCTAATTCAATCCAATCTAATTCATTTACAGAAACTTTTACTGGATCAAATTCGTAATATATTTTATCTTTTAAAGGATGAAACAAAGAAAGTAATTTTTGTAAAGATACATCTTCTTTCTTTACTTTAATCATTCCATTCCTCATAGCTATTCTACCTAAGGTTACAGTACCTTTTTGTTCATCTACGAAAGGTGACTTCTGATTTGTAGCATAACGTAATTCTCTTTGAAATCCTTTTTCTTTGTCAAACCATAATAATGGTTTTCTTTGAGAATGTTTTGAAGGCAGTGTATATAAAAGAGGTGATTTACCAGTTTTTAAAACATACGTTCTATCTCTATATTCCCATTGTGGTTTTACCGGTTCTGGTGATTTCAGATGTTTCCAATCTTTTGTTGTTTCAGTTGGTTCACTTGTTTTTACTACTTCTTCTATAGACTCTTCTAAGTCTACTTGTTTTGCAACCGCTTTTTTAGGTTGTACTTTTTTATTTGGCATGATATAATATTATAAGATTGATAAAAATAGTGGCCGGGGACCAATGATCCCCAGCTCACTAATAAATTAATTATGCTGCAGTATTCTTCAATAATATGAAGTTGTTTGCCGCTTGTACACATAAACATCTTTCTGATAAGAAATGAACGTTCATTGCATCTTCGTCACTTGTAAAGTTTCCACCTACAGATCCTGTGATCCAAGACTTCATTTTTCTATCATCTGCTTCAGAAGCTCTGTAGCGGATATGTAAGAAAGGTCTTGAAATGTTTTTACCTAACATTTGATCGTAAACTGTTGAAGTTCCAGCAGGAACAACTACACCTTCGATATCCCCAACTAATCCTCTAGTTGTAGCATCGTTTAAGTATTTCCAGTCTGTCTTGTAGAAATCGTAAGATCCTCTACGGAATCCACTGAACCCTAAGTTAAGTGCCATGTCTTCTGAATTTTCGAATACACCGTAAGATGTTCCTCCAGTTCCGTAAGAATTTTGAGCAGCTAACATATTATCAATACCCAAAGAAGTTGAACGATCTAAGAATAACATATTCTCTTCGATAGCTCCTTGCTTATCAAGCTCCCCTAAGATAGCATCAAAATCGCTTAATCCTAAATCTCCTCCAGTTCCGAAATCAGCATCTGTGTAAACAAGACCTCTGTTTTCTAATGCAGCGAATAGTCCGTCAGAGCCTGTAATTTCAGTTCCTCCTCCTAATCCAGCAGCTGGCGTGATTGCATTTACAGCTTTTTCAGCTTCAATCATAGACATTTCTAAGTGATCTTCGAAACGAATACGTGACTCATGCTCAGACTTTAAATACCATAAGTATCCAGAAGTTCCAGCTTCAGTAGTTACTTCTACCCATCCAATTTGTGCTGTATCAGATCCGCTTACTGCGTATTTGTTACGTAAAATGATTGGTTTGTTGCTAAACTGCTCGAAAGCTGCATCAACAGAAGTTCCCGCATTTGATGTTCCTTTTGCATACTCAGATCCATATACGAATACTTTTACGTTTGAAGTACCAGTAACCGTAATGTTTCCTGCATATCCTGCTATTGTTAAAGTAGCTATTCCATTTCCTGCAACAGCTACAGCACTTACGTATGCTTTTTCAACTGTTAGTCCAGTAGAATCAGCGATAACGATAGTATCTCCAGGTCCAATTAAGTTTTTACTAGCTCCGCCTACAGCAGGAATAGTAATTGAAGTTGCAGATACAACAGTAACATCGTCATAAGCAATGTGTAAACGCCCTTGCTCAGACCATACTACTTGGTCAGATGCCATAGGCATTTCAGCTCCTACCATACGTAAGAACCCAGAGATAGTACGATTTCCGTAGCGCTCTACTTCTTTCTCATATACTTCTGGTAAAAATTGTTGTGTAAAATCCATGTCCCCTAGGGCCAGGTAGTTGTCGTTAAACAACGTTTGTGTTGGTCTGGGTGTTAAGTGCGCTAATGCCGCTGCACTCCCAGTAAATGATCCATTTGCCATTATTTGTAAAGTTTAGTAATTATTATTTTCTTTTTTTAATTCTAAGCTTCGTAGCTGACTCAAACTTACCCGGTACAGATTTAACTGACCATCCGTTAGGTGGCTTAACATCTTCGTGAGTTCCTCTTGGACTCATATCAATGTTTTTAGCTTTTTCCATACTTGTTTTCATTGCATCCGCTTTACCTTGTTCGTAAAAGTGGTTCGCAATTGCATCGGGGTTCATTGCTGTAAATAAAGACTTGTGATAACCTTTAGCATCTGCCATTTCATTTTTGTCGTTTAAGAACTTCTTAACGAAATTTGAAATGTCTCCTTGCTTAGATTTCACTCCTTCTACATCATTGACTTTATATCTAAATTTCTTTTCTCCAACTTCGAAATCAAAACCTTTGAATTCATTGGAAAATAGCTTTTCAGTTTTGTCATTAAATATAGATGTTTGTTTTTCTCTATCTACTGTCAACTTCTCACTATCTTGGTTATAACGATCGAAAAAATCAACCGCCTTTTTTTGTTCTGGGCTTAACCGTGACCCAGCTTTTATTTCTTCGTAATACTTACTTTTTAAACCTTCTAAGTGGTTTTTAGCTTTAGCTAATTCCTCTTTTCTAGCTAATTTTTTCCTACGTATATCTCTTTCCTCGTCTATGTCCTCATCAAAATGAAACTTGTCTTCCATGACAAATCCTATTTCTTCTGAATCCAAATGAGGTTTTGTGTTTTCGTAATACTCTCTAAGCAATTGATCTTCGTTAAGAGAACTATAATCTGTATTAAGATTAACATAATCTTTTAGACTCCCTCCTGTGTCATTAATAAAGTCAACTACTTTTTGAATGTTTTCAGGTAAGTCTATACCCACAGCCTCTTCAACAACAGCTTGGTCTATCTGCTCTTCAAGTTCCTCAACTTTCTCTTCAACTTCTTCGTTTGTTATCTCTTGTAGAATTGACTGAGTTTCTTCTTGAACCACTTCCTCGCTAACCGGTTGTTCTGCAGGTTGCTCTACAGGAGTATCGACTTCATTAGCCTCCACTTTATTTAGTTGAGTTAAATCAACTTTTATTAATCCGTTGTCCTCCTGTGTTATAGGAGACGCTTCTTGAGGCTGTTCTACTTCCGTATTTTCAACCTCGGTTTTTACTTCTTCTTCCATGATAAAATATTATATAATTATTACTATTATTATTACCTAGGATCACCAGATCCTAAGTTGAAGTTGCCGTTAAGAACATCGTTTCCAGCAGATTCAAAATTCTTAGGCATAGTGTCGTTCTGCCTTTGATTTATTAGTTCACTTTGTTGAGTTGCTTGTATCTTAGTTCTTTCGTCTTTACGATCTTCTCTTTCGTTTGCTTCTTGCTTTTTTCCTTGAGTTTCTACGCCTTTAAGCTGCATGTTCATTTGAAATTCAAGATTCATCAACTCTTTTTTAGCAGTTATTTCGGCTTGCATTTTGTCTAAGTCTATCTTAGCCTTCATTTGTTCTAGCTCCATTTTCTGTTGCATCAACGCTTGTTGCTTTTGTACCTCAGCTTGAGCAGCAACTTGGGTAGCCTGAGCGTTAGCTTGAGACTGTGCCTGTATGTTTTGCTGTTGTAGCTGTTGCTCTCTTTCCTGTTTCTCAACTCTTTTGATTTTTAGAAGCTGGTTAGCTAGTTTTATATTTTGTATTTCTCTTATATCAATAGCATCCGTTAAATCTATTAATCCCGCTTGTAATGCTGTTTGTATGTTATTTTCTAGTACAGCTTTTTGTTCTTCGTCCGGTTGTAATTCAACAAATATACCAAAATCGTATAAATACAATTCACTCATCTCCTGCAATATTGCTACGTTCTGATTACCTATCTTGTGTATAAACGCTTCTCTTGTAGGCGAATACTCTAGTATATCGGATATTCTAAGTGATAAATTTTCGCATAAATCTTTTGCTAAAAACAAAGTAGCATCTAGTATATGTCTTGTAGCCGTGTTAGAGTTAGCAGCAGCTAACTTTTGCACTCCCACCAATGCTCTAGCGTCTGGAGTACTACCATCTCTAGCTTCGTTCAATCCGGTTACGTCTCTTATCATTTGCATATAATAATTATATGTTTGAATAAGGGATTGTAACTTAGCTCCGCCCGAACCAGACTGTAATTCTTGAATTGGTACTTTGCCGGGATTCATATCTCCCTCTTGAGTAAATGATCTACCAATTACAGAACCTGTTTGAAAAAACATATTCAATGCTTCTTGCGGGTTATAGTTCGTGCCATTACCTAAATCAACCTCAGCTAATCCGTCAGCATCTAAATAAACACCATCTGGTACCATTCTAGATAAAACTTGTTGTAGTTTAAGATGGGTAAGCTGTATCATATCAGCAAAACCTGTAATACGAGATACAATACTTTCTATTCTACCTTTATACATTCTAGGAGCTACAATACTGTAATTCATTTTGACCTTAGTATAATCGCTTTTAGGTCGTATCATATTTGTGGCAACCTCCCACTTCAAAGTTTTACCTCCTAGTATTTTAACACCCTCATATAATACCTCTAAAGATCTAGATAGTTTCTGTATGCCATACTCCTCATACATTTCTTCAGGAGGATTAAACTCATCTGTTTTAGGTATTAACTTAGCTGCTCCGGTTGCAGACTCTTTTACTTTATATACTTCGTTGGAATATGTTTTGTAATTATAATATAATACCTGTACGGTATTAGAATCGTCTTCGTCATTATTAGTTAATGTTCTATCATAAAATCCGTTGTTTTGATACGATTGCCCAGATATTTCATTTAGATCATCATTAGTTAACCACGGAAACTGTTTCTTTAATTCGTTTAGATGCACGCTTTTAACTTCTCCTACATAGTATATGTCATCAAAGTAAGGTGACTCAGTGTATGACCACACTAGATTAACGGGATCAACATATTCAACAGTAGCTCCCTCTGATTTTGTAAACCCATTCTTTACGGCAGCAATTCCTATTGTAGCTAAATCGTAAGTGCATCTTTTCTTAGTCAAGTCATACTTGTTGCCGTCGAGCAAAGTGTTTATAGCTTGTTCTTCCGCTAATTCAACCTCTTGTTTGTAAGAAAGTTGCATGTGCAAGTTAAGCTCTTCTTGATTCTTAGGTAAATCTTCTGGATTGTTTTCAAATAAATTAACACCAAACTCGGCTTCTACATATTCACCTAATTCTTTTGTTTGCATATCTCTAAGTATAGACTCCATATACTTAGTTCTTTTATCCACGCCATAAGGATCCTGAGAATAAGCTCTTATATCAAACATTCTTTCAGAGATACCATTAACTAGTATATCCACGAACTTGGGTATTATAGGTACAGGTTTCCAATCTAAATTAAGATAAGACAAATCTCCATTTATAGAAAGTTCGTCCTTATATTTCTGTACTCCTTGCTCTCCCCTTGCGTATAACCTTAAATTATGAAAAGTGTTTTGATTACTTTTAAATCGTCCGATGCCATTATCAGAACGAAACCATTCGTTTTCTATTGCTCTGCCGACTCTAGTCCCATAGTCTAGACTCATCTTTTCAGAATCGCTAGCTATCTGGCTTGGAAAAAAACTTGTTATAACTGACTCAGCCATATTTTTATTTTTCTATTAATTTCGAAATACTTCCAGCATTGGAATATTTGCTTATTTTTAAATTCAACCTTTGCTTCGGTTGATCCGCCGCAGGGCTATATAAATGCCTATTAACAGCCATTATAGCTAAACCTGAACTTATAGCAGCATCAAACTTGGTTCTGTTATTTATATCAAATTTAGCCCAATCGTTAAGAGTAGTATTAAAATACATTCCCCCGTATTGACCATCTTCTTTTAGACCTACATGTCTATCTATATAAGATTCAATTGCAGCAGCGTGAGCTTGCTTTATATCTTCGCTGGAGTTTGGTATCCCTCCTATTTCTTTTTCTGTCTTTGATAACTTATTCCATACTTTGTCGGGTCTATTCATGGAATAACCTCTATATCCTCTTCGCTTTAAATAATACAACAATCTAGGCTTGTTGTTCTCACATAAAATAGGCATGCCATAAAACACTAATGCCATAAGGACATCTTCAAAAAACATCTCAGCTGTTTGAGGCCTAGCTAAATACTCTAGAAAAAAAGTATTAGGAGGAGCATCTTCCATCGAGAATTTCGTAAGTCCATGAAGCGCACCTTTAGATCCTCTACCATCTGTTGTACCACTAATATCATAACTATCACAACCAAAACTACCAATGTGACTATTGCCTGGCGACTTGAAACCATTCTTAACATATTGTTTGTTTTGCAAATTTAATCCAGGCACCCAGGAAATATTAAATCTACCCTGGGGGTTTGGTGTGAATTTAACTTTTGTATCTTTAATTCCATTTTCCCAACTAAAGCTGCCTTGTGTCAATACTCCTGTGTGCTTTAGATCTTCATTGTAATCTATTTGCTCATATATTTTTACTAAGTTATATAAGCTATTTTGTGTTTCATCACGGAAAGCATGTTCTGTAGTCCTTGGAAATTGCCTGTAATGCTCATTTAAGCCGTCCTGGTCGCCTTTTAATCCTTCTGCTTCATTATGCCAGTGCTCAAGCACTCCAACCTCAATAGGATCACCGTATGGACCTTCTATAGATACCTTTGGAGTATCAAATACGGGCATTCCGTACTTGTCAATGAATCCTTCATAATTCCATTCCATAGGAATGAATAAACTATAGAGTCCAGATTTTGTTTGACCATTCTTGTTTCTTTTATTTATATTCGAAGACTGATATAGCTTTTTAAAATTACTACCTCCTTTATCTAAAGCGTTTGACGTTGATCCCATCATACACTTACCAATGATTCTACTACCTAGTCTTAGACAAGTTTTTGTTACTCCCCAGTTATTAAGTATATTGTTAGGTCTTTCCCATTTGCCACTTTCATCATGAACTAATAGCTTTAGTTTTTCACCATCATAACTGTTATCACCCGTATTTTTATAATCTATAGTTGTATCTAATCCTTCTAACTCTATTTTATATGGATCCGTGCTTTGTATAGATCTTCTTGTCAACCTAGATGCTGGAACTCTATATGCTAATTCCTGCTTTGGTCGATCCATACCGTCCTGGATCGGTTTAAAGAAAAACGGATAGTTGATAGATATGGGTACAACCTTGTCTGTAAACATTTTCTTCGCATCCGCCCCGGATTTCGACAATATCCCAAAGCGGGCGTCACTAGATGCCGTAGCTTGGTTAATTGTTTCTCCCGACGCCATAAATGAGAATCCGGAACGTCTATTTTTAAGGTAACAAATACCGTAACAACGTGGATCTGCTTTGCAGGCTTCCCAGAATATATAGAATAATCTATTTGATTCACGAAAGTCCGGTAATCCCACGTCGATCTTTGACCATTGCAGGTACATGTAATGAGTACCAGTAATATAAGTCTCAATATTATTATTAATAAACCAGTGGCCTTTTTCCCTTCTTTCAAATTGTTCGTCTATATAAGGCTCCCACCTTTCTTTGAAACTATCTAAATAATCTTTCCATTCAAATATACTCTGTATTCTTTTTAATTCTTTAGGATACTCTTCTGGCTTCCACAAGTTATCGCCTTTGATTATTTTTTTAGGAGCTTTTGGCAAAGCTATTTTTAATCCCTGTATATTATATATTTCTCCTATTTGTCCTGTTCTACTGATAACTACTACATCAGATTCTTTATCATAACCGTATTTCCAGTTTTTCAAACTATTACGCTTAGATAGTACATTCCTTTTTATAGGAGTTATTATTGAGTAAAGATCTTGCTTATACATTACTTAGCTCTCCTTTCTGCGAACCCCTTATAAGTTTTTTCTTTTGAATCTTCTTTAGGTTTTTCGTTTAAAATATCTTCTTCCGCTTGTATTCTATTTAAAATTTCAAACGCATCGAATATAGCCAGCTTTTTTGTAGCCGCTGCATTTTTAAGACGATCGGCGGATATGTCATCGTCGGAATCAACTATAGCTTCTTTAGCTACTTTTATCAATTCCTCCACTGCTTTGTGCCCAGCTTGGATTATATTCTTCTTCGTCTCCTTGATATTCATATTTGATTGTAATTTGATTAGATGGTACTCGATACATTTTTTTACCTTCTACGATAAACTCGTATTCCGCACCCGGCTTGAACCCTACTAGATCTCCTTCAGCTATAGCTTTTAGGCTAGCGTCTTTGTATTTAAGTATACCTATACCCCTTTTTTCAAAAGCATCAGAAAACATTTTTGTTTCTTTAATAGGTTGTACAAAATTAAACCCGTCACAGGCTACCCACCTATCTTCACGTTTATACGCAAATATTTGATTAGGCTGCACAAAATACTTGTCTTCTTTATAAAAGCTTCTAGAGTTTTTTTCTTTACCTCTTATGTCTCTAAACCTTCTAAATACATTGTGGTGTAATATTATTAAATCACCTTTACGTATGTTTGTGTCATTAAAATAAGGTTCAGAAATAACTAAACCTACTCTAGATACATAGGAGTGGTTTTGCAATTCAGTATTAAGTATTAATTCAACTCCATCTATGTTTAACTTATTGTCGTATCTACCTTCGGATGGCGCTACAACAAAATCGGTGTAGCCTTTCATTAATACTCTAGATTATACTCTATTGCAATTGCCATGTTTTTGTTAAAATCTTTCCAAGGCAATATCTCGTCGTTTTTAGATATATATATTGAGTACTTACTATCTTCTTCAATTATGCTATCTATAGTATGACCACCATACACTTCCTGTCCAACAGAATAGTGCATGGCGTCACTTTTATAATCTCGGCCTATACTAATCTTTCGTATTAGGTACATTGTCTTTTATTTCACCATTAGATAGATCTACAACAACATCTCCGTAATTAGATTCTAGTTCTGACTTTAATTTGTTTAACTCCATAACCTTTTCCTTCATTGAAGATATAAGATCACTTTTTTGAGCTTCAATTCCACCTACTTGCATTTGAATATTATTAACCTGTTCTATCGCTACTTTAATTTTTAGCAGCTCATCAGATGTAATAAATCTTTGTCCTATTACAGGCACGTCTTGTTTCTTTGTTCTTTTTTTTGTCATTTTGATTAAATTTAATATTAATATTCCGTTATTTTACTTATTACGTGTTTTTACTAGTTATTGATTTAGCCTTCTCGTAGGAACGTCCTACAAAGTAAGCTCCGTATGTTGTAACCAATAGAGTTTGAAATATAGGTATGTATTCTTCAGCTACTTTAAACTCCCCTATATTACCATCAAAAAAAGCACAGGCAGTGAATATAACTGTTAGATATATAAGAACCATAGGTCGTATATTCTTTGATAGGAAAGAATCAGATTTCATGTCTGACTCCCACCTTTTAGTTACTTCCCTTTGCGCGTCTGCTTCAGCTTTTTGCAATATAACTTCTATTGCTTGTTTAGCTTGTAGCTTTTCTTCTTTGCTTGTTATAAGGTTATCGAGAACGCTGCCAACTTCCTTGACAACGCTCCCAGTAAGCCATGACCATATTTTGTCCATCTATCTTTTAGCTCTTCTTTCTGTTCTATTTGCAACTCTTTTGCTTCTTCTTCTATCTCTGTTTTCCTGTCTTGTATCTTGTCTATTTGCTCTGTCCGATTTTCTTGTTTCTATCCTAACTTCTTTTTTGGTTTTTACCGCTTTAGGTTTAGGAGTTATTTTTATTTCAGGTGTTTTTTGCACTTTTCGTTTAGAAGCCTCTATGTTAGACACAGCTTTAACTTTAGGTCTATTAGCGGATGCTTTTACCTTATTGCCAGATTTATCATAACCTTTTATGGTGTCGTCATATTTCCAACCTTTTTTATCATACTGAGCTTTGCGAAGATCAGACCCTGTTTTACCTGTTATTTTTCCGCTGCTAGTTGAAGTTTCTTTTACAGGTTTTGTTTCTTTTACAGGCTTCGTTTCTTTTGTAGGTTTTGGTTCTTCAGACTTTGTTTTATTTGCATTATTACTGGGAGTTGTAAAGTAACTAGCTATTTTGCTTGCAATCTGTGCTCCTGCATTTGGACTTAAAGCAGCTGCAGCTAAACTAGTACTATTTTTTTTAAAAAATCCGTCTGGGCCAAAAGGATTTGTAAATTTAGCAGGAGAGGGAGTTTTCATAGGTACGCCTACGTTTAACAAAGGGTTTGTAATTCCACCCTTAGTTCCTTTTTGAATCTTTGCTGTAATCGGAGTACAGCCTTTTTGTTTGTATGCCATCTTATTTATTTTTGTATGGTAATAATTTGTTTAATACTTCTTTTCTTTTCGCACAACCACAACCGCCTGGGATTTTATCGGCTAATCTTTTTATGCCAGTTGCTTTAGTAAATTTTTCTATCGAGTCTCCTAGTCCTTTTGATTCCATAATAATCGAATGAGTAGTTATATGGGTCTTGCAAACTTAATACCTTTGTCTTTTATGGTTTTAAAGTCTGTATTACCTTTAATATATGAACGAACAGCTTCCTTATCAGATACCATTTTGGTAATTGACTTAATAATCAAAGCTTTATTTATTTTATTTTTGTTCTTCATATTAGCAATTCCATCTTCTTCTAGCAGCCTTACCCCTTTCCGAAGTCCAACTTTTAGACCTAGCGCAAAATGCTTTTCTACGTTTTGCTGCTTTACCTCCTTTTTTTAATTTAGAGGGATCCTTAGTAACAGCTGTTTTTAATTTACTACCCGGATTTTTACGTCTATACTCAGCAGTTCCTTTAGCTGTCATCCCGCCTCCAGCTGCTGCCCCAGTTCCAGTTTTGTTAGCTTTGTTGTAATACCCTAAAGACTTTTTACGAGATGGCGCATCCCCTTTTTTTTTAACTGGAGATTCAGGGGCTGCTTCTATTTTAGCTTTTAAATGATCTGGTAATTTATGTTGATTACCTTTTAAAGCTTTTGCTAATGGTGATTTTGGTGATTGTGAATATGCCATAATTATTACTTTTTAAAATAGTTTTTCTTCATAGGAGTTTTCATCATAGCTACAGGATTTTTTGCTCCAAAGCTTTTAGAATAATCTTTAAGTTTTACATTTTGCATTCCAGCCGGTTTATATTGATCAACGTCTGTGTTGAAATTAATGCTAGCTGAATTTCTTTTAACATCTTTTGCTAAACTAGCATCCCTCTCTCTTTCAAGATCAGCGTTAGCTAGTTGTACTTTATCGCTGTAATCACCTTTTGTTTTGGCTACATCAGCTCTACGGTATCTTTCGTCTAGTCCTTTGCCTGAGGCTTGACCTGCTAAAGCGTTATCCATTCTACTTTCAAACCCTCTTAGTTCTTTAGCTGTTTCTGTTTCTTTTGCTTTTAGCCTTTGTTGTTTTCTATAACCTTTTTCTCCAGCTTCAATGTCTTTGCCTTTTTTTGCTTCAAACTTAGCTTTTTTATCAGCTATTCTAGATTGCTTATTTGTCCCTCTACGAACATCTTTACCAGCTTTCTTAACAACACGATTCATCTCGCGGTTTTCCACATCGCCTACATTTGTACCAAAATCCTTCCTAAATATTTCGGTAGCAGAGTAATTCGTTTCATCAGGAGTGCCTGCCTCGTCTGGTTCAAAATCTCCAGTTCCTACCTGATCCCTAGGAGCATCTTGGTTCTTAGATCTCCAATCTTTTGCCTCTTTTATTTTATCTTCAGACCAGCCTTCAGCTCTTAAGTCGTCCCAAGTCTTATTTCTAGTTTTTTCTTTCCCTTTTTTGCCTGGTTCTCCTTCTTTAGTACTTTTACCTATAATATCTATACTAACATCTTTTTTGCCTTGTTGATACATTCTAGCATTACCATCGACTAGGTCATTATGAAGAGGACTCCCTGCCCTTTTTGTTATTGGTGTTGATTTATACATCTTATTATTTTTTATAAGCCTCGGCTTCCCAAGGTAAGTTATGAGCACCTTCTTCCATAGTTGCTCGTGAATATACTCTAGCTGGTGATTTTGTATCTTTTTTCCAAGTTACAGTGTTGTCGTCATACTGCAATCTGCCTTGTTTCATTTGGTCCATGTGAACCTTTTCGTGTTCGATTGCTTCCTCTTTGTCTTTACCTTTAAGACTTTTATCGATAAATATAGTCCCGTCGTTATTAGCCTCTGCTAAAACGCCACCACTTTTTAACTCCTTCTTAAATACTGGAGTATCGTAGGTAGAGCTTTCTTTGTCTATACCTATCATTTGTGAAAAGTCCTTAAGTTTAAATCCCATTATCTTTCTTTATCATTTGACATATCATCTATAGCTTTGTTAAAAGTTTTATCTGTATATGTTTTGTTTTTGTAAAACACGCTTCTACTAGATTGAGGCAAATCTTCTTCGCCTAGTAGTATTCTATAAACTCTTGTTATAAGTAACTTGGCTTTTCTAGACATTTGATAAACAGCATATTTAGACGATGTTCTATTTCGTTCTTTAAAAACATCGATCCATCCGTCTCTTCTTAATCTCTCCCATCTATTCTTATCCCAGGTATAAGTGTAAGCTCCATTAATAAAGTCTTGTCTTCTAAAAAGTTCTTTGCAGTCTAAATACACCAATAACTCAAAATCTGCACTTGATAACTCGTATGTCTTAGTTACCCACCTTCTAGTTAACCTATAGTATTTAAAGATATTCATATCCCTTAAATCTTTCGGCGACAGTCTCATTCTACTAAAACTATATCATTTGCTTTTATAACGTACAACATTTTTCCATTCCAGTCAATACCAAACCCTGCGTGTTTGTCGTACCTTATTATGTCTCCCTTTTTTATTATAGGTACGTTTTCCCCAACGCTCATCACGTTGGCTCGAACATATCTTATATCTGTGTTCTGTTTATCTGTCAATTCTAAACCCGCTACTTTTTTAGGAGCTTCTTTTATTTTTTCTACAATTACGTAGTAATTTATTGCCTGCATTATGCTAATCTTTTATTACTGATTACACAATCTGCAGAAATTATAGTATTTACAACACTGACTGCATTCTTCAGCGCCGACTTAGTAACTAACACAGGATCTATAATACCTGCTTTGATCATATTAACTTCTTTTCCTGTTGTAACATCAATACCTCTATTCTTTATCTTGGGGTCTGACATTGAGTGAATACCTGCATTTGCTAATATGGTCAAGTAAGGAGCTCTAATAGCTTCTAATAGTATTTCTTCACCTCTATTGGTTGCAGATATTTTGTTTGAAGCATTTAGTAAAGCTATTCCTCCTCCTGGAACAATACCTTCCTTATAAGCAGCTTTTGTCGCATATATCGCATCTTCAACTCTATCTTTTTTCTCTTTCAATTCTACTTCAGAATCTGCTCCAACAAATACAACGCCAACCTTACCGGTTAACATAGATAGTCGTTGTTCTAGTTTTTTCTTAAAGAATGGATTAGTTTCTTCTTGTAGCTTAGATACCACGCTTTCGATTCGTTCTTTTAGCAAATCATTATCCGGTTCTATTTGTAACACAGTGCTTTTGTCGTTTGTCACTGCTTTAACAACCTCACCTAATACGCTAGGGTCTATTAAATCTAGATCATCCCCGAGCTCCTCGTTTATAACTTGTGCACCCGTAAGTATTGCTAAGTCTTCTATAGTTTCTTGTCTCGTTGGTCCAAAACCTGGAGCATCAACAATATTGACTTTAATATTGCCTTTTACTTTATTAGCCATTAACGTTGCAAAAGGTTGCTGTTCTACTTCAGATACAATTAATAAACTGCGTTTGTTCTTTACGACGTGTTCTAAGACACTTTGTATCCTTCTTATATTTGGTATAGGAGAAGATACAATAAGGACACACGGGTCGTCTAAGACTGCTTCACCCTTGTCTTTGTCTGTTGCAAAATGCGGAGACTTTAACTTTGAGTCAAATTGCACTCCTTCTACAAAATCAACATACGTTTCGTTTGTATCAGATTCTTCCATCAGTACTACTCCGTCTTTACCTACTCTTTCGTAAGCTTCTCCGATTTTAACACCTAACTCTTCGTCATTATTACAACTTATTATTGCAACATTTTTTAACATCTCACCTTCAACCGGCACTCTGTTTTTGTCTAAATAGTTTTTTACTTTTTCAGCACCGCTTATGATACCAGATTTTAAATCCCTTACAGATGTATCTTTTTCTTTGTTGGCTTCTTCCAATAAAGAGTCAGCTAAAACGGTGGCGGTTGTTGTACCATCCCCCGCTTCTCTAACTGTATTACTAGCAGCTTCCTTTATTAAGGTAGCTCCTATGTTTTCAACCGGATGTAATAAGACTACGCTTTCCGCAACGGTTACTCCATCTTTTGTTATTACCGGTCTACCTAAGGCATCTTCAAAAATTACACACTTACCGCTGGCCCCTAATGTGGACTTTACCGCGTTTGATAATTTCTTGACACCTTGCATTATTTCTTCATTGGCTTGATTGCCAAACGTAAGAGTTTTTACAATCTCACTTGGTTTATTGAATTCCATTTAATTATATTTTAATTACACTTAATATTTGCTTATGTATAATTATTACGTGTTGTATTTATTTATTTAATTCATCGGTGGAATCGGCTGCCCTACTATCAATGATAAAGACGTTGGATTAATTTGTTCCTCTATCATGTTGAATATACTAAGCTCCAGCGCTTCTACTGCTCCTGGTCCCATTGCTGTTATAACCCACGCTGTAACTATCTCGTTAGTTAAATCTTCAAAAGGAATAAATTCCGTTATAGTTGAAGTGTCTAACAGTTGAGCACCTACCGTTGAAGCTTGATAAGGCTGCCCGTTAGGCATAGTGTCTTCGTTACTAGCTCCTAAAAGGTTCCAGTGAACATTATACACCACATCTTGATTTTCATTCTCTAAAGGATAAGCGTCTACCCTTGTACAATTCCATAAATAACTTACTGTCATAATTTTTGTTTTTAATCTTTAAATATATCAACCCAAACGTCTTCTCCTGTATTATCTTCTACAGAAATATGACCTGTGGTTATTTTTTTCCAGACATTCGGCGATCCACTAGAGGTAGAGTCTACTGCAACCCATCCATCAAGTATATTTTTATAAGCACTGCCTACTCTAATTTTA
>ENA-ORDA01000980-ORDA01000980.1-marine-metagenome-genome-assembly--contig:-NODE-980-length-25871-cov-5.342289_pt1 | contig 25871 bp, 44 predicted proteins | sample MGYA00237778_ERZ508506 | MGnify/ENA primary metagenome ERZ508506 (study PRJEB26177, sample SAMN06267891) | marine metagenome | isolation source: Monterey Bay, California, USA | place: Pacific... | reverse complement strand
TGCACACCCAGAGACCTTTAAGATCTCGGGTGTACAAAGGTTATTATCTTTATAACAACCTTAACGCAAGGTGTGTCGGGTAAGCTCCTTGCTACACGGCCAGCGTACTTCGGCCAGTGACTGTTTAATACTTAACTAGCGGAGACCCTTGTCTCTTGCATGTTGAGCATTATCACTCATAGTAATACGTCTCAGGTTAGACAGAGCATTATTACTCTTCTTACCATCCACATGGTTTATTGTTAAACCGTCATTACTATCGATTAATCCATTATAGGCTTCCCATACGAACTTATGTACGAAGATATCTTTACCTTGTACCTTTACTCGCAGGTAACCCTTGCTGTTCTCGTAAGGCTTTAACACACCACCAAATACACCGATGATTGTGCCTTGTTTGTTGGCATAAACCCCTTTATACTTAGGGTGCTCTTTATAGCCTTTAGGTTTCTTATTTTCCTCGGCCATAGAGCCTCCCTTTGTTACAGTATGTTCTTAATAGACGGGTATATTCGTTACTTGTCTTCTTAATAGACGGGTATATTGAACCTAGTAATTATGTCATCAATTAATGATAAAAATCATCAACAACTTATACCCTTAGTTACACTACTCGGTACCTATAAGTACCTATAGATATAGAGATATCCCTATTATACCCGGAGGAGACCCTCTCTTAATAGTCGGCTATTTTATCTATATGTTTTATAACAAAAAAAAAATAAGGTAAGACCCCTCCCCATACCTGCAGCTATCCCGAAGGATAACCACAAGTATGAGGAGGGGTTTATTTACTCTTCCTTATGCTGGAAGAAGACAACTTTAGTGTCCTCTTCGTTTTCAGCATTCAGGACCATAGCAAAAGTTAATCTATGCATTATTCGTTCACTTATAGCTCTGGCAGAGTCTACAGTACATGTTATTCCTTCCACCAGCGTTTGTGCCACAGACTCTACTGTGTCAATAACATAGCTAGGTGCATCGGGTGAGTGATACAGGTCTACTGAGAGTATCATTGCTCCTTCACCGATCTTCTTAAGCTCTTCCTTCATTGAGTCATCCATATTAGCTCCTATTTCGAAATGAAAGGGTGCTCCTAAGAACACCCTGAGTATGGCCTAACCAAGGACCATGCGAGACGGGATCACCTCCTTATATGATTAGCGTTTCGGCTAATCTGTATTAGTTTAGATTCAGGTGGTAAATAGCCTCCGTTTAATTTAGTTTAAAGAAAAATCGTACCTTTTCAATGCTTTTCTCTACTCCTTCTAGTCCTCGACATGGTGCTGGTCTTCTTAATAGTCGGCTATCTACAGCTCACTATCTGAGTTATTCTTAAAGCTTTCAAGAGTTCGTTGAGCGTTAAGAATGTCCTCGTAGAAGGCATCACGACAATGAGCCTCCTGATTCACAAGCTTACGAAAACAATAATCAACAGACCTGCGAGATAACTCCCATGCCTTAGACGTCTTACTAAGGCGGTAGCTACGGCCACTAATAGACTCGTTTGGCTCTCCGTTGAAGAAAGCAGTATTCAACAACTGACTTGTGGCGTTACCCACGCGTATAACATACTTAAACAACAATTCCCCTTTATTCATCTTCAGAGTCCTCCTCTATGGCCACCTGTGAGAAAACAGGCAGCGACTTTAACTTCTCCATACCATAACGATGTAAGCCCTCATAGCCACCCTCCAGCAGCAGTAGGACATTACCCGACTCACCCCTGTAGTAGATTTGGGGTACTGTTAAGTGACCATCTTCTTTAAACTCAGACACTTCTTTGTAGCTTACGTACTCATGGTCAATGTTGTTGTAGTTAAGGTAATCCACTGCTAACTCGCAGTATACACAACCCTCACCGCCTGCTACTATAATCATACTGTTTCTCCTTTAGAGTTAACTACCTTAAGCTCATTTGCAGGGAACCTGAGAGAGTACTCATGCTCTTTGTTCCTAGCTGCAGACAAGCTAACATAGCACCCGGTCATTAGTTCCCAGAACCACTCGTCTGAGAACAGTCGCTTACGATACATCTTAATCATGTAGTACTCTTCTGCTACCTCTACCTTCTTAGCACCAAACTTATACTCAGGCTTGCTCTGCAAACTCTCAAGAGTATTAAGACCAGAATTCATCGTCATCCTCTTCCTGCTCCATTTTGCACTCATCTGCGATATGAGAGACCACGGCATAGTACATCTCCGAGTCTTCATCCCAAGTAGCATCAGGGTATCCTGCCGCTTCTGCTGAAGCGTAAGACTCCCACCACAGCTCTACATCAAACTTCATCTAACACCTCCTGCTCTACACCCTTAGCCACCACTCTGGATTGAAGCCTTAACAGCGCATTGCTGCAGGACTTATACGCATACCGCGCTCCAGAGGCGACCTTGTCGTTCTTGTTGACATCATTGAGGCTAGCCATGTAGTCCATTCTTTCCCTAAGGATCTCAAGCTCTCTAACTATGTCTAACTGGTTCATATTAATATCCTTGATCAAACCGTGAGGCTTCGATAACGCTATTCACATAGACATCACCATTCTTGCGGATACACTCGTCTTCATAAGGTCCTACATGACGTCTGTAGAACTCTTGCTGTGCTCCCGCTAACGAACCCATAACATCATTCATGTTCTGGTAGCGATACTCGGTGTTAATAAGATACTCACCAATCATAACAGCTATGAGGTACTGGAGTTCACCAGCAGTAGTTGGTGGTGTGTTAGAGATCTCAATCTCAACTGGTGCGAATCGTGCTCGGTCTTCCTGTGTTATATATGGCATTATGCTTCTCCCTTAGTCCATGTTTTAACGCCGTTAGTAATAACGTACTCATGTGGCTCAAAGCCAGCTGGTACTGTACCTTTGTTTAACCTATCTACCATAGACTCATACAGTGGCTCTAGGTGAAGGCGGTGAGTATACACAACCCTACCTTTAAGCAAGCAGGTAGACTTCAGATACCAACCAGTATCATCGTCTACAAGCTCCTGATCCATAGCAAAGTTCTTAGTGAAATGTGCAATAAGTGATTCAATCATAAGTTATTCCTCCTTTCTATACTGTTCAGATTCTAACCATCGTCGGCATTCTTCAAGAGACACCGAGTCAGAATTATTGTGCGCGTATACATAGTCGTTACCAGATATACTCTCTATGTACTCGACCATGCACCGAAGCATTAACAACTCTTCGTTAGTCATACTATTCTCCTTTATCCAAATAAGTTTGGGTAATCTTCATCTACGATGTATGCTCGCTCATCTGGCCCAGTAGTTTCCCGCTGTATCAGCACCTTCAGGTAATAAAAAGCGTCATATAGCCCTTTTACAGACTCATCACCCACCTCAGTATTCTTTAAATATGCTCGCAATAACTCGTGGGATTCTTCTAAAAGACGTAAGTCAGTCATCGTTTACCTCCAGCTGCTTCATAATAGCCTTACGTTGCTCCTCAGTGTAGCGTGACCAATCGATTATCATCTGCTTAGTCCGGTTACAACCAGTACAGACATCGTTGACCAGCGCACACTGACGAACACAGGGGCTATCCATTAGTAGTAAGTAGCTACAGCCCTGAGAGCATCTTCAAGAACGTAATGCTTCTCGGTAGCGATAGCTTCCATGAATGGGTGTATCTGGTCCTCTGGGTCAGCCCACAGAATGATGATCTTGTTCTGCATATGGGCAAACATGATTTCCATCGAACTCCCTGTGCCTCTACCAGAGTTTCTGCGGATGTCAGCCAATACTACTCGTGACTGAGCGATGTCCTGCAAGTCTTGCTTGAAGATACGCTTACAGATGTTCATGCTTCTGTGAGTGTCCTGCACTGTATCTCCTATTTGATCGTGGAAAGAGATTCTGCGGGTAGGGTCATATACAGGCACCCCATGCTCTTCAAGATAGTTATCGGCCTCTATGCGCCAGCCTCTCATGTGCTCTACTGTACAGTCTTCAATAGGTCCAATCAGATATACATGTTCTTTCATTTCATTTCTCCTTATACGCTGAATACACCAAGACCTATCAAGAATAAACTTGTGGTCATGGTCAAGATGATAGTAACCGTCTGTAAGGTACGTATCTTATCTTGGTGCTCAAGTCTCTTATCAAGATCATCAAACCGTTGCTTAACGTAAGCGTGCTCACGGTTCTCAAGTTCAATAAGGTACCTAACGTTATTATCTACATTATCCATTACAATCCACTCCCTGCCGCTTGGATCGAACCAAACAGCAATATACCAAACACAGTAAAACCCAAAAGACCTATCATAGAGGTCTCCCAATCCCAATTACTCATATTAACTCTCCTACTGTACACAACACCGTTAGCATTATGAAGACACATAACACTCTCATAAGGTTATTGTTAATCCCGTGCATCGTCAACACTCCTCTAAGTATTTTTCAAGTTCTTCTGCTTCAGTAGCTTCGAACGTTTCTATTCGCTTAATGAACCTATCAACTTCGTCCTTAGTCGCTATACCATAACGACCAAGCTGTTTCTCAGAGGTAAACTCCTCTGCTCCAAACAGGTAAGCATAAGCAGGTCGCTTAGCGTTAACATCAATCATAATAATTTCCTCAGGGTACTCTCGTTCAAGACCTAATCGGCTAAGATTCTCTCTCTGTACAACCTTCCACTTAATCATACTCGTTCCTCTTGTATACGTACTTGAAGCTCGTTAAGGTAATCGCCCAGCACTCGCTCAAGAACATCTTCAGGGTAACGCATAAACTCAGAGTCAAGTATCGCAATACAGATACTCTCTACCTCGTCGAACCCCATGTCATTCTCTAATCTTATCTCCTCAACCTCCTGTACACGCATCAGAGCGCTGGGAGCACTTGCCTCTCTAACATACTCGCTGTAAGATTGGTAAAGGTGTTGCTTCTCTAATTCAGTCATTGCTATCTACCTCTCGTGTAAGTGAAGTTACTTCTCGTAAGTTATTCCTAAGACCTCTGGCGTCTAACCCAAGGACAATGATGTCCATAGCAGCCAGTACGTAGAGTTCTTTCCATATCATCAGTGAGCAGAACAGAAACCCTGCGCACATGCTGTAGCCAAACCCCCACACTCTCTTACGAGCTAAGTGGGACGTCAGGTGTACTCGGGCTAGAACTACTAACCCGAATACGAATACCTGAACGGCCATCACCAATTCGTTTTCCATTATACGTCTCTCCTTGTTAATGCTTGCTAGGGCTTACGGTTGTAGACTCTTCTTCCAGTAGAGATAAGAGCTATAACGTAAAGAACCGTCCGGATGAAGAGGTATCTCTTCGTATTTATTCGCCACCTCATCTAACTCACCTAGCATGCCCCAAAACGCGTCTGACGACTCCTCGCAGTTAGTAGCTATCTTTTCTCTATGCTCATCGTTTTGAACATAAGCTATTGAGCCAAGGCCAACCACTAGCAAACCTTTAAGTGTGTTTCCATAGCCTAGCTCATTTTCTCGCCAGCCATGCATTACGGCCAATGTATCTTCAATAACTTCGCAATAAGAGTCTCGTTGCTCAACCTCCTTCTCCTCGGTTGGGTCACCCTTGGCTATTAACACGACCATAGCCGCAGCAAACATAAACCAGAAAGAAACAACTAAACTGTTTCCGCTATTGTTACTCATACGTCTCTCCAAGTCTTGTAGTTAACTATCCCTGATACAGCACCAGAGGTTAACCCATACTTCTTACAGATCGCTGACTGAGTAAGAGGCTTAGTCTTGCGCTCAAACTCTCTTCTGATCTTCTTCACTACCTTGGCATCCAGTTTCTTTCGGGTTGGTTTAGCCTCTGTAGGCTTACCCGGAACTGTTACCTTGGTATCAAAGCACTTGTGGTTCCACCCACGGATATAAGACTCAACCTGCCTAGGGCTATGGTCTTTCTTATACTCCGCAAGCTTCTTCTCAAAGATCGTCTGTATACAGTTCGAACTCTTTTTGGACATCAATCACTTCTCCTTGAATTAACAGCTCCATGATGAATGCTGCGGGTATACCCCAAGGCATTACATGGCATGCTCCAGACTTAGTGCTTACATGTACCTGCCTGCTACCAGAGTGGAAGACTTCTTTAATGCTCTCCACTTCTGAGATAGCGATGTAGTTGTTCTGTGACTTAATGAATCTAGTCATTATTCTGCCCTCATCTTTATTAAGTTAGCTTCAACCTGCGCCTCTGTATAAACAAAGTTAGGCCATTGGTCTTCCGGTACTGCTGCGATAAACAAGTCGTTAGTAAGCCTCATCGATGCCATGTTTCTGTCAAAGCTAGAGTTATAGCTCTTCAAGTGTTTAAACACCGCATAGACTCGCTTACCCAGTATCTCGTTATCTTCAGGTACATCATCATCAGCCTCGTTCCTCATAGCAGCAAGGATTCGGTTAATGCAAATAGAGAACTCATCATACGATATAGCCGCTCGGAAGGTCTCCATGTGTGTGGTGTAGTCTACTCCACGTACAGTAGAGGAGTACCTGCTGCCACCGTAGTTCTTCTGAAGAACCAAGTCCTTGTTGTTTCTCATAGTCATTAACAAACCCCCGTCTTTCAACTTCTGAAGGGCCACTACTTTTTCTTCAATCATATTCTTCTCCAGTCACGGTTATAACAAACAAAGATTGTGAGTGCTTCTTGCTCTTAACGTTACGTAATATCTTCTTAAGGGCCAGAAGGCCCCTGTCAGAACTATCGGGTATTACTGCATCCCACACTTCCTCTTCTCGATCACACCACTCAAAAGAGTCTGCGAATAGGGTTTGCAGCAGCGTTATACGAGAGCTACTTGGTACCCACACTATAGGGTACACAAAGTCAAGCACCTCACCGTCGTTATCATACACCATAATTACCGAGTGGGCCTCCATCAGAAGATATCCAATGTATCAAGGATCTCGGTACGTATACGACGACGAATGTTAGCTAATGCTCTCTTAGGGCTTGTACCCGTGTTGCGGATAGTCTGCCCTGAGTCAGAGGTGTAGCTGGCAAGGTAGCGTTTCTCCTGTGCGGGGATAGCCTTTGCCTGAGAGAAACGAACGTCAGTTAATGACAACTCAGCATTGACATAAGCATCCGCTGTCTCATCAATATCCCAGTCTCCATTAGCACTGGGGTCTCTTACTACGCGGTTCTGCCGAGCATAGTAACCCAGCTTCCCAGTCATCTCACCTGCCCAATGGGTCAGCATCAACCCCGGAGCCATAATCCCTTCCCCAACTATGTCCTCATCTTTAACCTCAAGAGACCTACCGCCGTGGTCAGACACTGGAGCTAGCTTCTCAGTAGGAAAGCAAGAACTCTCATTTGTGTGAGTATTGCTATTGTACACTCGCAGCAACTCACGCTTCCTCGCAGCATATGCCACATGAATCTCACAGACAGTGATACCTTCCTCTTCAGCTTCCTTCAGCTCCATCTGTTTAGCAGACTGAACCATAGCCTTACGAGAACCCACATCTACCTCCAGCTTATCTCCAGTTAACCGCATAGTCTCCTGAAAAGACTTAATGGAGTAACCCACTGTGGCATCTGATTTAGCGCTGTTAGTAACTGCTAATAGGGCTGAAGGCACCACCTTATCTGAGCTAATGAGAACACCTTTGTTACGCCGACCCCAATACCCTTTCTCGCCAGACAGAGGAGAATCATCTCCAGTGTAGCGATCTAAGGCATTTGAAATCATCTGCACTTTCTTCCTGCGGATGTTGTTAATGGTCAGCTTAGTTGGCTTCTCGTAGAACTCATCTATACGCTTACGGAGCTTACTGATATGATAGCGAGAGCAGAAGATACCACGAGATGCAGCAAGAAACTCTACAATGGTTGTGTAGGTATCTAAGTCCTGCTCCGAGATAGTCTCCAGATTGAACTGGAAACGGCTGGGGTTATTGTTACGATAGTCGATGAAGCTCTCGTCGCAATTACCTAAGTTAGCGGTACCAAAGTCAACCAAAGTCGCTTCAGATACACCCATAGCAGTACCAAAGAGATTGTTGAGATCCTCTTTGTTCCTAGAGTAGAACTTATAGCTTCTAAGTTCTTTGCTAGTTTCATCATATCCATCTTTCAGAGCTATTCGGCCTACACTCAGGTAGTTGCATAGCTGGTAGAACCCTCTTTCTGAGAAGCACTCGTTATCCTCCTCAAAAGGTATCTTACCGCCCATCCCCTTAATCTTCTCAGCCATCTCATCACGCCTAGCTCTAAACTTACTCAAGTTAGTGTAATGTGTTCTAAGAAGCTTAATGCCTTTCTCATGAAGCTCTTTGTCTTCACTCTTAAGTTTAGCTAAACTCATATTAGTCTTCTCCTGAAGGTAAGTAAATAAAGTTACCATTGTTTGGATCACGATCAATAGTGCTAACCCATGTTACTGGGGCAATGCTTGGTAGCTTCCTCTCATCAAGGTCAAAACACATATCGGTAAGGCAGATGATAGCCTGTACCTCTTCTGCGTTCTCTTCAACCCAATCAAAGAATACATGAGGATCAGTACCCCCATATCCGACACGCTCCAGAGAATCCAGATTGTCGCCGGGATAGAATATCTTAACTGAGTTAACAGAGGTATCACAGTCAATGACGTATACAGCCTGTGGCTTAACGTCCTCTACTATACCTCGTAACTCACTGCAGACTTTCCTATCATCCTCATCAGACATAGAAGCTGATGTGTCACGCCACACATAGATGTTACCAACTGATTGCTTCAGAATAGAGGGCATGTAGAAGCCACTCTGAATGAGCTTTCGGTTAGGTCTACGCATAGTGTAATCATCAGGTGTCTCACCTACTACAGCACGTTGTAACAGTTCTTTCCAATCGACAGTTGGGTGGCGGATTTTATCCAGAAGGGAAGAATACTCGCCGGGTAATGAACCCATGCTTTTGGCCGTCTCAGCAGCCGCCAGAACCTTCCGCTTTGCTTGTTCTTCTAATTCCTTTATGTCCCCTTCGGAAAGAAACTTCCGTGGTTGTCCCTCCACGCCTTCTTCTCCACCAGAACCTTCCCCATCTGCTGGGTCTGATCCGGGAGCAATAACATGGTGAGAGCCGGGTTGCTCTTCTGGTACTTCACTGTCGGGTACTGCTTCATAGATCTTCTCAGAGGACCAGTTGACATACTTCTCGTCATACAGTGCCTCTTCGATTCGCTCGAATACTCCTTGTTTTACAAGCGACTCTAATGTTGTTGAGTTAATAGAATAGTCACACGCATAGTTCCATTTGGTTGGATCTCTCTTCCCCATACGGAAACAGTGTAACATCATAATGTGCTCTGCTTCATGAGCCAACAACCAACACAGCTTAGGAAGAGATTGCTCTCTAACAAAGTCTGCATTGTAGAAGATGGAAGTACCATCTGTGGCTGCTGTTTGTATATTACTCCTTTCTCTGAACTCAGTTTGTGAAACAACAGAGCCGTGGAATGGGGCCGAAATCATCATCTTGATCTTAGCCTTAGCAATCCACTTCTCTGTGCTAACGTCAGTTGGACACGGTCCACCTTTAATCATTCTGCCTCCTTAGGTAGCATAAGGTACTTGTTCTGAGTCTTAGGCTCATTGAGCAAAGTCATCTGAGCCATAGTACCCGCAACCTCATTAATGTCAATATCGTGGCTATAACATATACTTGCAATCATGGCCACAATATCCTCTCGGTCCTGATCTAGGTCACTCCTCAAGACCTCCAAAGTGCTCTCGCCCACTTGAACCGCTAAAGTGGGGTTATCATTTTGTCCCTCCACATACCTATCCTTATACAACGTCAGTTCATCATACACACACTGAGGTATGTTATCTTCATTTGACTTAAGGGTTACCTTCATAGAACAAGTTCCTTAGCGTTAGTCTGCAAGTACTTCTTCACTTCAGGTGTCTTAAGCAATGGAGACTTCTTACCGCCAGAACGTGTCAGAGCATCCTTGATAAGAAATGCAACATGGTCTTGATGAATCAATCGGTCTGCGTAAGTAAGGATAGCACCAATGTTACTCTCGTTAGAGATAGAAGCCAGAGCAGCAACAGCAACATAAGAGACATTAACGTCTTCAGGTAACTCAGCAGTCTCAGGGTTAGCAACAACATCCATTGGATCTACCATCTTAGCGTGTAGCGACAGGTGAGTAATGAAGTCATTAGCTGCACCACTACCGATAGTAGCTGATAGACACTGATCGAAAGCTTGACGAGTCAAAGTCTTCTTATCCAGCATATCTAACAGAGTGTTTACTCGCTCGTAAGAACGCGGTGAAGGGCATACATCTTTCTTAGTGTCAAACTCAGCAAGACGCTGTGGGAATGAACGTAAGAACGATACAAGCTTATCACTGGCCTTGATTACGTTAAAGTAGTTAAGTGAATCCTCAATGTTAGCTGAAACCTCAAGAGGCATCAAACGGTCTTTGAGGTGCGTTGGTAGGTTGTTAGTACCAGCACGGTTGCTCATAGCGTTGTTAGCGAATACTAAAGTCCAGCCTTCACCTAATCGGTGCTCGCCTACTCGGTGTTCGTTAGCCAACTGAGCCATGATGTTAAGGTTAGCCATAGGTGCTTGAGATAACTCATCACACAGCAGGATACCCTTGCCTTCCATAGGCAACCAGTCTGGACGAGCACGACGGTAAGCCTTCTCACCGCCTTCCTCATCAAGGTATGGCATACCGCCTAGCTCACCTGCATCGTATTGAGCAACAATAACAGAGCGGAACTCAAGGCCCAACTCCTCTGCTGCTTGTTGTGGTGCTGTAGTCTTACCAATACCGGGATCACCTACTAGCTGAGGGTTCATCAACTTACTTGGTGATGTACCGCTAGCCTTAGCGTCGATGTTGTATTGGATAACTGCTTTTACGATGTCTTTAGCTTGTTGAATGTTCATAGATGTTTCTCCAGTCATTTAAGTTTGGTTTAGCCAGCGTAGTAAAAAGAAAAGGCCGATATAGTCAAAAGGCCTGTATAAACTATTACTCGAATACCCATAGTAACCTCTAGTGAATCTTCTTGTCATCGTTGTTAGTGCTATCAGTCTGCTCCGCTGCTTCCTTAAGCGCAGCTATTACTTTAGAGATCTCCTCTCTGCTGTTTGACTGCTCTTCTTGCTTTGCTTCGTTTATCGCCTGCCCTCGACTTATAGCTACAAGAGTCGCGTTACGAATCAGGGCGCAACCGAAGTACATTGTTGCAATACCCCACCAAGAAGTTAAGTGAAGACCTGTGACATTACCCATTATCATCAGGGCAGTTAGTGTTCCGATTAAAGTGTTAAACATGCTATCTCCTCTTTGCTAATTAAAGGGACCCGAAGGTCCCAGTTTAGATACGTGATATTACTCAGAATCTGTTACTTCTTCTTCTTCAGTTCGAAGACCTTCCAGTGCTTGAACACAGGTTAGGTATGCTTGTACTTCCCCGCCGCTTAAGTTAGCGCGGTTAAGGAAAGTGATGATTGCGTCAATGATTTGATTGTTCATTATGATGACCCTCCAAGGTCTACGATTTCACAACTGCCTCCGGAGCAAGCCATCGTCTGGCTCCCGGCAGTCATATCTTCTTTTTCAAAGTCAGCAAGATCTGACCAGTTAATTGATGTAGGCATCATTGATAACGCCTCTTTGTATTGCTCTTCAGTGATCTCCTGATAAGGAGCTTGCGCATATGTATGCTCACTGTATGGTAGGAACGAGATACCAGAAGCCAACTCAAAGTTCTCCCACAACCACTGCATAGCAGGAAGGAACTCATCAGGCGTGTAGTATACCGTAATAGATGGTTTGTGCTCACACCAGAATAACTGATATGCTTTCCATAACTCCAATTGCTGGATGGCACCTACTTCTGAAGTAACAACAGAAGATGCTGGTGACTTAATAGGAAAAGAGAACACCATGGTGGTCTCAGGCTTCATTTGATCAGGCTCACAGGGGAAACCCGCCTGAAGCATGTACTGAGCCATAGGGTCTTTTACGTCAGCGCGTACGGTGCGAATGTAATGACTCGAAAATCGAGGGTGAATACCACTAGCACTATTAGTAAGCTGAGAAACAGTACCGCTAGGCTTAACACAAGTAATCGCTGCGCTAGGGTTGACTCCAATTTTTGCCGCCCACTCTCGATTAGTTTCGACACAAACTCTTCGCAGTTCAACCAAATATTCTTCAAGTAGTTCATTTCCTTCTCCTCCAGACAAAATAGAGTGATCCATAATACCTGTCATAGAGACACCCAGAAGAGCTTCTTCTTCAGTGTTCTTGCGCCAGATCTTACGGAGGAATCTAAAGTTAGTTAAGGAAGATTGAAGAGTACCAAGGATCGTTGCGACCTTAGCTTTATCCTTCAGATCTTCAAGTGTATCGCCTTCACGGACGATTATTTCGCTTAGGTTACAGAACTCATTTGGTCTTAAGATGATCTCAGAACAAGGGTTGCAACCGAAGGCGTGATCAGGGTCTCGACGACCATGAGACTCTACGATCTTCTGACAGGCTAAACGAGAGAACATTCCTCGCTCACCAGACATAGAATCGAACAGAGACTTAATTTCATTCAGGTAGAAGTCGAAGTCAGGCTTCTCTTCATATACCGCAGAGTTGTTAGCCAAGGCGCGCTCAGGGTGTTCTACCCACCACTGCCCAGACTTAGCATTACGTAGTCGTTCATCTGTCGGATCAGACAAAGAGATAAGAGCACTACGACGGACACCACCAACAACGATGACTTCAGCAATTTTACACGCAAGGTCATGACACTCCAATGTAGTTAGTTTACGACCAGCAGCACGCTTGAAGGTCTCTACGGTGTAACGCATAAGAGATTCAAGAGGCTGTGGCCCCGATGCACGACCACCGAATGTTCTTAAAGGAGCACCAGCAGCACGTACTTTACTTACGTCCCATGTAGGAACTTGTCCAGAATAAAGCAATGCAATCATCTCTTTCATAGCTTCACACCAACCAATCTTAGAGTCGGCCACTGCTATGACAGTATCACTTGCTACAAATTCTTCTGCTACGAAGGGTAGCTTATTAACATACTTCTTCTCTACTGAGAAGCCCACCCCAGTACCACAGAGTAGAATGTACATAAGCTCAGAGAATGCCAGTGGGCTATCGATAGCGATGTAGCTACAGTTAAAACCTGCTACGTTATCACGATCAAGCGCCTTACCAGCGGTCATTAAAGTCCTCATAGAGGGCATCACATGGCCGTTATAGACAGACTGAAATATGCCGTCTCCTTCTGCTGGAGTTAAGAGACCCTTGTCTACCCAGTAATTACTGAGCCTACGACAAGTCTCCTCCCAAGTCTCCCTACGTCCCTCATGGTTCATCCATCGAGCATACCGAGATGCGGCAATAAACTGCTCATAGTTTCCCATGAATTCGGGGTTAGAATTCGTCATTTACTTTTCCTTTTATGTTGTTATAATAGTGATCTTTTTCTGCTTGTGTAATACGGGCGACTTGGAAGTCAGAGAAGGTACCTAGCTGATTAGCCTTCTGATCAATAGTGTCTTGAAGCCGCCACACATGATTCTGACAAACCGGATCTGCTGCCTGCAGCATAGCTACGATAGCTTCATACAAATCTGCAGCTTCCTCGTAAAGGTTCTCTGTGTCTCCTTCACTGAAGGCCGCTTCAATGAACTCTTCCATCTCTTCCTGTAGCTTACTCTTAGCTAACCAGCGTCGGTTAAGCGAAGAAGTAGTTAAGTGCTTATCTGCTAACTCTGGGGGATACCCATGGTGCCTCTCAAATAACTCAGGTACTTTGTTTCTTACCACTTTAAATTTAGACATGATAGCTCCCTTCATTCATTACTATTACTGTTACGTGATTTGTTTGCAGGAACGCGATAGAGTCTCTCTCGCAATCTTCGTAAGCCCCTTCAAACACTACAAGGTCAATTCCAGACATGATAATGGCTTTAGCGCACTCAAAGCAAGGTGCCTTAGTTACGTATAGCGCAGCGCCTTCACAGCTTACAGTAGACCTAGCTACTTTAGTGATAGCATTAATCTCAGCGTGGACTACTTCAGGAAGAGTTACCCCTGAGTCCTCACAAGTATTGTCATAACCCGGAGGGGTTCCATTATAGCCAGTAGAGATTACTTGGTTGTCTTTAACAATAACACAGCCAACTTTAGCTTTGTTAGCTTTACTGTGTACTGCCACATTCTTAGCGAACGACATATAGGTGTCATTCCAATCTAGTTTAGTCATTAGTTTCTCCATACCATTTCATAGGGCTATTCCTAGCGGCCCATTCATCGGCTTTGTGATTGTAGTAGCTCATATACGCCACTACCGTGTTAGCGTGCTTGCACTCGTCAGGTAAGCATTGGGGTGGATCCTGCCACCCGATAGAAGAGATCTTAGAAGGTAGCTGGCTTAGCAACCCCTTCATCTTAGTGATAGTTAAATGGGTCTTATGGTATCGCTTAGTATACTCCTCGCCTAAAGCTAACATCAGCTGGTAGGTATACAGGTAATGCGCATCACTCTCTCGAACCCATACAGCAGAAGGGTGGTTCACATGAGTCTTCTTGTAAACCTGCTCTGCTATAGGGCTTTCAAGCACATGGTGAGCACTACTCAATAACTGAGCACACTCAAGTATCATCTTGACAACATGCTTATCACAGTGTAATCGCGCACACTCTTTAACATCTTCAGATAGATAGAATACATTCATTAGTGAAACCCTATGCTTCGTTTAGTGGCCTGATGTAACTCAGGGGTGGCTTTGATCTTAAGTTCTACTTCTTCCTTAAGCATCTCTATGACACGCTCAAACGTAGGTGTTTTAGGCTCATACAAAGATTTCTCTTTAATTACCTTGAAGTCACCTGTAGTAAGATAGTTTATAGCTGGCATATCCTTGTTACGGAATCGTCTTGGGAAGAATTTCCTAAGAGCTATCTGCTGTTGCTCAGGGGTTAAGTAGTCAAACTTCATCTTCAGATAGAACCTGCGAAGTACCGCTGGGTCTAAACTCTTAAGGAAGTTAGTTGTACATATGACGATACCTTCATGGTCATCCAGTGAGGTTAGCAGCTGGTTAGTCATAGTCTTAACATGCTCTTTCTCAGCGGTGAAACGATTAGCTGCGATAGAGTCTACCTCATCAATAAGGAGGATAGAGCCTGTCGTATACGCTTCATTAAAGATCTGAGCAAGGTTCTTCTCGCCTTCACCTACATACTTGTCTTGGATATCCGCAAAGTTTCTCTTCATCAGCGGCAGTTCCAAACGATCAGCAAGATGCTGACCAAGAGCAGTCTTAGATGTACCGGGAGCACCATGGAATAAGCAGGTTATAGAGCTGGGTTGCTCATGTTTAGGCTTACTCAGTATGGCATCCAGTCTGTCTATGAACAACTCAGCAGTAGGGTTAGTGTTAACCAGAGAAGGCTCGAAGGCTACGTCTTTAGAGGTACGAGTAGCCGACTTAGCGGGTTTAACCTGCAAACCCTTACCGTAGCTAATAGAAGCCACTCGTGAGTTAACAGCAGAACTTGACTCAAGAACCATCTCTTGAACCTGTGTTATCCCTTGGAAGAGCATAAACAACTCTTCTTCAGTCAAATTCACAGAGCTTATCTTGACACTGACACCCTCCACATCCTTCTTAAAGTTCGCCTTACACCAATGGCCAAGACAGTATTCCCTGTCAGAAGCACCCCTCTCAGGGCCTTCAGCGGGAGAACCACCCATAGCTTCCATAAGTGTCATTACAGCACTTGTTTCAGAGCTAGGGGAGGGAGTGGATCTACCCTCAAGCTCTCGCTTATAGGCAGCAAGTTCAAACCCTAACCATCTGCGAAATGCAGCAGAGCGAACACAAGGTTCAGCAGGGTCATCTGAGATCATCTCAACAATACCTTCTCTTAAGTCATAGCGACCGTAAGCAGGTACAGGGGTTTTACGCAAATGCATGCGATAGTTATCCATGTCTATAACATAGTTACATGGTCGTCTAACGAAATGACACTGTAATGTTTCTCTGCTTAGGAAGCTTTTCACTTCCCTTTTTATTGCAGACATCTCTTCACTTGAAAAACTACTTGTCATAATTTACTCCTATATCTCGACAATTACGTCCGAGTCCTCCACATTCAATGCACTGTTAGTGCCTTCGTGGTTTAGACGTCCGGTGTGATAGTCATACTTAGCTTTACCCGCAGGACCTGTAAGGCCCGTATAGCGGCTCTTAAGTACTGCTAGTTTTACTGTGTTACGTGCGTCAGCGCTATCTGCGTTAAGGTTTCTTGCGAAGCCCAGTACGTCATAACAGATTTGCTTAATAGAACCAGAGCCACGGATATCATCCAGAGTAGGGATAACCCCATCTTCGAAAGACTTACCTGCCTCGCCCATCTTACGTATATGAGAGACAAGACCAACCCACACATTACGACGCTTAACCATTCGACTAATAACGTTCATAGCCTTATCGGTAGCTTCATTACCACTTGTGAGGTTATCGAAACCCTCAGAGGTAAGTAGTGTGATGTGATCAAGGAACAGGTGAGTACAGCCAGAGACAGCCATCCAATCTAGGTGCTCAAGAATATCTGCGCCAAGACTGCAGTCCTCATGCTTCAACAACATAACCCTGTTTGAGCCGAACACCTTGTCAAAGCCAACTTTAAGCTCATCAAGAGGTATCTCTTCTTTAGCGGGGTTCTTATTGATAGCAAGACCAGCAAGCCTACGAGCAGTCTCAGCAGCAGATTCCTCAAGAGAGATAATGCCAATCTTGATGTCTTTGTCTTCGTTGTTCAGGAGGTGGTACATAATCTCCCTCATCATCGTAGACTTACCGCTACCAGTACCAGAAGTGAATAGAGTTATCTCGCCCCTTCGCATACCCTTAGTCTTGTCATTAAGACCGCTAAGGCAGGGAGGGTAGGGGATAGACTCAATCTCTTCGTACGCTTCAAGCTCTTTCCATATGTCTGCTGTTGCCATTATCTGGGCAGGCTTCCATATTTCTGCATCCCATATAGCACGCATAACTGCTTCAGGGCCTAGCTTACTAAGCGCATCACACGCGTCCTTCTCAGGACAATTAACAATCTTTACTTTGTCAGCACCGATAATCTTACACGCCTGCGCTGTTGCTTTCTCTCCCACTTCATCCTTATCAAACCACAGTACGACCTCGTCAAAAGACCGAAGGTACTTAAGGTGCTTGGCAAGGATCTTCTTAGCGCTTTGAGCACCAGTGGGTAAAGAGACTACCGGATAGAACCTCTCGTACTTATCGTACTGAACTTGAGCGATAGCCATAGCATCTAGCTCGCCCTCGGTAACAATGATCCGCTTACCCTTTGCAGGGAACAGACGTTGACCGAATAGCTCTTGGGGTGTAACACCTGAAGGTTCTGATCTGAACTCCTTGGGTAACTTACGAACTTTATGTACCTCTACGGTTTTTCCACTTTCGTCGAAGTAAGGGTACCAGTGCTCAAGTATCTTTCCTCCTTGAACGCTTTCCAACACGGTAACTCCGTAGAAAGAAGTGACTCGCTTGGTAATGTGTCGCTCTCGGAATCCTCTTGTAGCTTTTTGGACGCCTTTAGAAACATTAGTTCGTTGGTAGTTGCTCTTCGCATTCACATCCTCGCTTAGGTCTAATGATTCAAGATCAAGTACTTCTTCTTCTTCTACCTGTGAGGGCTTGAAATAGCTCATACAGGAGAAACAGTAACCATGCCCGTCAGAGTACAGCTGCATAGCATCCGAAGATGAGCAGCCGTCCTGATCGATACATGGTTGGTCTTTCTTTACTACATGCGAGTCATCATTATTCTTCATCCTGCGGTCTCCATAGGTAGCATACAGTACCTAGCAGAACCAGAGACAACCATATAGGTGCGGTGAGCACCGTTAGAAAGGTAGCCAGCACCTTGTCATAGAACGTACTCTGTATCAAGCCCTTGGTTGAGGTTGCTGGGTTTGTTGGGTGGGATGAATTTGATTGCTGAGATTTGTCCATTGTAATACTCCCTCTCTTTGTTTTCATCACGTTTACGGAGAACATCTCTGCGCACCTGTTCTTCCACCTCGGCATACACTAGATCGCCTCTGCAGGAATACTCTCCCAAGCAGATGAACCTAACGTGCTTAAGCCCCACTTCTTTAATGTGGTTGGCTAGGTGTACAGATGAGCCTGCATACGTTCTCCAATTAGTTTCCTTACCATAATTACGGCTGGATTTCTTCCCTGCGTGTTTGTACTGTTTTCGGCCAACGTAACGCTTACCAGTTTTAGTACACACAATAAGATAAGTAAAGCCGAAGTACTTCTCGGGTGACATCTCTGCATGAAATTCCCAGTGTCCATTGTGAAAGTGCTCGTCAGATTTCAAATTTTTCATCTTTAACAGTCCTGATCCAGATCAGGTCCCCCGTGAGTTGAAGTTCAGATTTCCATTTAGTAGCATAGTGCTCTTTATAAGCGCCTATTACCGCGTTACGCCTCTTCCCATAGGGGACACCTGCTAAAATGTTTTCTGCTCTCTTCGCTCCGATACCCTTAAGTCCGGGTATGTCGTCTGCGCTATCTCCCATCAGTAGTTGTTTGTTAAGAAGATAATCTGCTGTATCCTTGTCAATCTCTACAAGAGTACCCTTTCGGATATTGTAGTGTTTTCCGGGGATAGTCAACAGGTCTTTATCGATAGAAGCAATAACCCAATCAGTACCTTCATTGCGGCATTCCTCTGCCCATTGAGCCAGAAGATCATCAGCTTCCTGACCCTCTGCCTCAATAGCGTCATGGGCTTCAATGAGATAATCTCTCAGAGTTTTAACCATAGACGCTTGCTCAGGGGTACTCCTTCGAGACCCCTTGTAAGAAGATAACACGTTGTCTCGGAAGTTATTAGGTCCCTTGACAGCGATAAGACATTCATCTGTGAAAGCTGCATCACAGATATCTTGTACCAGAACGTCCATATTGGCTTTAGCCTCTTCGACAGTAACGTTCCAACCAGCAATGTAAGCCAGAGGATCTCCATCTATAAGGCACTTCATTACGCAATACCGTACGTGTTAGCACGACGAATGATACGAGCGCGATGCTCTTCAAAGTGCTTGTTACCTTGACGGTAAGTGATTTGCTTAGCATTCTGCTTCCAGAATAGAGTCACCAATTGCTCTACTGAGTCATAAGACCAAGTAGCGGAAGGGGTAGCGTAGGATGCGTAGCGGTAGTATGCGTGGTTACGTGTGTTCATATTGTTTCTCCAGTAGTTTCTGTCATGCCTAATTCGTATCGGCGATAGTGGTTTAAAGCACCCTTTACCATTAGAGGGTATTCCCCTAGGTAGGTGCCAGCAGTTAAGTCTTCAGTGGTTAAAAGGTGTTTATGAGGGTGGGTTAGACCCTCTATGTTCTCCAGAAGCCATTTGGCTAGGAGGTCGAATTGCCAATCACCTATGATGTTGTCATCTTCTACATAGTATGAGTATGCAGACATGAGGTACATAGAGATTGGATTGTAGTTCGTAGGACATTCCATAGTGCGCCTTAATCTAATGAGTATCGTACCAATTGTCTCCAATAAGTGACTCACCATCCATGATCATCACACCAAATTGCTTAGGAGCCTCTTTAAAGGCCTCAGCAGCAATCTCAGCAACACGCTTAGCGTCTTTCTCTGCGGCGTCCAGCTGAACTTCATCGTGGTAGAATGTCAAAGGGTGAACATCAAGGTTCTCTTCTTTAAACTTCTTCATCATGTAAGACACTGCTGCTTTGCAGGTTATTGCTTCACAAGATTGAAGTAGAAAGTTAAGAGCTTTGTGATCTGAGTCAGTGAAGATTTTACGACCATCGATAGCAGGGATATAGCCAAGCTTAGCGTCATTAGCTGAAGTCTGAGCAAGTACGGCCTGAACTCTGGAGGTTAATTGTCCAAGTCCCGGTGTACCCGCAATAAACTTCTCTTTCATCTGAGCGCCTAACTTGTTATCTCTCTTGCCTGACAGGATCAAACCTAGTTTACCTGCACCGCCACCGAATAGGAAGGCATACAGGAAGGGTTTAGCCTTAGGTCGTGAGACTCCAAGAATGTCAGCATTGCGCTGGTGTACATCTCCGTTGATCACTTCGTTAGTGAAATCAGCGTTGTCTAGGTAGTGACACAATGCTCGCATCTGGTTACCAGAGGAGTCAGAGCCAACTACCTTACGTCCCTCTTCAGTGATGAAAAGCTGACGCATCTCTTTACCCCAACGAGCGTTAGGAGAAGGTACATTAACAATTACGGAATGTCTTGCCCGAGCAGTCGGAGTACCGATAGTAAAGCAAGAACCGTGAAGACGCCCGTTATCGTCCAGAGCAGCAAGCCACCCAGCAAGGATACTATGCCTGCTACGAGTAGTGTAGTAAGTATCGATAAGCTTACCCACTTCACCAATGACCTCAAGGCTTGGAGTGCATAGCTTGGGGCTACCTTTAATAAATTGCCCAGTCTTGAGACGTTTGAAGTTATACTCCAAGGGCTTCCATCCGTTACCATACAAAAACTCCTTAACGTAATCTAAGTTACCCATGTCGGGTTGCATTATCTCGATACGGCTATAGTCACCGCCGAGGGGCATATTGGTTAGTGCAGACTCTTGGGTTACCCCAAAGTAATCTGCTACGTTCTTAGGGTAGAACCCATTCTTGTTGTGCTTAAGTTCTTTGGGTTCCTTGTCCAGCCTTCTAAGCTTAAGATTGAGTTGTGGCTCAATCCTACGCTCAATCCCAGACATTTCTTCTTCCATCTGATCCATTAACCCAAGCGCTTTCTCCTTGTCGAACAACCAGCCGCGCACCTCAGCTTCCATACAGAATTGTGCTACATCATGCTCATGACGAAGACTCTTCTTAATCTCTGGCTTCTTAGCAGCGATAACTCGCATCTCAGTAACTAGTAGATCATATGTAAGCTTGTTGATACGTACGTCTTCTCTACAACGGTGTAGCATCTCTTCTGAGTACTGAGACCAGTCTTCATGCACTGGTTTAGGTACCTTGAAGTACTCACCGAACTTAGCTAAGGCGTGGCGTTGACTAAAGCGCTGATAGTTAAGTACCCGCGACATTATAAGTGTGTCTACGATCGTTGGGCCTTTAATCTCCCAGCCTAATACCTGCTTAAGCGCAGGGATATCGTAGCCTATGATGTTGTGACCTATAAGTGACTTAGCGCTGTTCAGAAACGCTAAACCTTCCTGTAGGTCAGGGTACTCTTCGTTGTAGTCTGTAAATATGAACTCTTCGTCTGTGTCTGCGTCTCGGCAAACCAGCATCCAGATGTCCGTTAATTCAGGGAGCAATCCATTGCCCTCTATGTCCCATACGAGCTTTCTACTCATTGCTGCCTCCATTTTTAGGGGTGCTGTAGTGTTTATTAAGGTGTATGAGGGAATTCCCCATCAGCCTGTCGCTTCATCATTGTAGTCAAGTAGTTGGAATACCACTGGACCTTTAACATCTCTTGATACGGATCGTCTTTCTTACCGCATCGCATTAAGTACTTGTAGATCTGACCTTTAAGGTGAGATACAGTACCTTCATAACCCAGCAGATGTTCCATCAATTGCATGTACTCATATCCCGGAACGATGTCCTTGTAATGAGCAGGGTCAGCTGCAGCTTCCGCTGAGCCTTCTTTCCAGTAGCTTTTGGTGGCTACTTCACCATGGTCTTCAGTCTTCTCCATCCGCATTTTAGCTGCCAGATAGAACTCGTAGATATCTCCATGCTTAGCACAGTAGTCAAACTCTTGTAGATCCTGTCCACATTTAGGACACTTATTCATATTAAAGTTTTCGATAGTCTTCTCATCGTCATTAAACGGTGCAAATAAATCTTTCAAACTAATATCCTCTTTGAGTGACTCTGTAAACATCAAGCTACTATTGTCTTTACTCGTTGCCAGAGAAGGACCTACGTCTAGATCTGCTAGGTCGTAGTACTCCTCTTGATACTTCCCCATTTTTATCGCCATTTGAACCTCCATGATAGTGGTAATTTCTTTCGAATTTGAACAGGGTAAACAAACCCCCTACAGGTAATAAACCTCTCATTGCATTTAAACCTTTTGCTAATACTGCTAATACTCCTATTGCCGCACTTATTACTGATAACCACATCTTAACACCTTTTATTGTTATTATTTGTTTATGTTAGTCTCAATTTAGAAAATAAAAGGACTATATCTCTATAGTCCTCTTTAGTTTTCTTGTTAAAAATCATCATCTTCGCTAACGAAGTCTTCGCCTTCAGCTGCTGTTGGCTCTGGTCCTAGATCTACTACATCGAACTCAAGATCACTTCCAGTGTATTTAACTAGACTAGTAACTTGAAGTGCTCGAAGATCCATAGCGACACCGCTCTTCTTACCGAAAGTCCACTCACGAGGTGACAGCTGAACATTACCTACAGAACCATTACCGACAGTAATAGGGTCTACTGGCTGTAACTTGCTGTCAACTACTCGAACAGGTGTTAAATCATCACCCTTCTGAGTCTTGGCCTTCTTCTTAACGTTGCACGCCCATACGCCTTCGTCTTCTAACTCACGAATAGCAAGGCCCTTATCTTCCCATGCTTTAGCTACTTTCTTATCAGCTGTTCGCATCTGGACTTCCCATACAGGGCTACCAGTTCCAAAAGGGTCTACGGGGTTTGAAGGATCCAACTTGGCCCAGTAGATTTCAACGTTCTTGATTACATTTGACATAACTTATTTCTCCATTAGTTTATTTAAGTGAGCATTTGTTGACTCACGTTACCATCCGTTCAATAATGTCATGTATCAGCAGAATGCAAAATCAGATTTCATGACATCTTCAGATTGCCACCCCTTTGGCTCAGGGAGCAGCTCTTTACACCCCGCTTGGTCTAGTATAGACTCTAACGGGTTTTCTCTGTATAGCTCAAAGAATTGCTCTCTGACTATACGAAACATATCAGCCATATTACCTGCGTGACAGCCGAAGCTATCATGTACCGTTGTTACAGGAAACGGACAGGCACTTATGACCATAGTGAGGTGAGCCGCATCCAGAGAATGGGTCACGTTGGGTGCAGTGGAGGATAACTGCTTTTGTTTGTTAAGACTCTTCTGCTCAGCGATAATGAACTGGGGCTTGATAGTCTTACCGCAGAAGTTGAATTCTGCACGTTTAGACAGAGGCTTCCTGTAATGCTGGACTACAGGGAAGTTAGTGTGAGGGGTGTTATACGATAGGAATGTATCTCTATCATTACAACTCTCAGCAACTGACCTGAACATCTGAAGCATACTTGCGGGTCCCTCTAAGTGCTCATAACACATATCATGGACTAACGCACCGAACCAGAAGTGCCATCCACCGGGAATCCAACGAGCATCAGCAAACATATCAGGGATATCATCTCTGGCTTGCTGACCCATGCCGCCCTTAGTAGCGCCGTAGCCAATAGTCATAACATTACGTTTAACCATCTTACGTTGTAGCTTACGGTTACCCTTGAACTGCTTCCACCACAGTGGAGCATATGCAGCTAAGTCTTTAGAGTCACCTACTTCATCTTTAATAGCGTCAAGTTTTCCATAAGCAACCTGTTTGTCTGCCTTTGAGTTAGCGTAGTATATCTCTTTACTTACTTCATACAGACTATCTCTCAGACTGTCATAGCTACTAACTACTTCTTCTGAACAGTTACTTGCAAGGGTATCTATCCTTTCCCATGTCTTCTCTGCGATATACATATAGACATCTCCGGGTATAGACTCAGGTCCTTCAGTTTCTGTTAGATTAACGTAAGGTGCTACAGCATCATCTCTGGACATTGCCACTAGATGTTGTATACCGTTGTTGCTACCGTCAATAAAACATACAAGCTTAGAAGGGAAGTCAGTATAGTCTAATCCTCTACTTACCCAGTTAGATACCTCTTCAAGCTCTATACAACACATAAGGAAAGACCAAGGTTTATCTGCATCTAACCATCCTCTATTATTAAGAGGGTCTTTAGCATAGCCTATAAATTTCTCTTGGTTATCCTCAACAAATGATATCCTATCCTCAATAGGTATCTTATCATTACCATACATATTACAGGTATATATCATTAACCACTGGAGACCATCCTCCCTATAAGGGCAACTATCGTTATACTGAAGCAGTGCCTTAGCTTGATCAGATGCTTGTTCCTCCAGAAACACTGTAGTGTTATAGATACGACCACGGAAGTCACAGTTGTAGGTATGTTGTATAGTGCTGTTAAGTAGTTTGTCAACCATCATCTCTATAGTATCAGCTTCGATAACATAGGAGGTTGCTCTTTGCTTGTTTCTTTCACCCACAAACTTAAATGGGCTTGGTTTAGTATTGCTCTTGTCTCTTGCCTCCTCTCTCAGCTGTTTCCACAGAGCATACAGTTTATGGTTGATAGCGTATTTAGTTCTCTGAAGTTTATTTACAGAGGACAGTAGCAGAGGATGAGTCTCAGGGCTTATGCTATCTGAAGCAAACCTGTTGGAGTCTCTGATAAGAGATAATCCTTCAGTGTTAACCCCAGATACCCAGTCTTCATTCTCTTCAGGCCAACCGTCAAACGGTAGCTTCTCATCGTCTGTCACAAACTCTTCCTTCAGAGCATTCCACTTAGACCACTCTTTAACCCGTATGTAATAAGCAGAGTGCTTACCTGAGTCAGGGTTTGAGGCATACCATCGGATTACATCTTCCTCTACTAAAGCCTCCATCATCATAAGACCAGCACCCAGAGAGAACTCAGTCTTATCTTCTAATCTATAGTGACGTCTAACGGCATTACCCATCCGTATTGCAGCAGATACTAAAGAGTCTTTACGCTGTATCGACAGGAATAGGATAGGTATAGATAGTTTAACAAAGGTTTCTGGATCTACTTTCTTTTCAATCAACCACTTACGGTTACGCCAGCGACCATTTATCTTCTCGAACTTCTTTTGTAACCTATCGGTCACAGATTTTGTTATCATAGTTTCGCCACCTTGACGAAGGGAGTCACCCATGCAAAAAAAAAAAAAAAAAAAAAAAAAGAATAGCCCCCTCCCCACCTTGAGGACGCTAAGTACAAGTAGAAACCCCGAAAGGGAATCTACAAGTACTTAACGTCTCCAAAATGAGGAGGGGGTTAAGGTTATGCTGCCTTGCTAATCCAATTTTGGATTTTGCTAAGCTCACGTGCCAAATACTTATGCGCGATAGATACCGCGATTTCAGTACTGACTCCTGACTGTTCACAGAACGTGACCCAATTTTGGGCTACGTCTATTACTAGTCGGGTGTAAGCTTGGTTTTGCGCACTGGCATCTAATTCTTCAGATTTAAGAATAGATGTAGCGGCAGTGTGGAAGTTAGTGTTTTCTGCTTTCCACGCGTGAAATGCACCATATAGGCCATAGTCTTTTGCATCACGACGATCAGAGTTCTCAAGGCTTACAGTAAGCGCATGGTTAAGAAAACGATCGGCAGTCCAGACGTCATTTGTTGAAATGTTCATAAACTTTCTCCTAGTATTAGTAATAAATGCTTAGTCGTCTTGTGGTGCGTAAGCATATGGGTTTTGTGAGTTGGATTTCCAACCCGAATCGCACCTGAATGATGTTGAGTATTCAGGCTTTTTCAGTGGTTCAATCTCTCGGTTAACATTACTGTAATCAATAAGCTCACCTTCGAGTTTCTTCAGGGCTTTATAGCTTGTTACTCGATACTCAACACCACGGTCGCCCCAGAGAACTTCTGCGACTTCAACGGCATTAGCATAGTCTTCATAACACTCATCAAGCACCCAATCGTTTTCTTCTTCGCT
>ENA-ORDA01000978-ORDA01000978.1-marine-metagenome-genome-assembly--contig:-NODE-978-length-25914-cov-12.412509_pt1 | contig 25914 bp, 48 predicted proteins | sample MGYA00237778_ERZ508506 | MGnify/ENA primary metagenome ERZ508506 (study PRJEB26177, sample SAMN06267891) | marine metagenome | isolation source: Monterey Bay, California, USA | place: Pacific... | reverse complement strand
CATACACAAAAAGGGGGCCGTTGTCGACCCCCTCTGTTTAGTTATTTGATTGTGTGTCTTTTATGTTACAAAATTATTGACCTTGTGTACCGTGTTCTGTTGTTGGAGGTGTGAATCCTGAAGTATATCTTGCAAAATCACTAATTCTAACATTATCTATATACATGTTAGTAGACTCACTAGAGCCAGCAGTTGAACCGCCTATATTCATAATTTTGTTTAGTGAAGTAGATGTGTCATCTGGATCAGTACTTCCCACATTTCCCAATGTCACTGTAGTACCAATTTGAACGCCGTCGATGAATATTCGTAAATTTGTAGATTCTTTTGTTACTGCTATATGATACCAAGTATCTGCCGATGGGGCCCATGTGAAATAAGTAGGGCCGCTGGAGTATTGGAATTGAATCGTTGTACTGTTCAACATACCAAGACTCCACTCATCTGTTTGACCTGAAATAGATGTTGACCAATTAGAAAGTAAACGAGTCGGTCCGACTGTAATAAATCGCACATGCAATTCCATAGTAAAATCCGATTCGCCAAATTTTATATGTTCTGGTTGTTCAAATCGGACAAGCGCGCCATCACCGTTTCCTTCAATCAATAAAGAACCTGTTCCGAATTTTTTTTCTGAATGCGTTACTTTTGTGTTTCCTTGTAATGATATGTATGCGTTTTTTGTTGCATCGACTACCTGACCATTACTCATATTTGACAAGAATGCTGTGTTTGTAATTGCAGTCAGTGGCGCAGTTGGTGGTGTAAAGTTTGATGTGTAGATAGCTGATGTAAGTACTCTAAAGTCTTGTATGTAACCTTTCACAGCATGGGTTGGTGTGCTATTACTGTTACTGTACCTACCGGAGCCAATGGCTATTGGTTGAGCAGAATTCATATTTGTACTATTAGAAACGGTGCCTTGTGAAACGCCATTCACAAAGAATTCCAGTGTTCCACTATTTCTTACAACAGCTAAGTGATGCCAGCTGTTTGTAATAGTAGTTGCACTAGACACTATTAATTGAGATGTTCCATATACTCTAAATGTCGTTTCAGTTATTCTAGTAAGAGATAATCCATCTGAATTATTTGGATATCCATCTGTGCGAGTTTCCCAAATACCTCTATCAATGCTTGTTCCATCTGTTGCATAAAACCAACATTCTATTGTAAAATCTCCAGTTCCAATTCCCATAGTTGCAGAACTTGGACCAGTTAAATAATCACCTGTTCCGTCAAAATATGCGCTTCCACCGTGAGTTACTGGATTATAGGTTTCTGTTGTTAGAAATGGACCTTGTGGTATCATTGCGTTGGCCGCACTTGCACTAGATGGATTATAGACCGTAAGTGAGTGATTGACTGAAGAATTATCTACAAATCTATTATCTTGAAACAACAATAGTTTTGTATTTGTAATTGTAGTAAGTTTTGATGTGGGAACACTGATTGTAGCACCAGAATAGACTGCTGTACCTTTTACAAAACGTACATTAGATATGGCATACCTGTTGACCAAGCTATAATTTGACCATCCTAAATCATTAAATCTTATTGCAGCCGCATTGCCGGAATTTGTGTTTCCTATTAGTTGAGCAGATTGCCTTGCGCCATTTACATACATTGATACGGTGCCAGATTCTCGGACAGCAGCAAAATGAGACCATTGATTGTCTGGCAATGGATAATCAGATAGAATTTCCTTGGATGAATCGCCAGGCCGAGGATTAAATTTGATTTTGCCAAACTCAGAAGCAGCGCCAGAACTTGATGATCCATTATAATCCTTTTCTCCCACCACGCTTGAGGTATGATAGTCTCCATTGCCACCACCAGTTCTCATGTCAAAAATCATGCAAGAATGTGTATTAAGATCGGCCATGTAAAATATAAAATATTCCCAAGTATAATCTTCAGAGGCAGTGGTCCCAAAGGCTGCATGACTAGCTACCTCTATATTAGGACGACTGCTTGCACCACTTGAATAACTATTACGTCTTTGTGGTGGTTGCAATGCCCAATTATCTCCATATGGAGTAAAAGAGCTCTGTTGTGTATCGCCAGCGACAAATATCGAATGATTAGATGTGGAGACATCTACGAAAGAATTGTTGACGCCATTATTTGATCCATCAAAATTTGATAAAAATCTTACTCTATTAAAACCGGAATCAATAACTATAAATGATAATGTAAACGCACTTACCGCACTCACTGCACCTGTCTCGCCATCTGTTACACTAAAAGTAATACTGAAGGAACCGGCATCAGCCTCTGTTGTTGAAGGAGTGATAGTAAATACATTATCTGCTTGTGATACTGTTGCCGTACTACCGAGCGATCCTGTTGTGACTGCATAAGACCATGTAAGCGGGAATCCTTCTGGGTCGGTAGATACGGCAGTGATTGTGGTAGCAGTTCCATCAGTTGCAAGTGAATATGTCCCATCAACGCCAGTAATTGCGGACGGACTATCATTTGTCATTGTGGCCACTAAATACCATGCCGTTCCGGTATACATGAAAACTTTATTCAATGCAGTGACTAATGCTTGGTCGCCGGCGCTCATACCTGTTGCTGCAATCAATGCAGCCATATCAGAATAAGTTGTGGTTGCAGACCCTGCTGGTTGATATTTTATATCTGAATAATTTGCCATGTGTGGTGTCCCATATAGTTTTGACTATTTATATCAATCTCTAATCAAGTAATCATGTATATGGTCAAATGCAAGTTCTATAGAATCAAACAGATGGGCACCAGTGACAAGTTCATCTTTATATTCGATGACTTGCCAATCTCCTTCTCCATCGTGTCTAGGATTTTGTTTGAGTTTGATAGACCTATTCATAAGTCTCACCCTTACAATCAATGAAATAAGACTCCGAATTAACCGCCTTATCGTCTATCCAAATATCGTAATGTTCTTTCTTGCCCACACTTAGCTCATGGTACTTAGCGCCCCATGCCATTAGTTGTCTGCGCGTAAGGGGTTCGTAATCAACACCACTGGTAATGCCTCGAGCAGTCATATATTTAATTGTATGACCTGCATCATATAATGCATTGACTTTTGCAATGCGTTCTGGAATTGGTACATGATTTTCGTAATCTTTTTTGATACCATCCGGCATGTATCTCTCATGGCAAATTGTGCCGTCAATGTCTATAATATATCTCATGTGAATGGCCATTCTCTGGGCCCGCCTGCAAGGTGTTTGATTCTTTCTTTTAGGAATCCAATCGTTGTGTGGATATGTCCACAATCCTGAGGCCCTATGAGTTGCTCATAATATGCAATCTCTTCCTCAAGGATTTGTATTCGATATTTGTCGCCGATATGATTCATTATTCCATTTCTATCTGGATTATCTTCTAGTCCCATCCGATTTTCCTTTCTTTATATAACTACCGTCTATATTGTGTGTGCCAGAGTTTTCCCAAGCCCATCTAAAACAATTCCACATATTATAACTGGTATGGTAATACCATGAAAATTCAAACTCTTTTCTGCGTGAACGCAAATGTTTATACCAAAGAACAAAAAGTTTGAATCTATCCATTGCGTACTCTCCAATCACAATACATATTCCAAAATTCATAGAATACCCACAATGGCAATATTCCATTGAAATTTGCCATCAAAATCATCATTGCAAACGGCCATATCATTACAGATAGAATTGCAATCAATACAAAATCATACCATTTCATCGTCTACACCCTGCGAGTTATCTTTCAATATTATTTGCCGGTTGTTTTCATCTATCAAACCATATATAATTTTATTACAACCAGAACACGCCACAGAAAATATATTATCGGGCAAAACTTCGACAATCTGTCTACTACAACATTTCATCGGCGCATATTCGCAGCATCCACTGCGGCCTGTTTGTTGTCTTTGCGGATAGGCATTATATTTGATTTGTGTGTCGTAACAATTCCTGCAATACCTGATTGGGCAGTAAGTTGCGGAGTCTCTTTTTTAAGTCCATTTGAGCATATGACATTTGATAGTTTTTGTTTACGTCGATATGTATTATCTACTACATCAACACCTTTCAATTCCGTTCTCTTACCTACACCCATGCTGTCAAGGAACTGTTGATGTTTCTCTTGGGCCAGGCGCATCTTATTGGATACTTTTTTTGACTTACGTTTACTATAGTTTGTGGTGGTCATGTGTGGACCCACTAAATGCATACTCATTCTATATTACCCTTTCCGGTAAATGCGTCATTCTCCAATTGATACTTGCGTATCAGTGATTTGAGAAATTCGTTTTCATTGTGTATCAGCAGATGTGCCTTGTCAGCATTATCGCGCATTTTTGTCATTCTGTCAAGACTTTTCCATAAGTTTTTTTCTACATCTTTCTGTTCAGAGAGTCGCAATTCCAATTTATTGATATGTTCCGCAGCCTCCCACTCGACAGAATCTACACACCGAGATTTATATCTATCACCGGCAGATTCTTTGAGTTTGGACGCCATGTAAGAGTTTTTCACTCTTCCAATGATTTCTATCCAATTGGTATTTGCATGTGTTCTATCTGAAAGCAAATGATTTAGCCCTATCTTTTTGTGTCTGTCCTCTCAATAAAAAGTATTTGTCCACATTGAGTTTTTCAACCAACTCTATCGCATATTCTTCAGACCTACAAATTGTGGTGATCTGTTTTCCACAGGTAATTTTCCAGAGTTTGATGTCTGGATGGGATGAATTTGTATATGGGGCGTATTTAAAATCATTAGTCATTTTTCGTTTGCGTCCTTTATAATTGTCTTGCGTCCTTCAACACCAATCTGAGAGTCCAGAATAGTTTTTGCCTTGTCTAACATTGCACATGCGAGCATTAAAACATCTTCCCGCGAATCGCACATCATAATCTGTTGTTCTATCGGCCTCATCAACTCTTGCATTCTATTTGTCACATCGCTCATTTTATCAAATTACTCCATTTTTTAAGTTTTTCACGTTTTGCACTAGACGCCTCAAGAATTTCATCACTGGAAATATTTAGATGATCTCCCAATAGATCGAGCATGCATTGCACATCACCCATTTCCGATATTAGGTCTGATTTCTTTTCATCATCAATTCCGAATCGCAAAATTTTCATGCAAACTTTGGTAAGCTCTGCACATTCTTCTGATGCTACGACCAGACATTCCGCTTCTATTTGATTTGCCATTGATATATCCTTTTATTATAGAATAATTATACCATAAAAGGATCGTTATGTCAATAGATTTTCAGTCTATATCACAAACCCAAAGGCCTTTGGTGTATTCTACACGCAAATTTCCGCCATGGCCGAATGGGCTTTCAATCTTACCGACAGGTTGACCATAATCATTAACTGTAACTTCAACTAATGGACATGGGATACGAATCGGTTCTGTTAAAGAACCGTTAAAATATACGTTTACTTTTGGCATGGGGGATTTCCTTGTGCATAAATAAATGGTGAAATGGAGATTATGATGAGAGCAAAAATTTATTCTAAAAACGATTGTGGCTGGTGTGTCAAATCAAAAAAATTATTAGAACAACATAAAATAGAAGTAGTAGAATTTAATATAGAATATCGTGAATCTTGGAAGACGATGTTAAAGGACGAATGCGAAAAGTTGGGATTCATTCCCAAAACGGTCCCCCAGATCTGGGTGGATGATAACTATGTGGGCGGATATGAAGAACTATATGATTTTATTTATCCATCAAAAGAATCCTAACCCCCTGAGGCCTGCGACTCTTTGTGCATTAAATACATTTTTGTGTAAAATAAAACGGTGTTGGGATAGTTGACAGGAGATGGACAGGTCGGAAACATTTCCATGAATAACTTTATGTCATTTTCAGTCAGTCTCATTGTCTTATGTCTACATTGCTGGGATTATATTGTTCACCATTGTAGGCGGGGTACTGTCCATCCTCAACACCAGAATTACAACCCACGACAACCACTGCCAAGAATAGACAGGAAATAATCGTACCCTTTTTCATCCAATACATAAACCCATTAAATGCGTCTTCTGCTTGCTGCTGTGCTTCTTGTCTTACTACTTCTTCACTCTGTTTCATTATATTTGCCTTTAGCTTGCGTTTGATATTCTCTTAATATTGTCACTTATTTTTGCGGTGAACTCATCGTCTGTTTGATGTGCATAAAGTCCCTCACTCAATGCCCGACTGAAACTGGCACTAACATTGTCCTGTTGTCCTAGTCGGTCACATGCTTGCAGTGTACTATATCCACCTGATAGTCCGACCACCTTTTCCACTTTCGGATGATTGGTAAAGTTTTTATATAGGTTTGGGGTTTCGGGTAGTGTCAGTTTAAATATACACTTGCCATCAAATTCCTTTAGATGATCGTCCAACATATGATACAATTGGGTTTCAAGGTCAGCTTTGTTTGGGTGATCGATAGGAATTTCCGGTTCAACAATAGGAATGAGTCCAGATTTACTGATTTTCTCTGCAAGAGCAAATTGTTGTGTAAGTATCATGGGCATAATCAAAGCAGTTTTTACGATTGATCGCATTTTAGTTCCATAGCATCCATGCTCATGGGCATATGTAATCATATCGTCCAAACGGAAATATTTCAAATAACCATTATCTTCACATCCACTGTCTATTTTGAGAAATGGTTTGATATCTTTTGCATTTAGATGATAGGCCAGTCCTTTATCAACACTGTCTTTGTAAAGAATTGCTGCCCAAATATATGTACTGGTAAATTTTGGACTGTTAATCATACGCAATCGCATGTCATTAACCAAGTCCATTTTATTTTCTTCTGTATATTCTTGTTCGTATCTTTCTAATACGCCGCCGGTGCTGCCTCCTGAGTGGTCCATGGCTGCAATAAATCTATTCATTGTATATTCCTCTATATATCGTAATATGAGTCTGGTACGGCCATATCAAATAATGCGCGTACCGGATTTCTTGTGGGCGTCCTTGCAAAAATGCACCAACCAAACCATCCTTTGTCTTGAGTTAGAGATTCGATAATACCTATTTCAGAAAATTCTCTAAAACTACCTCCAGTTGTCCAAACATCATCTACAATAAGAATTGGATCTGCACAATGTCCGGATGTGTAATTGGATAGGGCGTTTTGTAATTTAATGCCACCTCTTGGAATACCAATTACTTCAGAGAACTGACGACTTTCGACTTCAGATATCATTCTCGCAAAACAATCCCACTCAGAATCAGAAATATTATCACATTCTATTTTCCATGTAAGGTCTAATCCAGAATGAGATTTGAAATTACACTGTTGAAACACATCGGGAGAGGTTGGTTCAGATCGGTTTTTTATTTTTTCTTTGTATTGATTATAGGCATCAATACGTTGTCTATGATAATATTTTTCAATATCGTTTTTAAACCTTTGCATTTTTTGCTCTTGGGCCTCTCGATCTTTTGAATTTATATACAATATCCTCGGGTTCTGTAAATTCGCCCTCTTCTATGATCGTAACTTTTCCACCATTCTTTAAAAACTCTGCGACTGCATTAGATTCTTCTTTATCCATTTCTAATTCTTTCTCTATAATGTGATTTTTTAGTTTTACTACTTCTTCTATCAATCGGTGATACTGCCAGAGTGTACCCCGATCTCCGGTCAATAAGAATTGTCGATCTGCAATTTCTATATTCCGCTGCAAATTAGATAGAATATTTGCATATCTATTTCTATAGTGAAATTGTTTATGATTTGAATTGTGGCCGTGGCCCATATTATCTCACCATGTCTATTATATACCGATTCAAAGAATCTATTTGTCTTTCATGCTCAGTTTCATGACGAAATGACCAACAGCCCGCCCAAAATAGGATTACTAATGTAGTTAATAATATTGGGTTTTTCATCGAAAAACTTTCTAGTTGTGTTGTCCTACCATTTTTCCTTGTCTGCCCAATATGCGGCACTCATCTTACCTTTAGCGATATTCTTACCATGACGTGCTTTGAATGATTTACGTTTCGCCTTCATTTTATCAGATTCCCCTTTTTTGGGGTCTCCGGCAGTAGACGCACCCTGTTCGCCAAATCTAATGGTTTTAACTTTATCACCTTCTTTGGCAACTACAATGTGCGACTTTTTAGGATGACTCGGTGTGCGTTTTGCTTTATTGAATCCTTCGACCCCTGCACGTTTCAGTCTGGGGTCTTTCTCTTCTTCTAATTCTAGTTGATACTCTTTAAATGTTTTCATTTTTTTCTACCAGTGTTGTGCGTCAGGATATTTTACGATAGCGCGGATTGCTCTCAAGGCCTTTCTTGCGACAGGGTCGCCTCTGTCATATAATATAACTTCTTCGCCGTTTACGAACTCAGAGACATTTACACCCTTACCTATAAGAGTCATGGTCCTGTGCAAAAATTCGTTGTCATCATATGCGTACTCAAAACCTTCTTTGCCGCGAACCTCAATCCATTTACTGCCAGGCAGGGGACGTATTCTCAATATACCCATCTTACCTTGCCTAACATATGTCAAAGCATAAGATTCTTTCTTTTTGCGTTGATTTTTAGTCAATTCTGTTATGAATGTCATAAAAGTTTTCATTTGAAGTTATCCTGTACGGCTGATAAGATTTTATCTTTGTTGTTAGTGTTGTTATTAACTGCATAGGACAATGCAAAATTCATTGCATCACCTATTATCTTACCACGAAATCCTAGTTGTGTCAAGTCTTTTCCATTGATAGGAAGATCTTTTATAGAGGTAACTTTCAACTTTTTCAATCGTGATGTGAGAGTGGTTTTTCCTGTCGCTTGTAAGTATTTATCAATCATAGATTTGTCATATTTCTGAGAGAATTTGACCATTTCAAGTTTATCAGTGCTCAATTTTGCAGAGTTGTCATTCCAATCAACTATTGCTTGAGCATCCTTTGCCTCAGAGTTGGACAGTCTAACGATGGATTTGGACATTTTTTCTGCATCACTTCCATAATCTAATAGCAACATACCCATGAATGCAGGAAACGCACTCTTATCAAGTTTGTCCATAGCATCCATATTTACATTAGTTAGTTTAGCCTTTGGAAATATATTTTTCATAAGTCCAGAAGCAAACAAAATTTTAACTCCATGACTCGGAGACTTTGACTTAGTAAAAAGTTTCTTAAACTCCTCTTTAAATCTATCCGGCGATATGGTTTTAACAGTACTGGCCTGTGCCTTCATCTGTTTGTAAGTTTCTTTCTCGATCTTAAACTCAAATCGTGCTGCAAATTGTACCGCTCGCAACATACGCAATGGATCATCCTCAAAAGATGTCGGACTAATCATGCGAATTTGTTTGTTCTTGATATCCTTTATACCCTTGCCATCAGTGTCTACTATTTCACCAGTATCCACATCCTTGGCGAGTTGATTGATCCAGAAGTCCCTACGCAGCTGATCCTGTTGCAGTGTGATACCTTTACCTAGTTGCACCTCAAAGTCTTTATGACCTGCGCCAGTACTCTTAGAATCAATACGTGGGACTGATATATCAATATCCTCGTCCTCGGTTGATCCTGTAGGAACAAATTTAAGTATTCCAAATGACTTTCCAACCATGTTGACTTTGCCAAACGGTTTCAAGACTTTTGCAAGATCGTCAAGCTCTACTCCGACTACCAGCAAGTCCAAGTCTTTTGAGATCTTACCCAACAATTCGTCGCGTACCACCCCACCGATTTGATACATCTTACCACCGGAACGCTTGATAGCTTTCCGGACCTGTGTAGACAGAAGGTCGTCGACCATACTCTCATTTAAGTGCGATAAAAAACTTCTCATTGATTCTTTCCATGTTTTACTAACATTAACACATTGTTATCGTATTGTCAAGGGCTTCATTTAAATTTCTTTCTTTCTCTATCTGCAACATCTGCAATATGACTCTGCAAAGCAAAAAGATCCATAGAATGCCACGACATAAAGGGAATCTTACCAAGTGTCTTCGTAAAACCTTCATAATCATTTTCCATATACTCATCTTCAAAGACGTGAACAAGATCTACTTTAAAGTCATTTACAATCAATTCATCCCAATACTCAGGATTGTTACGATTGCGGTCTCCAAGATGACCAAATAACACTTTTTGTAAAATTTTAGAGTTTTTCTTATATGTTTTGTCCACGCCGTCGAAATAATCTTTGATAAGATTTTTCAGTACAGATTTAGAATCGGAATGATGTTTAAACATCGCGCCAAGGGCAACCCAAAACTCAATCATTTTCTCTGGGTCGCGGTTTTTAAAATCAAACTCAGCAATTTTTGTGTTGTATCTTTTTGACCATTGTTCTTGTGTAAAAGTCGATTTGTATTTTTTAGACAGATTAAATATCAAATTGTCCATATCATCTTCCATAGTACCAAGATCTCCATCACCATCCAGAGATTCTGTTGATTGTATTACTAGACTAAACAGAGCAGTCCATCTGCGGCCAGATTTGTCAGGTTTGCTCATAATATCGTCAGAAAAAGATCCCAAAACATTTGCATCAAGTTCAAAAATGACACCGCCACCACCTTGTATACCTGTTTTAAGTGCTAGACTATTCATCGAAGTAAATGCAGATATTGATTTTTTACTACCTTGCAATTTTACAATCTTTTTCACATTCTCACCATATCCGGTCACATGAAAGACCTTTGTGCGAACTTGTTTCGGTTGTATTTTTTTCAATTGTGCATTGGATAGAGGTATCCAAACACCATTCGCCAGACCACCAGCAGGTCTGAATAATTTTTCTGATAGACTCCCCTGCCATTGAACTTCGGTTAAGTACTGATAAAATGTTTTCATTTACTTTTCCTTTGCTTCACTGGCGCACCTTTTTTACCAATAGTGCCAGGCCAGTATTTCATATCAATTTGATCAAGCCCTTCAAAGTCATCGCTGGGAATACTGGTTGGGTCAACTTTAAACCCAAGTCGTTGATACCATCTAGCCAGTTTCTCAGTATTACCAATTCTCTTAGAGTCATTTGAATATGCTTTAGCAGTAAGGTCTAACTTAACATTATGCTTGTCTGCTAGTGATGTTAAAAATTTTATACCTGCGGTTCCAGCACCACTTCTTGGGGCAGTACTTGTGATATCACCAATATGTATTTCGTTACCCCACGGGCTAATTTCTAACATAGCACCTTTGTAAATTCTTACCTTACTATTAAATGGGTGATCTTCTGTATTAGCATAATAATCTTGCAAAAATTGTTCAATTTTTTTAGTTTTTGAGTTAAATCCGCGTAACTTTATACGTTCTGATAGATAAGTTTTAAAACTTTTCATTTACCTTTCCTCTTTAAAACATACAACACCATAACATCTATGTCTATTTCTTCTACCTTGAAACCCATTTTAGATGCATATCGTTTTACCAATCTACTGTATAACTTTGATCTGCTGTTTTCATCTGGATCATCGGGGTCTTCTTTATGGGCGCTGAAATTTACAAGATTTATTCTGGGATGTTCTTTAATCCAAGAAGTTATATGATTTATGACTGCGCCAAATATTTTCATTTGACTGCCCTTGGCCGTGACTTTCATAGTGCCATCTACAGTGAATACTATATTTACTTCTGGGGCCTTGGGCGCAATATTATAAATCATTTCTATATTTTGTTTGTCAATTTTTCCACGATATTTCTTTATATGTCCACCAGTGGAAGCTGGACGATCATCGGTTTTAGTCCATTTGATTTTAGTATCAAATGCCTCTTCAATATATTGATAGAAGGTTTTCATTTGCCTTTCCTTTTCAATTCGTAAACAACCATGATATCAATGTCGATTTCTTTGAAATTAAATCCCATTGTAGATGCATATTTTTTTAATAATCTACTGTATAATTTAGACCTGCTGGGGTTTGGACGTCCAGCAAAGTCGTCTGGTTTTGATGCTGAGAAACTAATTTCGTCAATATCGGGATTTTCTTTAACGTAAGTTTTGATCTGATTTATGACCGCACCAAAGATTTGCATTTGACTACCCTTACCAGTAACTTGAGTCGAACCATTTACAGTAAATGATATATCAACCATCTGGCCCAGTGGTCGATCCGCAGAGAGACCAGATGAAAATCTCAGTTCTATATCGTATCGTTTCCACTCTGGGTCGCGGAGTTCTACTTTACCTCGATATACTTTAACTAATTGTTCTCTTGTCTTGGTGTCGGTTTTTAGAGTCCATTTGATTTTGGTGTCAAATGCTTCGTTCATATTCCACATTTCATCTGGGTAATCTTTGACACTTAAATAATTCTTGATATTTTTTATTATTTTTTTCACGGGCGTTGTTGTTGTCGATGATATATGCTTTTGCAGACCCATTGCTTCGGTCCACTCAACAACTTCTATACCCCTACTTTCGGCATCTTCTATTGCCTTTGTAACATCCGACCACAACCCATTTGTAAATTGTGGTGCGGAGAGTAACACATGCAACCTTTTTATCTTATACTGATTGACAATCATTTCGTCCCAATGAGCCTTGTTTAACTGATCATTATATTGTTTTTTCAGTGCTGCTGAAATTTTCTTTGCATTTTTGGAATAAGATTTGTTGACTGTATCAATGTAACCCTTGATTATTGATGACATAATTTTACCATATTCTTTGTCGCCAGATTTCTTTGCCCAAACACTAGGATTTGGTGAACCATATGCGACAGTTTCTATAAATTCTGGTAATGCTTTCCAACTAGATATAAGATTTCCAGACAATTTACGCCCAGCTTCGTAATGATATTCAATTACCCCATATTTTTTAATTACCTTACTTACATATGTTTCTATGTCTTTGGGTAAACTACCTAAGTCGTTTTTCTCAAGTGGTCTGTGCAAATCGTTGATATGAGGATAAGGAGATGTATTATGAAATCCAGTGTCTAATAATGACTGCAATGTTACCCATCTTCTACCTGTCTTATCTACACCTGACCGCACATCTTTTTCAAATGAACCTAAAAGATTAGCATCCAATTCATAGATAAATCCACCACCAGACGCAATACCCATCTCCATACTGCGCGGTTTCATATTTCTAAATCCAGACAGTCCAGACTTTTTGTTTTGACCTTTGACTAACTTATCGTGATTACTTTCACTCGTAACATGAAAGACGGGCCCTCTAATTTCTTTTGGTATCACTCTTTTTATGTTTGCATCCCCCATCGGTATTTTGAATGACATGATATCACCATCTTTGCCCGCGACAGGAAGATTGAAAAGCTCTTTGGACATACTTTCCTGTCCATAGACTTCGTTTAATTGAATATATTGATAGAAGGTTTTCATTTTGGTACATATTCCTTAATTTTCTTTTCAATCGCTGAAATAATTTTGTTGTGGGTTTGACTTAAATAACGATCTTTTCTTAACCTGTTAATGGCCAACACAGTTTGACCGGCATACTTCTTTTGAAATTCTGGGGGTCTTGTATCAATATCTTGTACGTTAGCAAGACGATCTGCAAGCTTAACTACTAATGCCCAACTTGACATTTTAGCCATCTTATTTGCGATATATTCACCCTTACCGATTGCATCAGAGGCCTCTTTATCGGTAGTTAGTTCTTGTACCATGTCAGCCACAAGTGCGCCGAATTGTTTTACCAAATCATCATAAGTCGTATCAGTATCTTCAACAGTATCGTGAAGATATGCTGCCTGTATCAAGGCAGACAAATTATTAGATTTTTTAAATTGTTTTACAAACCTAGCAACTTCTTTAGGATGATTGATATATGGGCCGCCACTTTTTCTGGTCTGTCCAGAATGTGCTTTTGTGGCAGTTCTTAATGCCGCCAGAGCGCTCTCATTCATGCCAACTTCTGTTGTATACTGATAGAAGGTTTTCATTTATAACTCCGAAATACTTTTAATAGTATTTATAAGAATTATCCTCGCAGTTTATTTTTCATTATTTCTGCGGAAGATGGTTTGGGAGTCGCAATTTTTTGCCCTCGCGACCCCTGATTTTTATTAGGCGAATCTGAAAGATATTCTCTTTTGTATGCAGATATTCTCAATCGAATAGCAGAGACTTTGGAATCTAATTCTACCATTGCAATTCTATGTTCTGCCATGACACGACATTCTTCAATCGGATCCGTCTTCATAGTAATTCCCCAGTGTTTTCTTTTCTCTGATTGCGGCCTGTAAGTCTAAAATCTGCTCATTTTCTATCAATCTAATGATAGTTTCGTTTACACCTATTTCATGCTGCAACAAACCAAGTTTATGCATAAGTTTATCAAGTTCTTTGGTGTAATATTCTAATTCTTTTCGTTTCCGGTCTCTTTGCGTATAAATGTCTGTAATGTCAATAATTAATTTATTCTCACTCATCAGTCCGTTTTATCTTTCTTTTGTTTAAACAGAGTTTCTTTCATATACCTGTCAAAATCTTCATCAAGATAAACAGCCTTGGATTTTTCGAATTGAACATCTAACATTTCCAATTGCAACAATTCAACTAGACTTTCTACAATAGTCCGTTTTCTTTCGGAACATGTGTGCAAATATAAAACAAGTTCGTCAGATGAGGTAAGTTGCCATAACTCATCTAAAATGTTATGATATTTTTTCGGAACTCTGTCTAGTTGAATTTGCATAAGCATTGCGATACCCTTTACTTTTATTTATAAATTTTACGCCGATAATCATAAAAGATATGATCATCGACCTTTGCAACTCTTTGCATGGTTTTAGCCCAAGAAGGAGTTACATAGTCTGCGTGATAGTGAGTCGCACCACCAGTAATGTCACCGAAAGTATAAAATATCTGAATTGATACTTTTGCCACTGTAACTGCATCCTCGTATAATGACATATTTTTTGGTGTGTCATCTTTGCCATCACAATACCAAGAGAATTGACATGCGTGTTTTTTAACCTCGCCTTTGCCGTTTTTCTTAGAATCTGTAACTACCCCGCACAAACTGTCGGGATACCTGTTTAGTTTTACTCGATTTAAAGTCACATGTGCAACCGCCATTTGGCCCATAACCGATTGATTAAGACTTTCAAAATATATGTTTCTTGATAAACATTCTATTTCGCTATTTTTCCAATCTCCAGCGTATGCGGCGCTACTAGATAATCCAAGTATAATTGTGCCTGTGTTAAGGGCCTTTCTTACGAATCGTATAAGTTTTTTGTGTCCTGTCAAAGTTTTCTTCCCATATTAAAGTATCACCAAAATCCCAACCCATTTGGTTCAGGAGATCTACCGGAATTGGTAGAAATAGTTCACCGCTATCGTCTGCCTCTACAGTAACGGTATGAGTTTTTTCTTCTTTCAATCTTCGACCCATATAGTCCCAATAATTTTCCTGTGTTTCGTGCTCTTGCATATCAGTTTCCTATATAAGTTTTGGTGGGCCGGCATGGAATCGAACCATGCGTGAGTCACCTCGGCGGAGTTACAGTCCGCTGCCACACCTTGTAGCATCCGACCCATACTACCACAATACCACATGATTCGCCCTGTGTCAATAGGTTTCTACAACTTTATCTGCAATTCCATGTGTTACTGCTTCTTCTGGTGTCAACCACATATCAGACTCGGGCAACAAATGTTTGCGAATATACTTTCTACTCTTACCAGTACACTTTTTATAGTGATCCATAAGTTTTTCGGATGATATTTCAAACTGTTTTATTTTCGCAAATAATTCATGTTCTTTGCCACCCGATCCCCATGAATATTGGTGTGACATAATGCTAGTGTTTTGAGTTAGATATCTATGTCCACTCTCTCCCGACATCATTAACAGAACACCACATGACGCGATAGACCCCATGCCATAGGTGTATACAGGAATCCGCGACTGTTTGATCACATCAATCAAGTGAAACGCAGAGGCTACCTCTCCGCCAGGCGAATTGATATACAATCGAATAACGTCCGGAGCTTTTGCTGCAGGCATCAAATTGTATTCCATAATCATTTTTACTAATGGCATACAATTTTCTTGATCGAATTTTTTGTCCATAAACAAAATACCATTCTCTTTAAGAACTGTGCCAGGCGGTTTCTCAAATGTGAGATCCCTTGGCATAGGTTCCTGAGGTGGCATTTGTGTAATGGGAGCAGGGATCAGATTTGTCTTTTCCTCTACTACTTCAACTTCTTCAATCACTTCTTTGTTCTTTTTATTTTTCTTTGTCATTTATCAATCTTTCAAATTCTCTTAACCGTTTATATACACTTGCCAACTCAATAATGGTTGGCCATGATTTAAATAGATATTGGAGCGAACCTTCAACCCTACCAAATGCACGAATAATTTGTTGCATTACGCCTAGTGTCATCACACCAGCAACAATTGCGGGTGCGAGGAATATATATGCAACTAAAACATTCGCCTGTAAGTACGCGAGCCTTCCAATGTTGAAATACAAATAGTATAGATAACTTTTGAAGTGGATTTGTCGTACTCCCTCAAATAATTCATCTAGACTCTTTGGTCGTGTCGTTCCATCGTCCTCTGCGACTACTAGAATTTTTCTATATGCCGCCTCTCGTTTCTGCAAGTCGTATTCTATACCAACTAGTCTCAAAATCCATGCGAGGACAATCATCAATATTGTACCCCCTACTGCCCAGATAAGAGCGCCGCTGACAAGTCCATATGACCAATCTCCAAAGAACATGATCGGAATACCTACACTCAGCCCCATCAACAATGGGAAAAACTCTATCAAAATCATAACACTTTCGATGAGGCTTGTACCCAGAGTTTCCATAATTCTTGAAAATTTAATTGTATCTTCTTGTACCCGTTGAGAGGCGCCTTCTATGGTACGCGCTCTATCATATACTGAATGATACCATTCAACCATCGATGTGCGCCACCTAAACAGAAAATGAGATGTTAGATAACTGGTCGCAAGACCTAATACTACCCACATTGCTGCAAGCGAACCAAACCCTGCAAGAGTTTCCCAATATTCTTCTATAGTTACTGCATTAGGTGTGCCCAATGCCTTTTGTATCATATCGTAAAATCCACCAAACCACTGATTGATTTGCACATCGATCTGGACTTGTAACCAGAGCGATGATAAAATTACGAAAGAACCTACATACGCCCAGAGAGCCCATGCCTTACTTGTGAAAAACTTCCACATATCGTATCCTTTCTATTGTTTAACATTATTTTCCGTATTAACTGGCTGATACCCCCGCATTTTTAAAACGGTATCACCATTTTTAGTATCTTCGTCAAATCTTCCCTCTTGCATATTCCCACCTTCAGTCTGCTGGCGGGCCTCTTCTAGTTTCTTTTGGGTTTCTCTGTCATAGGGGAATTTGTGCAATCTAAAATCTCCCAAATCATCACTCCAAATCCACATGACAATATTTTCACCTTTGTCAATTAGTTGGTGTCCGACATATACCCAAGTGTTGGCGGGCATTCTATTTATGGGTGCGCCAGACAAATATATGATAGTCCATATCGCAGCCACACAGGCCGCAATAGAAAACGGCATTGTTATCAATTTAAATGCAAATGCAGCTCTTGAATAATATGTGAGTATTGCAACCAACGTACACAATATGACACTCATCACCAATAATAGTTCAATCCCATCCGTCATTTGTCATTCCTCCTTGTACCCCTAGCATTGCAGGATCTTCTGCGTTTTCCATTAAGTTTACAGTATCATCGCGGATTCTGCCAGAGGTTGACTCACTCGGGCCTTTATAGAAAAGTGGTATTTTAATATCAGTTCTTATGTCAGTAATTTCGCCGTTAGGAGTTATTACCCAAGTTGCTATTGTCCTTTCCTGTCTAAACTCTAAAGTGTCAGATAAATTGAACGCTACACGATAGGGACGCATTTTGTGCATTTCAACCTCGACAGGTATAGGATATTCTTCGGCATTTTCATCCACATCTCGTTTAAAAGAGTAGTTGTGAATATTTAAAACATATTCGCCCGGCACCACTGCATTAATGCTTATGGTTTCCAGATTTCGTAACAATAATGTTGGTTGGCCGTTTATAGTGTACCAATCGTTCGAGGAACCTAAATCGTCTCGCTCTAAAACTATCCAATTACCATCTTTGCGCCTAAAACTAGTCAACCCCCCATTTGGATCACGCAACCAAACATCTATGTCTGCATGTGATTCTTGGGGCCAAGATATGGTAATTAAAAATTCCGATATCGGATCTATTTTGCCTTCGTCCGCAATAGGATTTATCATTAAAAATGCAAGTAGAAGTAAACTTGTAAAACCTACTAACAAATTAAACAACAAATCCACAAAGGCCAGATTTGAACTATACTTTCTCATTTTCTGCATCCAATAGAACTAATTCGAATTTCAATAAAATAGAAGAGACCAATCCACATAACGATGTAAGTAGGGCAATACCCATACCACTAGCTAGTGTGCCAATTACTCTTTTCATTTCTTGTGTCGATGTAGTATCTATGTCAACAAAAGTTGTTGTCAGTACCACCAAAAAACCTATTAATGTGCCAACCATACCAATTGACATTACTGTTTCAGAGAAATACCATAATGGTTGTAATTTATTTTCTGAAACTTTTTTATTATTAAATTGTATTTGATAAGCATGAAATCCTATAATTGCCGTCACTATAGAAAATATAGACAATATTCCTACACTAATTTTTGTAGGGTCTTTTTCCCAAATAAAACTCGTCACACCGATATAATATTCCAACGCTGATGCCATAACGGCCATTATAACAACTGTAGTCCACCATTTCCAAAATACCATGTTATTCTTCCTTTAATTTATTATCTTTCTATTTATACCTAAATAGTTATATGATATTTCAAGAAAGGTCTATTATGTTTAAATTAGTATTAATTAGTATGTTACTTATTGTCTCACCGATCGTCGCGAATAGTCAAGAAAAACCACCATATAAAATAGAATATATACCAGAGACACCACTCGGGCCAATGTTAAGCTTCAAAGGAACATTTGTAAAAGGTTTGACTGAAAACTTTATTCGGGCTCTGAGAGTATATCCAGATGTTAAGGCCGTAACAATGTCATCGCCGGGCGGCAGTCTCGACGAAGGATATAAACTCGGAAACGCAATGTCAAACTACAATTTAATAGTTATGGTTCCCAAAGGTCAGGCGTGCGTTTCTGCATGTGCATTGGCATTTGTAGGAGGTTGGAAGTATTTGGTCGGTGGGTTGCTCGCATTCCATTCGCCATATTTACCAAAATATGATCCCGAAACTGTCTTAGAAGAAATTTATTATTCGGGACAATTTACGGGAGTGCAACAAATGTATTACTTTGCGGCAAATGGTTTTCGAGCGCAATTATATATGACTATTGCCCAATATACCGACCGAGAAAATTTTATGGTCTTTACCAACACGAATGATTTGCACCACTATCTAATGATAGAAGAAAGAACATATGCAGATTATCTATCGTTTACTAAACAACCGGATACGGTTATTCAGGCAGGGCCAGAAGAATTTGCAGAACTTGTTAAGTCAAAACGAAATGAATTGTTTAATGATTTAAAAGGAGACCCTGCCGAGCAACATCAATCGAAACCAGTAGATTCGATTAGTCCTAGTAAAGATAAACTACCCAATGGTTCTGCTGTACCTAAGTAGTTTTCTTTTGCTCTAATTTAAACATGCCCTCAGTAAAGTTGAGGGCATTTTGCATGTCGGCGAACATTTTCGGCGACATGGCGATAAGATCATATGTTGTCTCGCGTTTATCATCATTAAACTGCCGAATGTAAACAATATCATCACCAATAATAAGTTGAACATCTTCGTGTTCTCCCAATTCATCCATTACCGTTGTTATAGTCGAATCAAATTCGAACTCATTAGTGAACATGGCCTTCCCTTGTATGCACTAAAAGTTCTCGGCCCAATGCAATCTCAAAACCGTTATATTCAGTATGATATATAGGTTCTTCATACCGATAATTTCCAATAAAGATAACATCATACACATCTTCATACCACATCTTTACGTTTTCGTGGTAAGAGGATGCTGTTGCCCAAGTTCCATTGGCCTTTGCCCATTTTGCAAAATCTAATTGCATCATAGTGGACTGTTCACCCTGAGCAGTTTTGGGATTAACACGGTCATGTTCTTCCCATCGAATATCATTCCAGTTTGAATCGTCTATATCGGGTTGTGGTGTATTCATATCAATCATATCGCGTTCCTTTGCATTTCTACTATCATGTCTATTTCAATTTTGTCTGCTTTATCATCAAAGACTTCAGACAGTGCCAATATATGTCCAGCTGGAATAGGACTTTCGGCGGTTGCGGCGTTTTTGATTAACTGCCTCAACATTTTTGCCGCATCACGGTATCCGGTCATATCTGGTTTCCTTCCATCCAAGACTGCATTGCAGCCTGTTCTTCTACCCACTCTTCGTATTCCGCAACCTCGACTTGTTTGCGCTGTAGCATTGCCTGTAGGGAATAAATCGCAGAGCGTTTCTCATCGCCAGCACCTTCATCTAAAGCGATAAGGGCATTTTCTAGCACTTCCACGTCTTGCATCACATCAATCATAACGAATCACCTTTCTTTGTGTTATACTTAACAGTATCATATCTTGACAGGATTGTCAACCCCTATGCAGCAACTTTTGTTGCTGCGGCACAGACACGTTCAAAGTTGTCTTTGAAGTCGTTGTCATATGAGAGACCAAAATGATAGGCGCAATAGGACGCACCATACATATAGTCATGTTGGGAGAAACCTTCGGCCTCTAGCATCCACCGAATTGCATCGTCGTCATTTGCACGACTTAGTTCCATCAACTCAATGATAGAATCGAGGCGAGATTCAAAGGCAAGTTGATTTTCTGCCTCGCGGTCAGACTCACGTTGCCACCGTGATTCGACTTCGCGACCCAGAGCGTCCCATTCGGACTGCTTCTCGTCATCGGACATGGCTTCCCATGCGTCATAATAAGAAGAAAGAGGGCGAAAACCGTAGGCCTCTTTGTGGTAGCAGGAGAGGGTTTGAGTGTCAAAGTCGTAAGTCATAATGAATCCTTTCACTGATTCTTTCTACACTATACTTCTACCATATTCTGGCGAGAATGTCAAGCATTATTTTTCGGGAAGTTTTTCGACAAACTCTTTTCTTTTGAGTCGTTTGTTGATTAACTTTACCGCCTCGACATATCCCAGATCTTTTTTAACATACCGCCAAGTATACGCCAGACCCCCACTAACGGTGCCACTGTAGTTAGCTCGACGAACCCACACAATGTAACCGCCTTCTTCGGGTTGTTGACCATGTAGTCTCTCAGCGCGTCCTATCGCATATACAGTCTCATTTTTGTCTTTTCCCTTGCGGGCGGTATGTTTGTAAATCATGTTATTTACCCTTCTATCTCAGAAAATCCCATCATGTCCACATTATATTTAGTAGTTCCGATTATCATTTGGTCGCCCATCGAGGTAGAGCGAAGTCCAAATGTTTTTCCATCTACTACAGGTAGTTCGGACATTACCAAAACATTGCGGTTAAAATCTTCATTTACAGAACCATCTGGTAATTCACTACCCATCGACCACGAACCAAAAATGTTTTGAGTAAAGTGATATGCGGCGGTTAGAGCCTCTTCTTCACTTGCAGAGTTGACTAACATTGTGGATGTATCGACATAAGCAACAACTGTTGGCGTATCTTCGAAAGCGGTATGAATAACTGCGACTTGCATTTTTAGTCCTTTCAGTGACTAGTGATTCTTTCTATACCACTGTTCTACCATATCTTGAGCCCAATGTCAAGCCCCAATGACTATAAAAACTCATCATATTTTGGATCGTCAAGAACTTTTTCTGTGGTAAACCACGAAAGAGTATAAAGAAAGTGTTTTCCATAATCTTTAATCATTTTCTCTTCGACAGCAGGGTCGTCCGAAAACATTCTAAAATGTTTTTCACCAGTGTCAATTTTTCGCAATTCTTCTTTAAAATCTTCGAGTCGTTCAATTAGTGTGTTTGCAAAAGCTGTTTCGATGTCATCATAAGATACATCCATTTTAAAATAATCACTCATCTGTTTATTCATTTGTTTTCTAAATCCTCTATTCTTTTTTCAAGTTCAATAAGTTTCTTTTCAGTGACGGACTGTTTTTGTGTAAACCAAGTCCACCCATACCTTTCAATTATCATATCTAAAAATTCATCGAATTGTTGATATAGATATATTCCGGCAATCGTAGTTCGAAAGTACGCAAGAAACGCAGCACCCAACAAAGCACCAGCTATCGATGTGTAAATCCATATGTTATTATCCCACATTTCTTGCAGTATGTCAATCATTTTTTTCTCCTGTGTATCGAATATAATATTTTATACTATGGTCGTAAGCGCCGTCAAATGGAACTTTTTTCTTAAATGCAGCCCACCTACCTCGTAGTTGATCTTTCAATCTTTGCCAGACTGTCATATATCTAATGTTGCCATAATGATTAATATATTTCATGTCACCATGATGTTTATATGTCATTAGAGCGGGAGGCACAGAAGTCACAATATCGTTATTATTGACATATCTATGGTGTTCAACAGGAATGTTTTTTACAAATTTTCTATTACCAACTCTGGGAGATCCGAATGTGCATAAAAAATCTACTTGGTAATATTCTATCTTGGAAGCGCAGATTGTAGCCATTGCACCACCAAGAGAATGTCCTGTTATATAGAGTTTTTTATTATCTGCCTGTGCCTCGACATGCCATTCTATCTGATACCAGAGTTTTTGCAATTCTTTATCGAACCCCATATGACACCAACCAACTTTTTGCGGAGTAAACCAAGCGTTAATATCTGCCTTAATGTCATTCCATTTATTAGCTTCAGTACCCCTAAACACTAATACTAATTCTTTAGAATTCCATACAATATAACATTGGGCTCCTTCGTTATCGACAAATTGACAGTGTGGATATCCTATCTGATTAAATTCGTGTTTTGCAATATTGGGTGGCATATATGCAATTCCCGACATTTTTGCAAGTTTGTGTGTTAATTCATGCATTCCCTATCCTTTTATTCGTAAACCCTATTATGGGTATCGTGACACATGACAAAGGTTGTACATTTACTTAATTGTTTTAATTCGCTTGCACCTACATAAGTACATGCAGATCTTATTCCGCCCAAAATATCTTGTATTGTAGGGCCGACATTACCGCGATATGGTATTAAAACTTCTCGTCCTTCACTTGATCTATAATTTTTCAGACCACCAAAATGTTTTTTATTTGCAGCATCACTACTCATACCATAGAACTGAACAAACTGTTTCTCTTCTATTTTTTGACACTGAGCAACCGCCTCTTCATATATTAGTTCGTTTGTTTGATAATACTTAGTTATTACTTCTCCACCACCTTGCAAATGTCCAGCAAGCATACCACCTAACATAACAAAATCCGCACCCCCAGCAAAGGCCTTTACAACATCACCAGAAGTAGTGCATCCCCCATCAGCAATGATATGTCCACCAAGACCGTGAGCCGCATCGGAACATTCAATAACTGCCGAAAGTTGTGGATATCCTACACCAGTTTTAATGCGAGTGGTACAGACAGATCCAGGCCCAATACCAACTTTAACAATATCAGCGCCGTTTAGTATCAACTCCTGTGTTTGATCTGCCGTAACGACATTACCAGCGATAATCACAATTCTTGGATAGTTATTACGAAAATCTTTTACAAAATCCACAAATCTTTCAGTATATCCATTTGCAACATCAATACAAACATATTTCAGCTTTCCATCTGTCATTTCATAGACACTTCTAAACTTATTTATATCCTTTTCGGTGATACCAATGCTCATGGCGACATGTTCTGTTCGCCAGTTTGTATCGTGTTCATCCACATCAAAGAAACTTACCAATTCCATTACACCATATGTCTTAACAAGACATGTCATAATTCCCTGTTCTGCAAGAACATCTGCCATTTGAAATGTTCCTACTCCATCCATATTTGCAGCAATAATAGGAATGCCTTCATAGTCGTGCGGAGAAGTGGATGCCGGATAACTCGGACTATAATTTACAAACTTAAACTTTCTATCCAAATCTACTTCAGAACGACTTTCTAGTGTACTGCGTTTCGGCCTTATTAGTACGTTCTTATAATCTAATTTTATATCGTTTTCAATTCTCATACTATTTCTTCCTCAAATTCCGACTCATCGGGGTTTACATAAATTTTTACAGTATCGCCATCAACCGATAAAAATACAGTTTCTATATTATCCCATGTGTGATCTGTTGATTCATCTATGACAATCAATTCTTTAAAGTTGCCGAGTCTGACCATAATTTATTCCTTTACTTCTTTATTAGTTGTGGGTATGCAAGTCGCTTGATAATTAAAGGGCTCTCCCATAGATTCCAGCACATAATTTTTGACTTTGTAACAATCTACCATACTCAAATATGATTGTTGTTCTATAATATCAACATTTCCCTGTTGATTTACAGCTACCAGTATAAATAACCATTTCATATTTAATAATTCCTTAAAGATTCAACATATCTATCATAACATATGAGATTCGACCTGTCAATATCTTTTATAAATAAAAGAAAATAAATAGGATATATAATGCCAACAATTATAACAGATTTTTCATCTGCTGAAAATTTCCAAACTGCTTGGATATATCATAGTGTCGAATCTACAAATCCTGACGCAGCTTCAGCAAATAGTGGCGTACCAGCATCCCTATCTTCTATAGCGAATAATCGTGACTCGTGGTCTTTAGTTATAAACGGACAACTTATTGGCCAAGGATTGACTCCTGCCGCACAAACTGTCCCATATCCAACATCTCAAGGCGGAGAATATAGATTAGGAGATTTTTTACAAGAAAAAGTTTATTTTAAGGAAGATAGTAATTCAAACACTACAACGACGACATCTCCTGGCGAAATTGAACCATCACCAGCTGGTGGCACTTTAGGACATATAATAGGACTGCTGGGACAGGAAACGACTGCTTGGATAGATTATAATGAATCGCCGACTGTTGGCGAGTTAAATCCATATTGGAATGGTAATGGTGCATATGATATTGCAAGTCCAGCGGCAGGAAAATATGGTGTCATTTGGGACGGAATAGTAGTGGCACAGGACAAAACTACTTTTGGGACTGATTTGAACGGTAGATCATTTTACGTTGATGCTCTTGGACGAACATACACCAGAATGCAACAAAAAAGAACTCATCCGGCCGGATATAATATCTATAATGTCCAAAGACAATTACCAGATGTGACGGAAACTGTAACTGATACAATTGTCACAAGAACAAGTACGATATATAAATTTTATGGGGCCTCAGAGGCTCTTGCAAGTGAGATAAATAATTTTACTGTTAGTGCTTTTATTGTTTTACCATCTCATATTTTACAAAGATCTATGAGCAAAAGTGACGGACAGTTTTTAGAAGATGGGTTGGATATGTCCAATTCTCATATTAGAATTGCATCGAACAAAGCACTCGCGGATGTGGAAATATCGGATTTAAAAATAAATCATGGGATACAAGCACAAACTTTTCCTGTGACATTAAATATAGGGACAGATAATGTGGTTATAGCACTCAACCAAGTAACAGATGTAAGTCTTGGAGCAAGTTCGGGAGATCTTGCAGAAGGACAAGTTTTACAATATGACGGCACCAAATGGATAAACGCTCAGACAGCTGTACCATCGATAGGTCCAGAACCAAGTTCTCCTATTAACGGGCAATTATGGTTTGATGATGCTGTCTCTGGAAAATTGTATATGTGGAATATAAATACATGGGTACAGATATCATCTTAAAGGAAAAATATTAATTAT
>ENA-ORDA01000977-ORDA01000977.1-marine-metagenome-genome-assembly--contig:-NODE-977-length-25932-cov-7.926204_pt1 | contig 25932 bp, 8 predicted proteins | sample MGYA00237778_ERZ508506 | MGnify/ENA primary metagenome ERZ508506 (study PRJEB26177, sample SAMN06267891) | marine metagenome | isolation source: Monterey Bay, California, USA | place: Pacific... | reverse complement strand
TATTCACTGTCTTCAGCAGGTATAAAAGCGCTGTGTGGATCGAGCGAACCTAATATATGGTCCATTGCATCGTCCATCAATCCGTCAATATCAAGGGTATCGACATATTCGTATTCTAGGTAACGAAAGAATTGATCTAATTTTGATCTGTCTGGCTGCGCTTCCGTACGAAACTGCAAACCAATCCACACCCCGAAAATGAGGAACCCAAAAACCCATAAGACTACTGAATCGCGCTTCATTCGACAGCCAACTGTTCTGTTTTAACACCTGCCTTCTCTAAAAAGCGTAAACCACTATCATCTTTATACTTATTGATGTAAACCAACCGGCGAATACCCGCTTGATGCACTAGTTTACTGCATTCCTTACACGGGCTTAATGTCAAGTAAAGTGTTGATCCTTGAGCGGAAGCTGGACTACCCGCCACTTTTAGGATGGCATTCGCCTCAGCATGCAATACATACCATTTTGTATAATTATCCTCATCCTCACACGGATTCTCAAATCCAGTAGGTGTGCCGTTAAATCCGTCCGAAATGATCATTCGATCTTTAACAATCAGCGCCCCCACTTTTTTACGAGTGCAATGACTGAGCTGGGCCCATTCCTGTGCCATACGCAGGTATGCCCGATCGTATTTTTGCTGCTTTTGTTGTTCTTCTGCTGTCATGAAGCTGTGAAATTAGAGTTTTCGATTCGAAGCCGGTAGTATGGGGCCAATTATTTTATGTTCACATGGATCGTACCAGCCTATTGAATAAAAACCGGTTTAGCGTCGCAAGTCGCAGATAATGCAATTGGTAACTCTTTTGTAGTGAGAACTAACTGCCTATCGATCTAAGAGCAAAATGAAACCCCGAACTACCATATGACTTTTTAGAACCGTACGACGCGACAAAATCTTTTTAATGGATCATAACTTTCATACCAATACACAAAGGATACTGTTTTTAAATTGCCGAGCAGAAAACAGTACTTGATCAAAAGTAAAAAACCCACTTTGAGTCAACTCAAGGCGGGTTTTTTTACTTTTTTTAAGCAACTCATTTGCTGCCAGATTTATTGTACCTGAGGCGGGAATCGAACCCGCACTCCCGAGGGAACTGGATTTTGAATCCAGCGCGTCTACCAATTCCGCCACTCAGGCATTTCATGGAATTAGAACCGCAAAAATAACGGGGTTTTCCTATTCTCCTAACTTTTAAAAGAAAGAATTTTAAACGTAATAAAATTTAACGCTTATACAACAACTTCGAAAACTGAAAAGCCTACTCGCCTATTGTTCTCGTCACTTCAACTGTTAATTCAACACGTCTGTCAAGGAACATTTCCCCGGTATAAGTATGTGGTGCTGTTCTATCCTCAGTAGGAACGTCAAGACCTAATTGCTTAAAGAACTTTTTCACTTCATTAGAGCGTCTCTGTCTTAACGCATCGTTATACGAAGCACTAGCCCGCTCATCAGCAAAACCAGAGATGATCATCTTGAACTCAAAGCCTTCAGATTCTTTATTAAGTTTATAGACAAATTCAAAAATCTTTTTCTTTTGAGCACGAGTCAAAATGTGAATATCCACATCGTAGAATAGAACTAAGTGCTGGCCACCCTCAAAACGCTCGATGTCATCTGCTGATTTCATGTTGGTCAACTCTTCCTCCATTCGTGTCTGTAGGTCGCTGACTATCTTATTGAAATCTTGAGACATATCAACATCGTAGGTATCACCTCCTCCTTGACCGACCACTTTAATAATTCCTCTTAAAGTGTCATTAGCTTCAGAATAGTAATAATACTCATCCGGTGCATCGTGCGGAATCTTCCATAAAACTGATTCATCTTCTTTAGTTATGGCATTCTTCTCAAGCCCTCTCGGATCGTCTCTTTGTGCCTCCTGTCTGCTCAGTCTCAGCGGATGATCCTCAGAGTCATTCCTAAAACTGTACGTCTGACCGCGCATAACATATATAGTAGGATTTTCGTTAATACCCTCTTCATATTCCCCTACTTGACCGATGGTATAGGTAGAATCTTGGTCCTCAAACACAAAATCATCACCAGTTTGAGCAACCATTTGAACGTTTGTTATGCTAACCGCCGTATCTCGTGAACCTTCCGCAAATTGAACCTGAAGCTTTGAGATTTCATCATCGATGTAATCTTTCCAATCGTCATTTGGTCCCAATACCTTGATTATTCCGCCAACTTTATCGTCATCTCCCTCAGAGTAATAGTAGTACTCCTCTGGCGCGTCTAACGGGATTACCCATTCTACGGTTCCATCTTCTTCTGTAATCCCGTTTTCTTCCAATCCTTTAGGATTTTCTTGCTTCTCGGGGGACTTGCTGAATCGCAATGGCTTGTCTTCAGAGTTGTTCTTCATCGTGTAGGATTCACCGCGAACAACATAGATGATGGGCTCTTTATTATCACTATTCTCGTAGTCGTCCCTGTCTCCTACCGTGACATGGTCATCAGTTACATCAAATTCGTAAACGTGAGATGGTTCTGCCGATTGAACAGTTGTAATGGTAACTGAAGTATCGCCTGGCGCCTGCAGGGCCATGGCCTTTAGACGTTCAACCTCTTCTTTTAAGTCTTCTATATCATCTAGGATTTCATCATTAGCCGATTCAGGAGCCTCACCAGGGCCTAATACCTTAATCACACCACCGACTTCATCATCACCTTCAGAGTAATAATAGTACTCCTCTGGAGCATCTAATGGTATAGACCACTCTACGGTTCCGTCCTCCTCTGTAATGCCATTCTCTTCCAATCCTTTTGGATCTTCCTGGCTGTCCGGAGATTTACTGAATCGTAAAGGCTTATCGTTGGCCTTATTTTTCATGTTATACGTTTGACCACGTACAACATAAATAATAGGCTCCTCATTATTTCCGTCCTCGTAGTCCGACTCATCACCAACGGTAACATGGTCGTCGGTAACGTCAAAGTCGAATACCTGATCCTCGCGCTGGCGAAGCTTATCTAATTCGAAGAGAATATGATTGATTGTAGCATATAAATCGCCGTTGTCCGCCTGCTGAGGCTCACCAGGGCCCAAAACCTTAATCACACTACCGACTTCATCGTCATCTCCTGAGTAGTAATAATACTCACCTGGAGCATCCAAAGGAACTTTCCACTCTACAGTGCCGTCGTCACCAGTTATTCCATTCTTCTCTAAGCCTTTAGGATTCGTTTTATCGCCTGGGCTTTTGCCAATACGCAACGGATTTTTATCCGAATCGTTCTTAAGACGATAAGTTCCACCACGAACAACGTAAATGACTGGATCTTCGTTGTTCCCATCTTCATATTCATCAGGGTCACCAACTCTAACGTGATCTTTACCTACGTCAAACGCGAAATCCTCTTGAGGTTCAAGTGGCGATGAAGGTTGCGTATTATTTATAGTCGTATCGCCTTCGTTATTAACGACTTTTTTATTCATTTTGGAGGCCTCCGCTGGGCTCAGCACTTTTATGACTCCCCCTATTGAATCCGTCTGATCAGAGAAATAGTAATACTCTTCGGGGGCATCCATTGGTATTTTCCAGCTCACTATTCCGTGATCTGGACGGATACCATTTTTAGATAAACCAGCCGGTTGCTTCCGGCGCTTCGGTTTTTTACTGAGTCTCAATGGGTGATCCTCTGCAGTATTTTTAATGTTGTAGGTTAATCCACGAACAACATAAAGCGTAGGATTGAGTTTACGACCTTTCTCATAGTCACCTTTATCCCCGACCACATAATTATTCATTCTGTATTTAAACTCCAGAATATCCTTTTCCTGTGGTGCAGCATTATTCGTAACATTCTTGGAGTTATTCGAGACTAGATCCCAAATATTAATATCCGAGGCGTGTTCAGATTCTTTTGTTTTGGTCAATTTTATTTTGACACCAACGTTTGTCCGTAGATAATTATCTCCGTTACCCCCGTAATCCCAACCGTCTAATCCATCGTGTTTAAATCCGCGTCTAACCATTGAGCCGAAAACGGATAGATTCTTGGTCAGTGAAAAATCTAATTCGGCTCCTACATTGAGACCAGGAGCAAAGCCTTTCTCGCTATGCTGAGGGGTAACATCTGATAAGTAAAATAACTCGCTTTCAAAGTAGTTATAGCTCAGTCCAGCTAGAGGTATGAATTTTAATTTTGACCTCTTGCGTTTAATACGCATGTTGGAAATATTAAACTTCAACCCAATATCACCATTGAGCATACTCGCACGATAGTAGTCCGTATTATTCGACCCGCTCATCGTACCGAAACTTCCACCTACATAAAGGCTCCATACTGGATTAAGCGCTACCGCCGCTTGTCCCTCGAGATTCCACGCAAATACGTCAGATCCAGAATAAAAACTTCTAAAATCACGAAGAGGTATCAGAACTAGATTCGCATCATTTAGCGGCTGGTATAAATCGAAATTATTACCCACAGACACTTGAAGCGATATTCTGTCGGTAATGTACTCCTCAATTAATGCATCGGTTTTCTTCTGAGCTTGTGCCTGAATACTGAATGCTATTGTTAATGCTAATATTACTTTTTTCATGGTCCGGTCTCAATTAGTGTTGAACAATGATTCGTTGATTCCTAACTACACCTTCTGCGGTTCGTAGCTTCAATAAATATACCCCTGCTGGGTAATCTCTCATGTCGAGTCGTATTGGCTCAGAGCCCTCATAATGACTTTCCATAAGCTGTTTCCCTGTCAAGCCGTACAGCTCCACATCCAACTCCATCGCGTAGCCCCTGCGGTCGATCACCAGATCCGTCGTCGTAGGGTTCGGGTAGATCTCTAGGTCGTGTACGGTGTACTCAGGCGTAGAAACTACCCCTGCGAAGTACGGTGCAGAGATGTTCTCACACCCCCCGTCGTTCAATACCTTCACCTTGTACATCCCGCCTATCGTTGCCTGATAGGTCTGCGAAGTAGCCCCCGCAATCGGGTTGCCGTTGAAGAACCATTGGTAGCTCGTGTACGGCTGGTGCGTACTCAAGTGGGTCGAAGTCACCCTGATAATCACCGGCGTGGCAGGACCCACACTCACCGACATCGCAAAGTTGCCGTACGTCGTACACCCCGTACTGTCTAGGTACGAGTAGTTGATGTTGTGCAGCCCCGGCCCTGAAGCCGTCGGACTAAACAGGTTGTTCTGGATGTACGAGCCGCCGTAGAACACAAAATTGGTATCCCCACCGGTCAGGTCAAAGTCTGGATCCGTATCACACACAAAGCCGTAGGACGGCAATACCGGCGCCGTACTCGGAAGCACCGTAATCTTAAAGGAGAAGGTATCCGTATTCCCATGCGCATCGTAGGCCACATAGGTGTTCACCGTAGTGCCCGTAGCAAACTGGTTGCCAGAACTACCCCCGGTAATCAACGAGACCGTTTGCACCCCACAGTTGTCGGTAAACACCGGAGACGGGAAGGAGAAAATCGAATTACACGAACCCAAGATCGTATCGCTCGGTCCGCTCACCAACGTCGGCGCAATGTTGTCCACTACCGTCACCTGGTAGCTCTCCGTACTCACATTACCGTATAAATCCATCGCATAGAGCGTCACCGTGTTTGCACCCACACTCATCTGGCCCGTTGACGGCACAAAGTAAGTCGTATCGATACCACAGTTGTCACTCACCTGTACATGCGGATAGGTGTAGCTGGCAAAACAGCTGTTGCTGTCTACATACACCGTCGTATCTGAAATAGCACCAATGACCGGCGGGATCACATCAGAGATGGTAATCGGCAGGCTGTACGTAATCGTATTGCCGCTCAAATCCGTCGCCGTAAACACCACCGTATCTGGACCACTAAAGAAGTCCCCAGAGTTGTAGTTCGAGGTAATGGTCACCAACCCACAGTAATCAATGGCCGTCGGCGGGTACCATGAAATGTTAGATCCACACGTGGTCAACGACGGAATGGTCTGCGTCACAAACGGGTAGTTCACCCAGAACGGTGCCAAGGTATCGGTCACCATTACAAATAAACTGTCCGAAGTGCTGTTGCCCGATTGGTCCGTAGCCGACGAAAGCACTTTCGTCGTACCCACACCAAAGGTGCTTCCCGTATTGTAGTTCGAGGTAACGCTCACCCCAGAACAGTTGTCCGCGGCAGCGTAGGTCCAAGAACCCACACCCTGACAAGAGGTCGTCGTGTACAACTGGATCGTATCCACACTCAAACTAAAACTCGGCGCCAACGTATCCAAAACAATGACCTGTACAATCTGAGTCGATACATTGCCACTGCTGTCTACCGCCGTAGCGATTATCGGGTTGGAACCGAGGTCTGAGCAGGTAAACAGCTCTTTCGATAAGTAGGTCGTATCAATACCACAGTTGTCGTAGGTGCCGTTGTCCACATCCGCGTAGCTCAACGCCGCGCTAGAAGAAGAATCCAAATACAGCACCGCATTAGAAATACTCATCGTAGGATAGATCTGATCCACCACCGTGACCTTCGACCACGCCGTGTCGCTGTTGCCGGCAACATCCACTCCCGTCAGCACCACCCAGTGGTCACCTAGGTCCGAACAATCGTAGCCCGAAGCATCGATGTACAAGGAATCAAGACCCGCATTATCACTGCTGTTGTCGTCCACCTGAGCCAGGGTAACGGTCGCCGTACCGCTTGCATTCAGCGGTAGAATAACATCATTAGCCTTCACATTCGGATCAATCAAATCCACCACCCAGATATCGGTGGTCACCACCGTAGTATTACTATGTACATCCTTCACCGTAACGGTCAAGGTGTTCTGTCCCAAGTCAGAGACCGTGTAGCTCAACTGAGAGAAGCCAATACTATTGATCGAACAGTTCTCCCGGATGTAATCCAGCACTGCCGTAGTATCCAAATTACCAACACCCGTAGCACCCAGCTCCACCGTATCGGAGAAGACCGCCACACTTGGGGCTGTGGTATCGGCAACCGTTACTAGTAAGACGCTAGAACCTGTGTTGCCGCTGCTGTCTTGAGCATACGCAAGGACCGAATAAGTTCCTATGTCGCTACACCCGAAAATACTCTTAGAAAGGTACGTGGTATCAATACCACAGTTGTCTGTACTGCCGTTGTCCACATCCTGGAAGGACAATGCCGCACTGCCTGCAGAATCTAAATAGATCGTCGCATTAAGCACATCCACATCCGGATCCATATTGTCCACCACCGTGACCTTCGACCACGCAGTGTCGCTGTTGCCCGATTTATCCACGCCCGTCAGCACCACCCAGTGGTCCCCAAGGTCCAAACAGTCGTAGCTCGAAGTATCAATATATAAAGTGTCAAAACCAATGTTGTCCGTACTGCCGTTGTCCACCTGGAACACCGTTATATCCCCCTGACCCGAAGCATCCAATGGTATAACTAGGTCCTTGGCCTTCACGTTTGGATCGATCAAATCCACAACCCAGATGTCCGTCAAGGCAACGGACTGGTTATTATTTACATCCGTTACTGAAACGGTGATGGTGTTCAGCCCGAGATTAGAAGCACTGAAGTCTAAATCCGAGAACACAATGGTCTGAATACCACAGTTGTCTCTTATGTAATCAATCACCGCAGAAGTATCCAAGCTGCCCTGGCCCGAAGCGTTCAATTCCACCGTATCCGTAAACAACGCTATCCAAGGAAAGAGGGAGTCTTTTACATTGATTATGAAATCTATCTCGGTCGTAGTACCCGCCTCATCGGTACCACTCACTGAGCTAAGGTGTGCGCCCACATCACCACAAGTGAAGACCTGCGGTGTGAAGTTAAAGGTCGCGTCACAGTTATCATTAAAGGCCTGATAAACCTCGGCGGTATCGAAAGGTACTGTACCTGAACTGTCTAAATACAACGTAACATCGCTGGCCACACCCCATGGTGCAATATTGTCTACAACAGTCACATAAACCGTATCGTAGGCCGTGTTTCCATTCTCGTCAACTGCTGTAAATACAACCTTGTTTAGGCCCAAATCGTCACAATTAAAAGTCGTATCCGCCAATGACATTGTGAAGAAGTTAGAGTCTGTTGTACCAACATTGACGTCTTCTATGTATAAAATAGCGCCACCCAAGCTATCCAAAGGCAATGTTATTGGTTGAACTGCTATATCAGGAGGAATGGTATCTAACAAAGCCCTTGCATATCCATACATGTTTATGGAAATTAGGGTATCTAAATTACATATGTCCGTTATGTCCCTACCATCGCTTAAAATATTGATGGTAAACTCTCTGCGTAAACGCGTTGTATCGTGTTGCGGCTGAAATCTGAAATCAAGATCTATTTTTTGTTTTGCAATTAGGCGCATTGGGAACCCACCCGAAAGTAGGGTTACATCCAAAGAATCAGGTCCTGAAATAAATGCCGTATCAATAGTTAAAACCGAAAGAGGTGAAGTCTCATAATTACGCACAGGAACTGTAAAGTCAGCAAATTCCGAGGCTGAATTCTCATAAGTCACAAGGGTATCTGCCGTAACTATACTATCAAGGGTATTAATACTCATAGTAACTTGACCACTCAGCGCGTAATGTAATGTATTTCCGTTCACCGGCGTTCTCCATATTAAGGCATTCGAATTTCCGCCAGTGGTAGAATAGTAGTTACTTTTGTTCAACGTGGCGTCAAATTCCTCACCATACAGCTCATATGTACATTCACCGGGATAGGAACCAGAATAGTACTTAAAAGTCAATGTATCGCCGGGTACTACATTAATAATAAAGTCGCCTACCGTAGAATTTTGCCATAAGGATTGGGAATTACCATAATCGGTATAAGTGCCTGAAAGAGTGGACCAGACTCTAACCCTATTATTATTGTGCCAGCCATCTCCATAACTGTCTCTGCATCGCAAAACGAAAAAATTTCCGCCATACTCGATATTGCCATACGTTGAATTTCCGTCGGGAGTAGGCCCATTCCAACTGTTTCCTATGAGTGGAAATCCAGCGGATCCGGTACCTTCGTATTTCGAAATTGTCATACTATGACTTCTGGTGGCATCTCCCGGCTGATCACCAGTAACGTAAGTCCATAAAGTCCTGGTTTCACCATTAGGGTTTGTACAGCTTACCGTCCACTCCGGAATATCAAAACGCCATTTGTGCTGGTCAATGACTACATTACTCGAATCCGTGGTATATATCTGACCATTCCAATTAAACCATATGGTGTCTTGGTCTTCTCCCATATGTCCGCCCCATATCCCCTCTACGAACATCGTGTCGGAAGAGAAGTCAAGCAACTCATTGGAATTTTTAAGATCATAAGGCGCCAAAAGTTTTCCAGAGGTAAATTCATCCAAAGTACCCACTGTCAAAGCCCCCACTTCTTGCCACGTCATGCTTAGCTCCGATTGGTCATCAAAACCAGCAAAATCAAAATTTGTAAGGCTGGTATCAGAGGTGAAAAGGTTTATAGCGCTATTCAAACTCAGGCTTATATCCCCGCCCGTGCTCGCATTGAATGAATTTTGATCAAAACCTATCTCGAGCCATGAATCACCCTGACCATTTTGATCTAAATCCGTTCCGGCGCTGTAAAGCGAGATTGAATAATTATTCGTTCCCGAAAAAGTAAATTGAGGATCATCATCCAAGGTCAACTTCTCGGCATCATCGTTCAGCGTGCTTGAGGTGACGAGTGTATCGTAGATGTGCATGGTGTAATTTGCCAAATCTACCATGAGGTAAGAATCTATTTCATCGTCATCGCCATTGCGGTCTAAACCGATCCACACCAACCCGTTGTTAAAGGTACTGTCCCCTATACGTGCACGGAAGAAGTAATGCTGAGACAACTCCTCGTCGACATTGTCGTAAAGTACATATGCTGTCGCCTGAAAAAGAGCATTGGAATCGTTTCCAACAAGGTCTATCTCACTCGAAGTGCCGGTTTGATCGTCGTACGGGTCCCACATAGAGCCTTTCAGGAGGTCGTGCCACTGCATTTCAGCGACAGAGAGTGAATCCCCTGATACCAGTGTATTTCTATATTCGAAAACATACGGTGACACACACACCTCCGTAGGGTTTGGATTATGGTAGTATAGTTTTACCGTATCGTTATACCCTAGAACAGTGTCTACAGGTAATTCAGGCACAGTGAAGTTTAGACGATCGCCCCAATCATTGTATGCGCCTACATTGACATCATTAACGGTAATGCTATCGTCATACTGCTCTCCCGGGCCGTACCAATGCCATGAGGCGTAGGGCATATTTATAGTCATCAATTCCCCCGCATCCACGGAAGACGGAGATACACTGTTTATGTTGTTATGATCTTGATACCTATGACGTAAAGCGTAATTGACGGTAAAATTTTTACAACCGTTTTCATCGGTCACGATTGCTTTATATGTCGTATATGCACCATAAGTATTGCTCACACTGTCATAGGGGGCTCGGAATGTATCGCCGGATGCTACCGCAATATCATAATAGCCGCTCATAGTATCCGCATAACTATAATTCGAAGCTTCGTTATTTAAATTCAAATAACTGTTATAATACTGCGCCGAGTTGCGAACCCAAACCTGGTAAAGGAGCGTATCAGAATCGGGACTAGTAAATTTAAATTCAAGAGAATCACCGTGGCCACAGTTAATAACATGCCAATCATGATTATTTGAGTTTCTCGAAAAAACCTCTGTTGGTCTACCGAACCAGGTATTCGTGAAGGGCGCTGTCCAAACGGGTTCAGGGGAACGACACGAATAACTCGAGTTTTGTATTTTTTGAAAATAGATTTTTACACTATCCGTAGTTGTTCTAGTTGTATTTAGATTAGCGCTTGTGGATCCCCAGAGATCGCCTAGATTGCCTGAAAGTAACCATAAAAAGAGTGTGTCCCGAGTTTCAGTTGGAGTAGCAATGTTATGAGTAGAATTATAAGTATAAATTGAACTCCAAACTGTAGGTGGTGTGATAGCATCAGAGGTAACCTTGAATCTAAAATATTTGGGAAGGATTATTCTCAGATTGGCATTCTCTTCATTCGCTTTTAACCCTTTAACGTAAATTTTGTAGAGCAAAGTATCTCCTGTGGAACTGCTACAATGTGCCGTATCGTCCAAATTTTTTAGCTGGGTGACCTCCAAAACCCCTGGTTCTCTTGCTACGGTATTGGTCTGAAATTCGATACCAGCTTGATGAAAACTAACCAAATCAGGTACAGAATCCCTATTGAAATCTGCGGCAAACGTATGCCTGTAATATGGCCAATTGGAAGGCATTGCTGGACCGCGAGAATTAATCCTAATAGGTGCGCCGAAATCGGAACCAGATAAAGAATTCATATCCGAAGCCCTATTTTCTATAATCCAATGGTCAGCAGAAATATTTCCACCCAATTGCGCCGAAATGATATCCATTTTCCCGTCCCAATTGATATCTGCCAAACTCAGGTGGTAGTTTCTTGCGGTAGAGTAGTAAGCGTCCGTAGTAGAATGCGGGATGGTCAAAGTGGTAAAATCAGATGCGGCCAAAGTACCAGAAGTAAAGTTATTGAGGTATCCATAAATAGGCGCTGTAGTACTTTTACTTATCGGGCTCACAACGATATCTGCTTGACCGTCAGAATTTAGGTCACCAATAGCAACAAATCCATATGCCACAGTGGATGTTATATGAATCGAAGACCAGGTAGATGAGGCATCACGCGTGAAAATTTGAAGACCCTCGGAGTGAGCTACTACGATGTCCTGTCTACCGTCCATATTGAAGTCGCCTACCTCAATATGGTAGGGGGTAACGTTTCCTCCGGTTGAGTTCGTAATCCCAAGTTTTATGGAGTCGTTTTGATCTATTGAAAAATTCGTAAATGCCCCTACTGTCGTGGTATTTTTATAGATGACTATGGTGTCCATATCGTCTCTTAAACCAATAATGTCCTCAATCCCATCATCTGTCATATCTGCCGTTTGAACCATATCCAGGTGCGGCAGACTCAAATCAAAAGTGGTCGAAAAAATATAGGTAGAGGTGGTGTAATCATTAAGGAGTATGGAAACCGTATTAGCTCCTCCAGCTCCTGAATTTCCATTGGTGACAATCAAATCCTGCTGTCCATCCGCATTTGCATCAAAAATAGAAACGTTTTCCGCTTGTTCAACCACTTGTTTTTCGACCCTGGTTAAGCTACTGGTAGAAAATGTACTAGTCGTATTGTTGTTTTTCCAGATGTATAGCACAGACCCCGTCAAACCACTAACAACCTGCTGGATTTTTATAAAATCCAAATCTCCGTCCTTATCAAAATCACTAAAGGTTCCTGAAGCATATACATCAGTATATGATAGTTTTGACTGTCCCTGAACATACTCACCAGGCCCATAATAATTATTAGAACCCGTTATATCACACGGAGGAGAAAACACATAAGACGAATCAGTATCGCCAAGGATGTTCAGTATTTCAGAAGATTGTACCGTAAAATTCGTAGTGAGATTGGTATAACGCACCGGTCCAGGAATGGCGTTACCCGGTACGGTGAATTGAACTTGAGTAGCGGTGCTAGATATAATACTCGCCTCAGCTGAAGACAGATCAAGATAACCATTTGCAGCCGTTGCAAAACCCGTCCCACTAACCGTAATAGTGTCACCTGGAATGGCTGAAGTAGGCGAAATACTAGAAATAGTAACCGACTGTCCTAATACCACATTAGTAGTAAAACCAATAACAGTTAAAGCCAATATTCTCAAGCGCTTTTTTAATCCTGCTTTCATCTGTTTCATATAATACACCTGTTGTGCTTTGCGGTTTGTGTTCGTTTCAAATATAACCATATCACAATTTCCCGTTAATGTTGAATGATGATGCGCTCGTTACGAACGATGCCTTCATCAGACCTTAATTTTATTATATATACCCCTGCTGGGTAATCTCTCATGTCGAGTCGTATCGGCTCGGAGCCCTCATAATGATTTTCCATAAGCTGTTTCCCTGTCAAGCCGTACAGCTCCACATCTAGCTCCATCGCGTAGCCCCTGCGGTCGATCACCAGATCCGTCGTCGTAGGGTTCGGGTAGATCTCTAGGTCGTGTACCGTATACTCAGGCGTAGAAACTACCCCTGCGAAGTACGGTGCAGAGATGTTCTCACATCCCCCGTCGTTCCATACCTTCACCTTGTACATCCCGCCTACTGTTGCCTGATAGGTCTGCGAAGTAGCTCCCGCAATCGGGTTGCCGTTGAAGAACCATTGGTAGCTCGTGTACGGCTGGTGCGTACTCAAGTGGGTCGAAGTCACCCTGATAATCACCGGCGTGGCAGGACCCACACTCACCGACATCGCAAAGTTGCCGTACGTCGTACACCCCGTACTGTCTAGGTACGAGTAGTTGATGTTGTGCAGCCCCGGCCCTGAAGCCGTCGGACTAAACAGGTTGTTCTGGATGTACGAGCCGCCGTAGAACACAAAATTGGTATCCCCACCGGTCAGGTCAAAGTCTGGATCCGTATCACACACAAAGCCGTAGGACGGCAATACCGGCGCCGTACTCGGAAGCACCGTAATCTTAAAGGAGAAGGTATCCGTATTCCCATGCGCATCGTAGGCCACATAGGTGTTCACCGTAGTGCCCGTAGCAAACTGGTTGCCAGAACTACCCCCGGTAATCAACGAGACCGTTTGCACCCCACAGTTGTCGGTAAACACCGGAGACGGGAAGGAGAAAATCGAATTACACGAACCCAAGATCGTATCGCTCGGTCCGCTCACCAACGTCGGCGCAATGTTGTCCACTACCGTCACCTGGTAGCTCTCCGTACTCACATTACCGTATAAATCCATCGCATAGAGCGTCACCGTGTTTGCACCCACACTCATCTGGCCCGTTGACGGCACAAAGTAAGTCGTATCGATACCACAGTTGTCACTCACCTGTACATGCGGATAGGTGTAGCTGGCAAAACAGCTGTTGCTGTCTACATACACCGTCGTATCTGAAATAGCACCAATGACCGGCGGGATCACATCAGAGATGGTAATCGGCAGGCTGTACGTAATCGTATTGCCGCTCAAATCCGTCGCCGTAAACACCACCGTATCTGGACCACTAAAGAAGTCCCCAGAGTTGTAGTTCGAGGTAATGGTCACCAACCCACAGTAATCAATGGCCGTCGGCGGGTACCATGAAATGTTAGATCCACACGTGGTCAACGACGGAATGGTCTGCGTCACAAACGGGTAGTTCACCCAGAACGGTGCCAAGGTATCGGTCACCATTACAAATAAACTGTCCGAAGTGCTGTTGCCCGATTGGTCCGTAGCCGACGAAAGCACTTTCGTCGTACCCACACCAAAGGTGCTTCCCGTATTGTAGTTCGAGGTAACGCTCACCCCAGAACAGTTGTCCGCGGCAGCGTAGGTCCAAGAACCCACACCCTGACAAGAGGTCGTCGTGTACAACTGGATCGTATCCACACTCAAACTAAAACTCGGCGCCAACGTATCCAAAACAATGACCTGTACAATCTGAGTCGATACATTGCCACTGCTGTCTACCGCCGTAGCGATTATCGGGTTGGAACCGAGGTCTGAGCAGGTAAACAGCTCTTTCGATAAGTAGGTCGTATCAATACCACAGTTGTCGTAGGTGCCGTTGTCCACATCCGCGTAGCTCAACGCCGCGCTAGAAGAAGAATCCAAATACAGCACCGCATTAGAAATACTCATCGTAGGATAGATCTGATCCACCACCGTGACCTTCGACCACGCCGTGTCGCTGTTGCCGGCAACATCCACTCCCGTCAGCACCACCCAGTGGTCACCTAGGTCCGAACAATCGTAGCCCGAAGCATCGATGTACAAGGAATCAAGACCCGCATTATCACTGCTGTTGTCGTCCACCTGAGCCAGGGTAACGGTCGCCGTACCGCTTGCATTCAGCGGTAGAATAACATCATTAGCCTTCACATTCGGATCAATCAAATCCACCACCCAGATATCGGTGGTCACCACCGTAGTATTACTATGTACATCCTTCACCGTAACGGTCAAGGTGTTCTGTCCCAAGTCAGAGACCGTGTAGCTCAACTGAGAGAAGCCAATACTATTGATCGAACAGTTCTCCCGGATGTAATCCAGCACTGCCGTAGTATCCAAATTACCAACACCCGTAGCACCCAGCTCCACCGTATCGGAGAAGACCGCCACACTTGGGGCTGTGGTATCGGCAACCGTTACTAGTAAGACGCTAGAACCTGTGTTGCCGCTGCTGTCTTGAGCATACGCAAGGACCGAATAAGTTCCTATGTCGCTACACCCGAAAATACTCTTAGAAAGGTACGTGGTATCAATACCACAGTTGTCTGTACTGCCGTTGTCCACATCCTGGAAGGACAATGCCGCACTGCCTGCAGAATCTAAATAGATCGTCGCATTAAGCACATCCACATCCGGATCCATATTGTCCACCACCGTGACCTTCGACCACGCAGTGTCGCTGTTGCCCGATTTATCCACGCCCGTCAGCACCACCCAGTGGTCCCCAAGGTCCAAACAGTCGTAGCTCGAAGTATCAATATATAAAGTGTCAAAACCAATGTTGTCCGTACTGCCGTTGTCCACCTGGAACACCGTTATATCCCCCTGACCCGAAGCATCCAATGGTATAACTAGGTCCTTGGCCTTCACGTTTGGATCGATCAAATCCACAACCCAGATGTCCGTCAAGGCAACGGACTCATTATTGTTGTCATCCCGCACGGATACAGTGATGGTGTTCAGCCCAAGGTTCGCCGCACTGAAGTCCAGATCGGAGAAGATGATTGTCCGTATGCCACAGTTGTCTCTTATGTAATCAATCACCGCAGAAGTATCCAAGCTGCCCTGGCCCGAAGCGTTCAACGCCACCGTATCCGTAAACAATGAGATCCACGGAGAAAGCGAATCCTTGACGTTGATAACAAAATTCTTGGAAGTCGTGTTACCGGCCTCATCGGTACTACTCACAGCACTCAAATAGGCACCTATATCCCCACTATTAAAAACTTGAGGAGTAAAGTTAAAGCTCACATTACAGTTGTCGTTAAAAGCCTGGTAGAGCGCAGCAGTATCAAAAGATGCTGTACCTGAACTGTCTAAATACAACGTAACATCACTGGCTGTAACCCATGGTGCAATATTGTCTACAACGGTAACATAAACCGTATCGTAGGCTGTGTTTCCATTCTCGTCAACTGCTGTTAAAACTTCTTTTTTTAAGCCCAAATCATTACAACTAAAGGATGTATTAGATAGGGACATTGTAACGGAGGCCGACCCAACTACACTGATGGTAAGATCATTAATATTCAAGTTCGCTTCACCCGCGCTGTCCAGTTCTAGACTAGTTGCTTGTGCAGAAACGCTAAAGGAAGAAGATTGACTTGAACCTTTGAATGGTATCAACAGACAGACTAACAGATAGGCTATTAGACTTGTCTTTATCCAACTGTTTATCATTAATGGATCGTTTGTTAAGCGTATTTAACAAGCTAAAATACGGCAGTTTTTAAAGGTTTAACTAAGAATATTCTAAATTTTGAACAATATTTGCGTTTCTCATTAATCAACGAAAGCCTTTTGCGACTTAGAATTCTAGCTTTTTTACTTTTTCCTTTAGTCGCTTTTGGACAAGTTTCAATTGGTGATTCCCAAGGTTCGGCCTACGTTGCTGACTCCATAAATTTTTGCGGGGATAGTAATGGAGAAATATTCTCGATCGTAGGCGGAGTAGTAGATTACAGCAAATTTGTCTGGTCTAGCTCCTCAAGTGCAGTATTGCTGCAGTCGCCATACAACAATGATTCATCCAGGGTTTTTGCTAGTTGGAATAAGAGTAATGTCCCTTTTAGTTTTAACCTTATTCTTCAGGACACGGCGCAGAATTCTAGTGATACGCTGCATGTAAATATCAATTCCCTGCCGAACGTATCGCTAAATAATCATTGGAATTCGATAGTATCGTGTGCTTTTACCGATACCACCGTTTCTGGCGGTAGTCCCCCAGGAGGAACCTACTCCATTATAGGGTACCCCGGTGTTATTAGTAATGACACAGTTTTGAGCCTTGTGGGCCTGGGTACGGGAAACTATGAGCTCATGTATTCCTACACAGATAGTTTGGGTTGTTCTAGTGCAGATACCAACCAGCTCAGTATTGGTCTTTCCTTGTCAGGAGGTGGGGCGAATATTTTAATTTCTGAAGTGTATGGCGCGTCCTCGTCAATATTATTTCCAGTAAATTATGGGAATGGCATCACATATCCGGCCTGTAGTGGTCTGTCGTCGACTACATTCGGAATAAGTTTTACCAATAACTCCTCTGCTTTGGCCGGCAATAGTTTGATCATCGATTGGGGCGACGGCTTGGCGGATACTACTGTCGTAGCTGTAGGGTACAGCTACGACCATTATTATGCTAATTCAGGCTCTTATCCAGTAACGGTAACCATCTCCGATACATTGGGATGTAGTTTCACAACGTCTTTCAACTTATATTTTGGGTCAACACAGATTCTAGGCCTTTCCACTCCAGGTAACACTTCGTTGTGTTTTGCTCCTTATGAGGACAGTGTATTCTTTGACTTTCAAGTGCTCAACTGGGAAGGGGACGCGACCGGAACGCAGTACAGATTTAGTTGTAACGATAGTTCTGTGACAAAGGAGGTCTCAGCACCTCTAGTTGTGAACGGCATAGCGGTAAAACCTTGGTTAATTTTCGATGCGTCAGATAGCACATTATCCTACCGCCATTGGTTTCAAAACAGTTCGTGTGGCTTCAATACAATCTTAGGAGGTCAGTCTTATGATAACGTTTTTGCAATTACGGCTACTAAACAATCTCCTTGTGTAGGTTCTCAAAGTACTGCTGCCGTGGGACCGATAGTCGTCTCTCAATCGCCAGAAACAGGTTTGTACGGTGACACTATTGCGTGTGTTGATCAATATATCACTGTACATGATTCTATTCAAGATGGAAATACGATTGTTCCAACCTCCGACGGAAATTTCATTTGTGACACTTCATTTAGCAGAGTATGGCTAGTTTATGATGAATTCGGCAATCCACTAGCACCGGGTACTACGACATACACCGTTGGCTCAGGATCCTCGATGGGTGATACAAATATTTCTCTGAGCTTACCGGGGTTATGGACAAGCGGGAGTTATTCTTTATCGCTCGCTTTTCATCAAAGAGGTCTATTTAGAATCAAAAAATTACACGGACTAACTGCAAATGGATCTCAATCCTGTATTCCAGATACCGCCAGCATATGGGTGTGTGTGGATACACTTTCAGGAATGCGTGTGCTGCAATACATTCCGGATAGTATTTGTGTGGACAATGAATACGAAATCATCTTTCAGCATGAAAGTTCGCTGTGTTACGATTCATTGACGTATCAAATAACCATCACTACTCCAAGCGGCACAGTTGTGGATACCTCATTGCTGGATTCGAGGGTCTCTAAGTTTGTTACCCTAAACAGCACAGGGCAGTACATCATAGAATACACAAGCCCCAATCCTTGTGGGGAAAATAGTATAATCGATACCTTTTATGTGTTTGACGAGCCCAATTACCTATTCAATGCAGATAGCGAAATTTGTTCGGATACCCTGGTTTTAACTGTAGGTCAAGGGACCTTAGATTTTGGTTCCGTTGACATCTACCGCCCAATAGACAGCACTTTCTATACAATAATACCCTCTACCGGCTGGAGACATTTGGGAATAGACACCGTTACTGGCTTTGATATTTTCGCTTTCGACAGTACGGGCTTATTTGAGGTCTACTATGAATTTCATAATTCGTGTGGCTACAATGTTGATACCATAAGCATTACAAACTATAATTTACCTAATTCTGACTTTAGTCTTATTGAAAACCCGGATTGTGGTGTGCTACACTACTCTGCTGGGGCATTAGATTCTTTGTCAAATAATTCTCATTATTGGTCGTTGTATGCAGATTCTGGTGCCACGCTTGTTTGGACAGACAGTCTTTTTAGCCAGTTTGAGGACTCCATAGCATCCACCCAAATTTATGGTTATGCATGGTACAAACTTCAGCACATTGCCGTCACCCCTTTCGGGTGTCGAGATACCACGGAGAAATACATGTTTGTAGTGCCTACTCCACAAGTAGATTTTACCATAAACGGCAGCGATTGTGATACATGGATACCAACCATTGTGAATGCTAGTCAAGGTGATAGTCTTTCCTTTTCTTGGAGCGTCCTAGCAATTAATAGCAATAGTTCGCTCGACTCTACTTACGGACTACAAGATTCGATTCCTTACCTAGTCTTTAAGCCCATCTCGTACCCAGATAATGATGAGTCCTATGAAATTAAATTAGTTGGTCTAGGACCGGACGGCTGTGAGTACATTAAAAAAGATACTGTTGTCATTCGTTCGCAGCCACTTGCGGATATGGGTATACCCGATACGATATGTGCAGGTGAATGGTGGCCTTTATATGATTCAAGCGACAGCCATCATTCAATTGTTTCATACAACTGGGGCACTTCTGACTCATCAACCATTTTTGATAATAGCAACAGTCAAAACACTAATGTATACGTCCAACCAACAGACTCTTTAGTTAAAGCGGTTGCGATTCAGCTCGTTATTACGAATGAATTTTCTTGTACGGACACCTCGATAAGTATACTTTATATTTTACCATCACCGGTTATCAATATTACTATTGATGATTTTGGATGTGATAGTGTAAGTTTAAGCGATGTTGCTAGCAATCTTACTGACCCAGTGAATTTTGGTGATTCCATAATATTCTCATGGGCTATTACTAACGGCCTTACTGGGATTACCGATACATTTAATGACTTCTTGCCGAACTATCTCTTTACGAATGATACCAATACAGCCATTCCCTATTTTATTTGGCTCGAAGGTATGAATACCCCGGGTTGTTATGATATCGCAATGGACACCATTCTCATACACCCAGATGTAGAGCTTAGCCTAAACACCGCCTCCGGTTTGTGTAGTCCAGTGAATATCGATACTGCACTTTTACAAATAACTGTCAATCAAAGTGCTTCTTCCCATTGGACTTGGATTACCGATACCTCTGGAGATACATTGTACTCAGGAAGTACTCTTAACTATCAGCTTGCCAATGCTGGTGATACCGTTTTTGTAACCTATGAAGTGTATAGCGACTGGGGGTGTTCCCCGGATAGAGAAACGGTGATGATCTTCAGCGTGGACGATGGAAATCCTATTTCCTATCCAACGGCTATTTTCAATAATGCTCAAAATTGTTATCCCGATACAGTTTGTTTGGGGGATGCTGTAACCTTCTATTCCACTTCCATTGAACCCACCAATGGGGCGGGTATCAGCCAGATAAATTGGGATTTAGGTGCAAACAGCGTTATTGACCAAACAGGGGACACTGCAATCTTTACTTTTAACCAAATCGGCTGGATCAGCATTTGGATGCAGGCTCAAACCATTTCTGGTTGTGACGATGATACCGTCAGAGATATTTATGTTATGCCCGTCCCAACGGTATCTGTTGATTTTGACGATGATAGCCTTTGTGCTCCAATTTCCCCGACCTTTACGCATAGCGACGCAGGCTTTTACGATAGTGTACGGTTTGAATTATACCTTCTAACGGACTCCGGAACTACCAACTTAATACAGACATGGTCAAATGTTCCATCATTACCAGTTCTTCAGCCAAGCTATACCGCACATACTCGATACATCTTAAAGAAAATACTCTTGAGCTGCTGTCAAGATATTTCAGATGCAGATACCATTCTAATCAAAACGCCACCGGTAGCTGATTTCTACCCTTTGCCAAATTCAGGCTGTACTGATTTAGATGTTTTTCTGATTCTCGACGGGCAAATTTCTGGTGAAGCAGATAGTGCCTTCATTGATTGGGGCGATGGCTTTTCAAATCCTTGGGTTAGACAGTTAGTTCCTGGACCTAATGGTTTCGAATACTCCTGGCAGCAGCCCAGTCATAATTTTGTTTATGGAGGTGCAGGAGACACAACTTATACCATTTCGTTAACCGTATTTAATGAGTGTGGAGATAGCACTATAACTAAGGACGTGATACTCACGAGCGGGTCGATCTCGGCGGCTTTTACGGCCTCAGACGTAACGGGTTGTGAGCCTTTAACAGTTGATTTCACTAGCCTTGCTTACAATTATGACATCCTAGGTTGGTGTTTTGACTATGATCCAGTCACCAAAACTTGTGATACTGCTATAAGTGTTGCTCCTAATCCTCAATACACCTACGATACGAACGGTACGTATTATGTGGCTCATTTTGCTAGTAATGCTTGTGGCATAGATACTGTTATTCAAACCATAGATGTCTACCCTAATGTTGTAGCTGATTTCTCAAGTTCCAATTTTTTATGTGGCAATGACACTGTGCTTTTTAATAACACAAGTTATTCGAACAACGGAGTAATAAGCGGGTACAAATGGCTGTTTGGCGATGGTGATTCTTCATTTGCTATAAATCCGCAACACGTTTATGATACAGGAGCAGTCTATACTGTAACTCTTTATACTTATTCTAGTAACGGTTGTTTGTCGACAAAAACGAAAGATATAACCATATACGCTACACCAGATATCAGTATTTCCGGTACACCAGCATGCTTGGGTGATACTTCTGATTTTAGTAGCATTATCAACATCACTGGCGGTGGAAGTATTGCCGGGATTTTATGGGATTTTGGAGATGGCAATAGTGCTGTAAGTCAAAACCCCTCTCACTTGTATCAATACGACAGTACGTTTACGGTAAGTCTATTAGTTACAAGTGCAAATGGCTGTACAGATTATGCGGCAACGAATATTTTGGTTAACCCTAGCCCAGCATCATCATTTACACCCCTTATGATTCAAGGGGATAGCTGTAATGTCCCACAAACGTATTCTTTCGTAAATACTACTCAAAACGGAGCTTCCTATGAGTGGGACTTTGATGCGGCAACTTTCCCAGGCATTTTTACGTCAACCCTCAATTCGCCGACCTATACCTACAATTCGGCAAGGAGTTATACCATTAAATTGAAAAGTGAAACTGCCTTTGGCTGCATTGATTCAACTTCGAGACAAATTCAAATAAATAGTTCACTGGGACTTCCTCCTACAATAAGTCAAAACGGTTGCGTCCCATTGTCTTTAGGGTATACAGATACCAGCGCTATTTCCAATGGGTTAGATAGCATAATCAAAGTAGAATGGTCAATGGGTGATGGTACTGTAATCACCAATTATGCTCCGCCTTTTGGATACAATCATGTTTACAATTTGCCAGGAACTTATTCAGTTTACGCGACCGTTACTACAGCTTTAGGGTGTATTACACAGACTGCTCCTGCACTCATGTACGTTACTCAGGACCCTAGGGCGCAATTCTCCAATGATACGAATGGAGTGAATGGAATGTCTTTCGAAAATCTATCTATTCCACTTGATTCGACGTATTCCTATTATTGGACATTTAGTGATGGACAAGAGAGTTTCGATATTAGTCCAACGATGATTTTTAATCCATCTGCAACGGCTATTGACAGTCTTGAAATTTGTCTCTTTGTATCTACGCCTGATAATTGTACAGATTCTATATGTAAACGGATTTGGGTGTGGAAATCTTCACTTTTTGTTCCAAATGCATTAGCACCAGAACAATATTTTTCGAATGACGATCAATATTTTTTACCCAAAGGGTTCGGTCTAGCATCTTATGATCTTTGGATTTATGACAAGTGGGGAAATGAAGTTTTCTACTCCAATGAAATCGCCGCACCGTTTTTTGGACCAGCCGTAGGTTGGGATGGTAATGATCAAAGAACAGGGGAGCCTGCACCAATGGGAGTTTACGCATGGAAAATTCGAGCTACCTTTAGGGACGGTTTTATTTGGACCGGTCAAGAAAATGTGCATGGGATTAAAAGAACTTACGGAACATTAACACTAATTCGATGATGCTACGCAAATTCATTGTCTTCATAGCTTTCTTCGGATATGTTGGTGTTAAAGGTCAAGACATAACAACAGGACTGTTTGAAACCAATCCACTTTCGTTTAACCCTGCGTATGCAATACCTGGTTACAACGAATGGGTATTCATGGCTAATTCTCGTCAGCAATGGTGGAATTTACCAGGACCCACCCCATTCGCCCCAGCCTACAATGTTAATCGTGCTAGCTTAATAGCTCCCTTTATAAGCAGACAAGAAAAAGGGCTAGGAACAGGATTGAACTGGGTTAACGTATCAAGTGGTGAAGGCAGTTATGAACTTAATGAATTTACCATATCTAATGCGGCTAGATTTAGCGGAAAACTTCGTAAATCCCGGTATAGTGGAGCTGCGGGAGTTGGAATAGGAATACGGCAATTATCCCTTGATTGGTCTAAGCTCACTTTTTCGTCGCAGCTAGACCCATTTGATGGTATAATCTTCAGTACGCCGACTGTGAATCCTAACTTCCCAAACAGTTCAATAAGTGTTAATGCAAACGCGGGAATACGTTTTGCTTATTCATTTCAAACCCGAAATAGGAGTGTAATGGGTCTAAAAGCAGGGTTGGCAGGTTTTCAACTTAATGCCCCTGCAATTTCTTTTTTTAATGAAACCAGTAGACTTGACCCAAGATATGTCGGGCATCTATCTATGGTATATATGCCAAAGAAGAAAAGAGGGCTTTTTTCTAAATCATTCGCCAATTATTTTCATTTAGGGTACGTTGCACAATTTCAAGGTCCGCTAACCACACATGAGACGAGACTTGGCACAAGTGTAAATGGTATCCTGAACTTTTATGGTGGAATTCGGAGAAGAAATTTTCTACCTACAGCAACTAAAATAGACGCTACCTATTGGTCCGCTCAAATAAATTTAAGCCAATTCATTCTCTCTATGGGATATGAGTTTACCATTAGTGAATTAAATCAAACCCGGACAAGAGGAACAACCGAACTGGGTTTAATCTTACCATTGAATAAACTCACTGATTTATTCGCAAAGCAAAAAAGCGAACCTTGCTATGCGGACTACATCCTAACTCATAGCGACTTTAGATCTGTGGAGCAGTTCAATAGCAAAACCTCCTACTGGGGTAAAGAATTCACACCAGTATCTTTCGTTTTCTAAAACAAAGAATTTTAATCCCCCCTCAATTTAGGTGTGTTTTTCTGTTCTTTTACTTACATTTGCACCCCTCTTCGAGGAGCTTAAACCGCTAGAATAACACTGATACACAGCACAGATGGTACCTGAAGCTAAAATTTTTGCCGGTAGACACACGATGCACCTTGCAGCTCAAATTGCAAAGCAGTATGGTGTACCTATGGGCAATGTGAAGATCACAGAGTTTAGCGACGGTGAAATATGTCCTTCTTTTGAAGAGACTGTGCGAGGAACACGTGTTTTTTTAATTCAAAGCACCAACCCGCCTGCAGACAACTTGATGGAGTTATTGTTATTGTGTGACGCTGCAAAACGTGCCTCTGCAAAACACATTACAGCTGTTATTCCTTACTTTGGTTTAGCACGTCAAGACCGCAAGGATAAACCAAGAGTCCCGATAGGCGCGAAACTAGCAGCTAAGATGCTGATGGCAGCAGGTGCCACGCGCATCATGACCATGGATTTGCACGCTGATCAGATTCAGGGATTCTTTGAAGTACCTGTCGATCATTTGTTTAGCTCGGCGTTGTTTATTCAAGATATTGATCGAAAAGAGCTTAGTGATTTGTGCATCGCTTCTCCTGATATGGGAGGTGCAAAACGAGCACATGCCTATGGTCGTAAGCTAGAAGCGGAGGTAGTAATTTGCTACAAACAACGCAAAAAAGCCAATGTCATTGATAAGATGACCGTTATCGGAGAGGTTGAAGGCAAAAATGTCATTCTCGTTGATGACATGGTCGATACCGGCGGTACGCTATGTAAAGCAGCAGAAATGCTAAAAGAAAAGGGCGCAAAGACCGTTCGTGCGTATTGCACACATGGCGTGTTAAGCGGTCCAGCACAAGAGCGCATTGCTCAGAGTGCTTTGGAGGAATTAGTCATAACTGATACCATTCCTCAAATTAGTAAGAACCCAAAGATCCGTGTGATCTCCGTTGCTGAAATGTTTGCTCAGGTGATGAAAAATGTTCACCACCATGAGAGTATTTCAGGACACTTTATAATGTAATACCAGAATAAACTAGATCAGATGAAGTCTGTTGAAATTCAAGGAAACGAAAGAACCAACTTTGGTTCTAAATACGCTCAACTAGAGCGTAAAGCGGGCAACGTACCGTGTGTTATTTACGGTGGTGAAGCACCTATTCACTTCTCTGCACCTACACTTGCCTTCAAAGGCTTGGTATATACTGCTGAGGCAAAAACTGCGAAAGTAACTGTAGGAGATACTACTGTTGAAGCCGTGATTCAAGATTTACAGTTCCACCCGGTAACTGACCAGTTGATTCACATTGACTTCATCCAGTTGGTAGAAGGCAAGCCGGTAACAATGGACATTCCAGTAGTTCTGCACGGTCAAGCACTCGGTGTATTGAACGGTGGTAAATTGAAGAGTGTTCTTCGCAAGCTAAGCCTTCGCGCAATTCCAGGCCAATTGCCTGAGAGCATTGATTTAGACATCAACGATCTAAGAATAGGGAAATCTATTCGTGTAAGCGATGTGAAGTGTGAAGGGTTTGAGATCCTCAATGCTTCAACTGCAGTTATCGTTACAGTTCAGAAAGCACGTGGCGCTGTTGACGAAGAAGAAGAAGATGCTGCTGAAGAAGGCGCTGAAGCTACAGCAGAAGCTGCTGCTGAATAATTTTTACCTTTACGGGTATGAAGAAATTCCTCATTGTAGGCCTAGGTAATCCTGG
>ENA-ORDA01000975-ORDA01000975.1-marine-metagenome-genome-assembly--contig:-NODE-975-length-26013-cov-4.266194_pt1 | contig 26013 bp, 40 predicted proteins | sample MGYA00237778_ERZ508506 | MGnify/ENA primary metagenome ERZ508506 (study PRJEB26177, sample SAMN06267891) | marine metagenome | isolation source: Monterey Bay, California, USA | place: Pacific... | reverse complement strand
CTGAACTCTCTGATTATCATTTTGTTGTTGTTTAGATAAAGAACGGCATCGTATAAGCAGCACATCCCTACTCATCTTTCATCGAAAAATTCATTAAAGAGATTACTGATGAAGAGCAGTTGAAACAAGTAGCTACTATCTCAGCAAATAACGATGAGGAAGTAGGTAAGTTGATCTCAGCAGCTATGGATAAGGTTGGTAGAGACGGAGTTGTAACTATTGAAGAATCAAGAACTGGAGAGACTTATTTAGAAGTTGTGGAAGGAATGCAGTTCAATAGAGGTTACAAATCTCCTTACTTTGTTACAGATAACAATACAATGACTGCAGTACTAAATAAACCTTTAGTATTGATAGTAGATAAAAGAATTACTGCAGCAAAAGATCTTTTACCTATCCTTGAAGCATGTTCATCAAAGAATAAGTCTCTGTTGATTATCTCAGATGATATTGATGGAGAAGCATTATCTACTCTAGTAGTAAATAAGATGAGAGGTATTCTTCAGGTAGTAGCAGTCAAAGCTCCTGAGTTTGGAGATAGAAAGAAAGCTATGATGGAAGATATTGCTATCTTGACAGGAGGTACAGTAGTCAGTCCAGAGAAGGGTATGAGATTAGATAAGTTCAACTCTGACTGGTTAGGATCTGCTCGTAAGGTAGTTATTGGTAAAGAAGAAACTACTATTGTAGACGGTAAAGGAGAGACTGAGAATCTTGAAGAGAGATTAGAAGAGATCAAATCTTTGATTGATAACAGTAAATCACCTTTTGAGATTGAAACTCTACAGGACAGATTAGGACGATTGATTGGAGGAATTGCAGTAGTGCATGTAGGAGGTCATTCTGAAGTAGAGATGAAAGAGAAGAAGGATCGTATTGAAGATGCTCTTCATGCCACCAAGGCAGCATTAGAAGAAGGTATTCTACCTGGAGGTGGAACTGCATTGTATAAAGCTGCTGAATCTTTATCTGAAGATGAATCAGAAACAGATTTTGGAAAAGGTAGAAGAATCTTAGCAAACAGTATTTTAGAACCTCTTCAGACTATTTTGAAGAATGCAGGATACAATGCTCACGGACTTATTCAGGTTATGGATATGATTGATGATGAGGATAACTTCTGGATGGGATATGATCTATCTCAATCAAGTATTGTAAATATGTTAGAAGAGGGTATTATTGATCCTGCTAAGGTAACAAGATTAGCATTAGAGAATGCAGTATCAGTTGCAGGTACAGTTATGGTAACTGAAGCAGTAGTTTCTAACATAAAGAAAGAAGATAGTAACGAAGGAGTAGATCTTTCACAATTCATGAAATATGAGTAGAATATCAGCAAAACAAAGATACGAAGCCTACAGTGAGTGGTTGGAGTGGTTCAACATTCAGACAGGTAGAGTAAAGAAGACCACTAAGAAAGAGGTAAAGAGCAACACTAAGGATAAATCTCATAAAGTCAATGTGGGAGGTTTCCGTAAAAGAACACGATAATGAATCAATATAGATCAGGAGACACTGTTGTTGTAAAGGAAGGTTTACATCAGGGTAAGAAGTTGAAGGTTGTAGAGGTAAAAGGATCAGTTTTACTTTTAGAAGACTTTGACGGTCAGACTACTGAACTTTTCCAATCCCAGGTTCGTAAAGGAATGTTATTAGGATAATGGAAAAAGGAGGAGTAAACGATTCAGATGTAGGGTACTACTGGGATGATCAGTGGAACGGACCTTCCCCATGTACTAATCACTCTCGTCAACAGGATGAGGATGAAAAAGAATCTGAAAAAAAGACTACAGAATAGTTGTTTCGTATTGATCTTATTCTTATATTAAGGTATAGGAAAAAAGATAGATAGAAAGGTTATGAAAGTAGTTAGAAAGTTTACTTGTAGTTTGACAGGAGATAAGATCAACATCGTTGAAGTAGATGGAAAAGAGATCGCAGTTATGGATGGTCAGACGTTTACTGAGGATAAAGATATTCCTGGATTTGAAGGAACACAGGATAGTTTAGACAATCTTTCTATTTTCAAGTAGAGATGATATTAGAACCAGATTATTCTGCATACTGGAGTTACAAGTTTTATTATGACTTTGCTCTGTATGAAGAGACTTCTCCGGAAGTAGGATATGATGAAGATGGTAATGAGTTACCGTTTTAGAATATAGGAGGGGAGTAAAACGTAAAATCCTAAGGATACAATCGACGGATTGCTTAGGTCGGGACTCTGATGCTGTAAGCGCGCTAAAAGAGTGAAGCCCCTCAAATATTATGCCCTCATAGCTTAACTGAATAAAGCAACGCACTTCTAATGCGTAGAGTCCAGGTTTGAGTCCTGGTGGGGGTACAAAATTATTGATTGATGGAATTTTTCATTGGATTAGGAGTATTAGTTTTACTGGTACCATTTTTTTTATTAGTAGTGTGGTTACTAAAACTATTGCCTTCTGAGTTCTCTTTTGGAGTAGTAGCAGTAATGTTATTTGGAGATGGAGCAATATCAGGACTCTGGTATTATGGAGGATTGTCTTTTGTAGAAGGTATTCCAGTATTTAGGTTAGGAATATCCGCAGCATTTGCAATAGTGACAATCTTCAAGGTAATTTACTTAGTAGTAAATCCTACCACAAGAGAGTTACTAAACTTTAAATAGAACGCAGTCAAGTAATCAACAGTTGAGAACTATAGGGGGATTTCGGTCCCCCGACTGACTCTCCTGTAGAGGTTGTAGAGATCTTTCTATTTATTAGTATGACAAAGAAACTGTATTTAGTATTACTACTATGTACGTTCTTCTCTAAGTTACACTCACAGTCTTTTATTCAATCAATAGAGCACGGAACCTACATCGACAATAGGCTTATTTTACCTTACACTCAACTAGTATTAACTTTTAAATCAGGTTTTACTTTTGAAGTAGGAGCCTTAGATTTACATAGTTCAGTAAACTTACGGTTCAATAAAACAATACAGAATAGGGCAGGTCAACTTAGTTACCTAATAAACAACTTAGAAGAACCTATTCAATACAATGGACCTCCTAGAGACACTGAATGGTATTTCTTTGTAGGAAGTCTACACAGAAGAGGAAGGTACAGAATAGTCCCTCAGTTAGGATTCACAAACACTTACTCTTTATCTATGAAAGTATCTCAGTACTACAGACTTCTCAGAGTTCAAGGATCGTTTGTAGATTTAGGGATACATTATCAGAAGAGGAGAGGATCAGGATTAATCTTTTTTGGATATTCCTGGGGTTTAGAGTTGGATCCTATCAAATAATTTCTTATTTTAAAATAAAGAAGTAGTTATGGAGATTTTAGAGTACGATAAGAACGATACCTGTCCTTATAAACCTTTACATACTGAAGAGTGGTTGAATAAGTTTTTCAAGAAGAACTTCAATAAGATGACTTACAATAGGTTTATGTGGTGGAAGAGTTATACTCCTAAGACTAAGCCTTTGCCTAATAGTGCTTCCTTTCATGCCAAGGTTATGAATGGTGACTTTGATTTATCTCCTCATAAGTTTGAAGCAGAGATAGTAGAGCATAGATTGAGAAGAAAGTGGAAGAAGTATTACCCTGATATGTCTGATTTCTTAGAAGATGCAAGAATGGATATTGCAAGAAGAAAAAGGTTACTCGAAGATCATGAAAAAGATGAGAACAAGAAGTTAGATACTTTCTTTAGATCAGCAATGAAGACATTTGATGTAACTAAGAAAGAGATAAACAATACAATAGACTCCTTTGGAGGAGATACTATAGAAGAACTGTATGTTCACTTTCAGAAAAAGTTAGAAAATCAACCCTACTAAACCTAAACCTTAGATATTTATTTATATAATCAATTAAATACAAACAATCATGTTAAAACGTTTATGGAACTGGTTACTCGGCAAAACCACTATTGATGAACAAATCGTAGAAAAAGTCGACAATGCAAAAAGAACTATTACTGCCGTAAAAGCAAAAGGCAAAAAAGTAATAGAAGAAGTAAAAGATGTAGTAGATGCAATCAACGCTCCTATCTTCGAAGGTAAAGTAACTAAGAGTAAGTTACGTGAGTTGAAAAAATCAGAACTACAATCTCACGCTAAGGTTGAATTCAATGAAGACTTCGATGACTCAGTCACCAAGTCTAACCTGATCAACAAAATCTACGAACTGCATAAAGAAGCCAAATAATGGATCAGCAGATGAACATTGGTTTTGATCAAACAACACCAGTAGTATGTGACAGTTGTGGTCACATGTATTTCGAACAAGCACTTCATATCAGAAGAGTTTCTGGAATACTAACTGGAACTGGATCTCCATCCTTCATGCCTATTCCAGTCTTTAGTTGTAAATCGTGTGGGCATATCAACACAGAGTTTTTACCTAAAGAAATGAATACAATAGATGATGGCGATGGATCAGGAAAAGTGGATATACAGTAGTAGAGGAAGGGTAATCCCAGAGAGAGTTTACCAAGGACTTCAGGATATTATTTACAGAGATGTAGAAGAAGATAGTATTACTGAAGAAGAAAAAGATGAGTAGTAGAAAAAAAGGAGGATTTAGGTCCTCCTTTTCTATTTATTTAAATAAAAACAAGATATTATGAAGTCACCTATCTCTTTTGATCAATTTTCGAAAGACCCGGTAAAAGGATTATTGTTTATGGTTATCGTTGCAATTGGTTATTTGTATTTCGATATCAAAATGAATTATTCAGACCAGGTAGAAAAGTGTGATGTAAACGTTGTCGGATTGAACGACAAGGTTGAACTACTCACAGAGCATGTACGTAGAAGTGATTCTACTTTAGGATACATGATCAGTAAAGTAGAGATGTTGCAAATAATGCAAAATGGAAAGTAATAAAGTTTTAGTGATAGGAGCAATTTGTATTGTAGGTCTTACCTCGATACTTGCAGACGTAAAAAAACCTGTGGATGTAAAGGATGCTGAGTTAGAAGCATTACTAAAGCGTTCAGAGGAGTTGTTGCAAGAGGTTACATTAGTAGCTCAACAAGTTGATCAAGCTGCCACAGAGCAGGTTGTATCGATGAAGGAGAGCATTGAACAGCTAATCGAGGAAAAAGAAGAGTTACAAAATGAAATCAAACAAGTTAAAGACAGTATTGTTAGTAACATTATTGATGCAGCACCTTTCGAGCTACAGCCAATCTTACCCGACTCAGAGGATAGAGGGTAAGGACACTGTAGTTGTTATGACTTTGCAACAAGCAAAAGATATCAATGATGTCTTTGCTACCCTTAGAGAACAAAAAGATTCTCTAATAACTTATGTAGATACTGTTACTGTAGTAGTAGAAACAGTAACTGCTCAGTTAGAAGAAGTAAAGAAGGAAAAGGAAGTAGAGATTCAGCAGATGCAAGAAAAGTCTTCTGAAAAACAAGATAAGGTAAAGAAGAGTAAGAATACACAGATTATAGGAATCATTGTATCTCTCACCACAATCATACTGAGGTGGATAACTCTTGAAGGATTTATAATATTGTAAGATCAAAGCTATGAAAAAAGGTTTACTACTATTTTTATTATCTATTGTTCCAGTTTTAGGTTACGGACAAGGAACAAGTTGGTTTGAAATAGAATTAGAGTTTGGAGGATTCACTTCATCTAACACTCAAGGAATTGTTATTACTCAGGGTACTGATACTCTTTACGAAGCATACTGTAGTCCTTCTAATCAAGCAAGATATCGTTACACAGTAATCAATGCAGATACTGGAGATATAAATGTAGAGCTGAAAAGTGCATACAGTTATGGTTGGTATAGTTACTCTTACCAATCTGACTCTTACCTTAGTATTAGAAACTTTACTCAAGGTGATGTTTTAGATTTAGTCAAACTTGACTTTTCAAGTAATAACATAGAATGGGTAGGGTATAATCCAACCTGGTCTTATGACACAGTAGTAAATCTCCTATCACAACCACCACCCTATGCAGGTTGTATGGATACGTTATCTTCGAGTTACGATACCAACGCTAATCTAAGTAATGGACAATGTACTTATCCTGTCGACTTCGCAGTTGATATGAACTCTTATCCCGATACCTTCTCTCAAGTTTACGTAAGTGGACAGTTCAATAGTTGGAGTGGTATTTGGGATTCTTTATCTGATCCTGATGGTGATAATATTTGGACAGGTACAGTCGATATACTAAACAACCCAGGTTGGTTATGGAAATATTCAGTTGATAACTGGGTTGATCAAGAGTTACCACCAAACATGCAAAACAATCAAAACCCGTATGCAACTTGTTTCTTATTAGATGCCGCAGGTTTTACAAATAGGAATCTAATAGTAGATGGAGCACCAGTAGTATTAGATACTAACTGTTGGGAAAAGTGTTTAGACTGTGAAGATATTATTGGATGTACAGATAGTACATCTGCAGAGTTTAATCCTTGGGCAACCATTAGTGATGGTCAATGTCAAGGAAGTAACTTACCTACTTTAGCTCCAGGAGAGACTTACCTTGAAGTAATCTTTACCCCTGACAACTACGGTAGTGAATCAAGCTGGACTCTATATGATGACAATGGAGCAGTTGAAATTAAACCTGCTGGTACTTATTCTGGAGCAGCACCAGGCGTACCAATCTCTTATTACATTCCTGTAGATACAAACATCTTAGTTGATGTTGTTATTGGTGATAGTTATGGTGATGGATTGAACGGTACTCTGTACGGAGGTACTGTAAACGGTAATCTTCAGGTATTAGATTGTAGTCAAAATATTTTATTCAGCTTAGCTGATTCAGTAACTAACTCAAACTTCGGATATCTTTATACATCACCTCAGTTCAATACAGGTAGTGCTTGTTCAACCGGTCCAGCACCAATCGCAGGATGTACAGATCCTTTCTCACTAAACTATAATCCTAATGCAACAGTAGATCCTACTCCTTGGGCACCAACTAACACAGTAAATCTAAGATCTCTAAAAACTCACTATGGTGGGAATCAATCAGGTCAATATTATACACAAAATGCTAACAACCATACAGAATTTGATAACATGGTTAATCTTGCTGATGGTGGTACTACACTTCATTTAGATACAACAGTAGATATTTTGAGTTTACAAGGTCCAAGAGGAATTGGATCCTGGGACCCACCTAGATGGGGTAATCAAAGATTTGCAATCATCTACACAGGTTGGTTCAAACCTAACGAAACCGGTACCTACGCATTTAGAACCAGAACAGATGACTCACATGAGTTTATGATCAAGAACATTGGTTACACAGATGATATTGTTACTAAGCATTACGGATTCAATAACTGGAATACAAACACCAATGTATCCTTAGATAGCAATACCTGGTACGAATTTGAGATGAGAATTCAAAACTTTGGTGGAGTGTACGGAGCACAATTTGAATACAAAGTACCAAACGGTACTTCATATAATCAACTCAGTCCTAGTTATCCATTAGGAGAATGGTCTGCTACTAATCCTAATGTAGTAGACAGTACTACCTGTGGAGATCAAAGAATAGTAGGATGTACTGATTCAACTTCCTTCAACTATGATCCAAATGCTAACACCAGTGAAGTAATGTTAGGTGATTATACTCTAAAGATTTACGATGGAGCATCTAATGGATGGGGAGGTACTTGGTTAGGTATCAAGCAAGGTGAGATCACTTCACCTCAGTATCAGATTGGACCACAGGATGGTTCTTCTCTAACGTTTGAGGTACCTCTAAACATCTACGAACCAATAGAGTTATATTTATTCACTACTCCACAATCACAAGGTTCTATTGCTCAGGTAGCATACACATTATACGGACCAGAAGGCGATACTATTGTAGATGTACCTTACTGGGGAGCACAGTCATTACAGTTTCCTATTATTCAAACACCAACTGCTCAACCTACATTCGGTGACGTATGTGTTGAAAAGGTATTCGGATGTATTGATACAGCAGCATTCAACTATGATCCTTTAGCTAATACTTTAGATAGTTCTTGTATCCCAGTAGTAGTAGGATGTACTAACCCTTTATCTTTCAACTACGATTCAACAGCTAACGTTTCAGGAACCTGTATTCCTATTATCGTAGGATGTATGGATCCAACACAGTACAATTATGATTCTACAGCTAACACAGTAGGAACTTGTATTCCCTTTATTTACGGGTGTACTGATTCAACTCAGTTCAATTACAACTCCTTAGCTAATACAGATGATAATAGTTGTATTCCTTATGTTTACGGGTGTACAGATCCTTTAGCATTCAATTACAACTCAAGTGCTAATGTAAATGATGGTAACTGTATTCCTACTTTGTATGGATGTACTGATTCAACTTCATTCAACTACAATCCTTTAGCCAACACTAATAATGGATCTTGTATTCCTAAAGTGTTTGGATGTACTAATGTAAATTCAATCAACTACAATCCTTTAGCTAACATTGATGATAGTACTTGTATTCCTACTATCTACGGGTGTACAGATACAGCAGCTCTAAACTATAATCCTTTAGCGAATACAGATAATGGAACTTGTATCCCTAAAGTATTCGGTTGTACAGATCCTAATTCATTCAACTACAATTCATTAGCAAATGTAAATCAGGTATCAATAACGGATCCTTCTAATCCTTGTATCCCAGTGTTATATGGATGTACTGATTCAACTGCAGTAAATTATGATCCTTTAGCAAACACAGATAATGGATCTTGTATCCCTTCTGTTTACGGATGTATTGATCCAACAGCACACAACTTCAACCCAGGAGCTAACGTATCAGATAGTTCTTGTGTTTATGATGCAGGGTGTATTACTGGACCTGGTAATCCATATTGGTTGAATGATCCGTGTTATGCTTGGGTGATTGATGTAGACGAGTATTGTTGTACTAACTCTTGGGATCCAGACTGTCAAGCACTATATGATTACTGCGGTACTGCAAGTGGTACTTTAGACATGGAAGACTTTACTTTCGATCACATTGTAGTATTTCCTAACCCTACCACGGGTAATCTAACCATAAGAACTAACTTAGATATCACTTACAGTTTATTTGATTTTACTGGAAGAGAGGTACTCAAAGATTTAAATGTAGAGGTAATAGATATTACCACTTTACCTAACGGAGTGTATTTCTTATCTATTAGATATCACGAGAAAGTATTCAACAAGAGAATCGTAAAAGAAGACTAATATGAAAAAGTTATTATTACTTTTAGTTTTACCATTTACACTTTTAAGTCAGAGTGTAGAGAAGGAGAAGAGTCCAATATGGTCTAATGTACAGAAGAATTTAAATAGAACTCTAAAGTTCTCTACCTTCTATGCAGCCTACAATGGTAACAACTCCATTTCAGATATCACCACATACTCTGTAACAGATGGACTAAACACTACCACTACAGTTACTCCTTATGATTACTCAGCAGTATTTGGATTGAGAAAGATTCAGAGATTTGGTTATGAACCAAACATTCAGAATAGATTTAAGAATGGTACTGAGAACTCATTCTCTGATGCAGCTACATTAGGAAGTAAGTCAAAAGGTTTTGAATACTTATTTGAATTCGATTACAGAAGACAACAGGGTAAGGAATTTCTAAATCAGGATCACTTCATCAGATACATTTCAGATTATTATGTACTCAAGGTAGAGTATTTAGAAGATGGATTTGCTGATATTGGATACTTTGAAGCATCACAGAGGTACAGACAGAAGTTCAATAGAAAGTTCTCTTTGAATGCAGGTTCAATGCAACGTATCTCTGAACCTTATGGATTCGATCCTTTTGCTGATATTGTTAGACCTGATGGAAGTATTCCTTGGATGAAGATAGCTACTGATATGGGATACAACTGGAACACCTTAGGTCAAGGAGATGTTTATTCTGATCCTAATGGAGAGATAGTAGCAAACAGTACTGCAGTATTTGAAGAAGTAGTAGTACCACAGATACTTTCTGAGTATGCTAACAACCAGAGAAATGCTTTACCTAATAAGTGGGAATATTCTTTAGTAGCAGGATTTGATTACTACCATTACTCTAAGAAGTTCTGGGTACACTCTTGGGCAAATGTACTTCCTTATCATATTGACACAGATGACGATTACAGTTATCACAATTTCAATGAAGGACAGTGGATTGATTACTCAGGTGGTATGATATTTGGATACAGGTTCAATAGATCATTAGGTATCTTTGCAGAAGGAAGATATCATAAATACTGGAATAGAAGCTGGTATGAATTTTCAACAGGTATAAACTTTATTATTTTATAAGTTATGGCAAAGTTAGACGAAGGAACACAGATCACTCTTGATCTAAAGACAATAGGTATTATCCTATTCTTCGTAGCTACAGTTATTGGAATGTGGTTTACTCTACAGGCTGACATAAGAGAAGCAGCAGAACTACCAATCCCACCAGACCCAGAGGTCTCAAGGATGGAGTTTGATATGAAGGATCAAATGATTCGTCAGACTATTATGACTACACAAGGAGATGTAACTGAGATCAAAGAAGACTTGAAGCGTATTGAAGAGAAATTAGATGACCTAAGATAAAGATTATGAAAAAGATTCTACTACTGATATCATTTTTACTAATATCTACCCTTGCAAAAAGTCAAGTAAGAGTCATTCATTTCAATGCAGGTTGGAATGCATCAAACAATGTACCCTGGATAGAAGATCTTTCTGACTGTGAGTTAGAGTTTATTGATATTGCTAAAAAAGCAAACCTTCAAAAGAGATATTCCATTGTAGTAGTTCCTACTATTGTTATCCTTCAGTTCGATGAAGAAACAAAAAGGTATCAAGCAGATCTTAGTTTCAAGTTAGCTGCAACCAAAGAAGAGGTTCAGGAATACATTGATGAACTTATTTTGAGTGGATTCTAAAAAACATCTATTCCACTCTTATTCCTTTCTATTTATTATCAAGAAGTTTCACTAAAAATGTTGCAATATGTTTAAGTATTTAAATAAACGGATTATGGCTTTCAAGGATATGTTCAAGGATGACAATGATGTCAACGAGAAAAATGTAATAGGATTTTTATCATTCGCAGTAATGGTAATCTTTGCAGCAGCAGATCTTATTACAGGTTACCTGGGTAAAGATTTAGTAGTACAGGAATTCATTTACAACTCATTTGTGATAATAACTTTAGGCTGTTTTGGTATTGCTGGAATAGAAAAGTTTGCAAAGAAATAGATTATGAGTTACACTAGAGAGCAAATCGAAGCAGCAGTAAAAGCAAAAGGATACAAATGGTTTACAGCTGACAACTATGATGTTAATATTGTAGGAGTTAGAAATGCTGATACAAACGGAGAGGTAACAAATAAGTTTGATGACTGTGTTACTCTTTCATACAAAGACGAAGAAGGTAAATGGCACTTCCATTGCTTTGATGCAACCACTGATCCAGGTTCACATTGGACTGAAAAGCAACTTCTAAGCAAACATGGAGTAGCAATACTAAAAGAAGGTCAGTATAGAGGTTCTCATATGATTGGATTACACCAGGGAAAATATGAAGCTTTAAGACAAAAGAAACCTTTAGAGGTATACAGAGACGGAAATCAAGACGATACTTATGATCTTATTGAAGAGAACGTACACGAAGGTATCTACGGTATTAATATTCACAGAGCGACAGCTAGACCAGGAGGTAAATCCGTACAGGTAGACAAATGGTCAGCAGGATGCCAGGTTATTGCTTCAAGTGACGATTTTAAGTTATTCATGGAAGTTGTGAACAAAGCCGCTAAAGTATGGGGCAATTCATTTACATACACATTGATTGACTCAGCTGACGCTGTATCATGAAAACCAACACTCTCTTCTTAGCAGCCGCAGTATCCACCACTATGTCTTTTATTTGCTCTTATTTTCTAGAGCTCTACATGGGCAATGCAGAGCAATATCTTGCCTTGATTGCAGTAGTTTTTATTGATGGCTTCTTTGGTATCATTGCAGGTGTCAAGAGAGAAGGTTTTCAAACCAGAAAAGCAGTTAGAGTTTTACAAAGGTCAGTTGGATGGATTTTATTCCTAACAGTAATCCTAATGGTAGAGAAAGGTTTTCCAGGAACCAGTTGGTTATCTGAAACTATTATCTTACCTTTCATAATACTACAACTAATAAGTGCCCTGAAGAATGCTTCTATGGCAGGTTTTATCAAGATGGATGAACTCAATCAGATACTGGACCGCATAGATAATCATAAGGGTTTTAGAAAATAAGACTTTTGTATTATGTGGAAAAAGGTTCAAGAAAGAATATTCCCATTCCTTATTGCATTTTCAGCTTTAGCAGTATCAGCATCAGCAGCATTTTATTCTGTTAGTGGACTGAGTAAGTTATTTGCTGGAGCATCTTTAGAGGTTATCATTATGGCTACCTCTTTAGAGATCTCTAAGTTAGTTATTGTATCCCTACTCTATCAATACAGAAAGAGTATTCCTAAGTTACTAAAATACTATCTCACTTCGTCAGCAGTTGTATTGGTGCTAATCACTTCAATGGGTATCTATGGATTCCTATCAGCAGCATATCAAGAGACTGCATCTAAGGCAGGGACAGTAGATGCTCAGATAACTTTATTAGAAACTAAGAGAGATAACTATCAAGTACAGTTAGAAGGATTTGTTCAAGAGAGAGATGAACTAAACAGTTCTATTTCAGACCTTAGAGAGGGATTATCCAACAATAAGATACAGTACAGGGATAAAGAAACAGGTCAGATAATAACAACCACTTCTTCCTCTAACAGGAGAACATTTGAGAGACAGTTAGATCAAGCACTGAGTAGACAAGAGATACTAAATACCAGGATTGATGTTATCAATGAAAATGTATTCACTTTAGAAACAGAGATAGTAGAGGTAGAGACAACCTCAGAGGTAGCTGGAGAGTTAGGACCTCTAAAATACTTATCAGGACTAACTGGTATTCCAATGGATAGGATAATCAACTATCTACTACTCACTATTATCTTTGTATTTGATCCTTTAGCTATCGCATTAGTTATTGCAGCTAACTTTGCTTTTGAAAAACTAAAGCCTGTAGAGAACATCTATGGAGAGAATATCAAAGAGACTACTTTGTATGAAGAGGTTGATAAAGAGGTAGAAGAAGAATACTCAGAACCAGGATATGTAATAGATCCAGATGAGTGGGAAGAATCCGAGAAGAGGATGGAAGTTATTGGTCAGAATGGAAACACTGGAGAACATTATGAAGAGGACTGGGAAGTAGATCACAGATCTCCAGGAATGTATCATAATGGAAGAAAGATCAAATCAACACCAGACAGTTTAGGTCAGAAGTGGACTGTAATATTTGAAGACACTCCTGGTGTTAGAGAAAAGATTCTAAAAAAAGATATAGAAACAGTTGGATAACGCCTGATTATTTCTTATATTATAGTTATTACTAAAGATAAAAAAGTTATATGGCAAAGTACAGAGTTATAGAGATGCTCCGTCTACAGAGTAAGGCGGATAGAGAAAAAGCATTACTCACTTTAGAGTTACTTACAGAATCACCAGCAGGTATTGGAGACCACTCTACAGAAGACTTCTACAGTAATGCTGAAGAAGCAATCAAAGCATTAGCAGAAGCTGATGATGTATTAGAAACCTTACAGAGGTACTACCCTAACTCAGAGAACTTATGATAAATATTTTTGAAATAGTAGTAGGAATGTTTATATTCTTCCTACTCCTAACACCTATTGTCTTGATGTCAGTCTTAGTATCTAAGAGTTTTAGAAAGAGAGTAGAGAAGAAAGATAATGTATCTATTGAACACATAGCTGCTTTAGAACAGAATGATAATCTTATTGTAGAGGATATCAATACTATTTTATCTGAGATTGTAGATAGATTAGATTCTATTGAAGATAGGTTAGATAGAGAAGATAGTACTATAAAAGGATTTGCAAAGAAAAGTAAAAAACAACTAAACGACTAACATGTCAGAAGAAGCAACAGAATATGGCCTCAGTGCTACCGAAATACTTAAGGAAGAGTATCCTACTATTTACGCTGGTTATATGGATATCGTGGAAGAGCAGTTGGAGCTATTCAGCAAAAAACATCTTGACTACGGTATGCATAACATTACTGCTGGTACTAGCCTTGCTACTGAAGATGAGAGGGAATTTGCTCTCACAGGCTTATGGTATCGGATGAGTGATAAGATCAATAGATGGAAGAACCTCATCATCAATAATAGAGGAATCAATAACGAACCTTTATCAGACACCTTTCAAGATATTTGCAACTATGCAATCATCTGTCAGTTAGTTGAGAAGGATCAATGGAAAAAATAAGTTATGCCTAAGAAGCTACCTAAAGAAGTAAAGTTAGTCTTAGAACATCAACCACATACTATCAACTATGCTACTGAGAAGAATGTATCTGCATCACAGTTGATGATGTATGATGCTTGTCCTCATCAATGGAAGTTAGCTAAGATAGACAGACTACAGCAGTACAATCCTTCTGTGCACACAGTTTTTGGAACAGCTATGCATGAGGTCATTCAAGATTGGTTGCATATCATTTACAATGAAACAGCTAAAGCAGGATCTGAGAGAGATCTTAGAGAGGACTTGAAGTTGAAGTTGAGAGAGGTTTATGCTAAAGAGAGAAAGAAGTCTAAAGAAGTGTTTACTTCTGCAAATGAACTGAATGAATTCTTTTTAGATGGAGTAGAGATTCTAAACCACTTACAGAAAAAGAGAAGCTCTTATTTCTCAACAAAGAATACTTACTTAGCTGGTATTGAAACTGATATTGTTCAAGAGATAGAACCAGGAGTTTATTTCAAAGGATTTATTGACTTAGTATTTTACAATAAACTCTCAGAGACTTATACTATTATTGACATCAAGACTTCAACCAGAGGTTGGGGAGACAGGGAGAAGAAAAGTGATGCTAAGCTAGCTCAGATCCTACTATACAAGGAGTACTTCTCTAAACAATTCAATGTAGATGTAGATAGTATCAATGTAGAGTTCTTTATTGTAAAGAGGAAGTTATGGGAGAAATCAGAATTCCCACAGAGTAGAGTTCAGGAATGGAGACCTGCTTCTGGAAAGATAAAGAGAGGAAAGGCAGTTAGTTTATTGAATAACTTTGTGAGTAATGCCTTCAAAGATGGGAAGTACAATGTAGGAGGAAACTTTCCTGCAACTCCCTCCAAGAGTGCATGTATGTTCTGTCCTTTTAAAGATGATAAAAGTTTATGTAGTGTAGCTCACTCCTAAATATATAAAGTTATATTTGTACTATTTATATATGAAAAGTTGTATAATCAAAAAATAGTTACTATATTATGGCTAAGAGAGAGGGAATGAAACTAACAAGTGTGAATGTACATGAAGACTTATTCACAGAGTTTAAAGTTTTAGGAGTAAGACACAAGATGTCTTTTCAGAAGTTAGCAGATAGATCACTCTACTTGTATATTACTGATGAAGAGTTTAGAGCAAAGATTCACAATCAATTAAATCTTAGATTAGATAAGTAAATGAAAAAAGAATTCGGTTATGTAAAGAAGGAGGATAGAAAGAAGATCCTTCTTTTATGTGATGATATCAGGCTCCATTCAGGAGTAGCTACTATGGCGAGAGAGATGGTAGTAGGAACCTCACATCACTTCAATTGGTTCAATATTGGAGGAGCAATCAAACACCCTGAAGAAGGAAAAGTATTTGACCTATCTCAGAGTATCAATGATAAGACTGGTGTAGAGGATGCTGATGTAAAAGTATTACCTTCCTCTGGATACGGTAATGCAGAGTTGATTAGAAAGATTATAAAGCAAGAGAAGCCTGATGCAATCCTTCTATTCACAGATCCAAGATATTGGGTATGGTTATTTGAGATGGAAAGAGAGATTAGACAGACAATGCCTATCTTCTATCTAAACATCTGGGACGACTATCCAGCTCCTTTATATAACAAAGCTTATTACGAAGCTTGTGATCTTCTTATGGGTATCTCAAAACAAACAGTAGAGATCAATAAGATGGTATTAGGAGATGCAGCATCAGATAAAGTTATTAGATATGTTCCTCATGGTATTGATGAAGATACTTTCCGTCCTCTGGATGAAAGTAAAGAGAGTGCTAAAGTACAGGAGATAAGAGATAGTCTTTTTGAAGGAAGAGATATTGAGTTTGTAGTATTCTTCAATTCGAGAAACATTAGAAGGAAGTCTCCTGGTGATGTTATTCTATCTTACAGACAGTTCTGTGATCAGATAGGTCCTGAGAAAGCTAAGAAGTGTGCTTTAGTTATGCATACTCAAGCTGTAGATAAGAACGGTACGGACCTGTATGCTGTTAGAGAAGCAATATGTGATCCTGAGTATGTAAATGTATTCTTCTCACAGAATAAGTTATCTCCAGAACAGATGAATCTCCTTTACAACATTGCAGATGTTACTATGTTGATCTCTTCTAATGAAGGATGGGGATTATCTCTAACTGAATCTTTGATGGCAGGTACTCCTATTATTGGAAACGTAACAGGAGGTATGCAAGACCAGATGAGGTTTGTAGATTCTAAGAAGAAGTGGTACACTCCTTCAACTGATGTTCCTTCTAATCATATGAAGACTTATGAAGAACATGGAGAGTGGGCATTCCCGGTCTTCCCTACTAACATCTCTATGGTAGGATCAGTTCCTACTCCTTACATTTATGATGATAGATGTGACTTTAGAGATGTAGCAAATGCTATTGAAGAGGTTTACAGTTTATCTCCTGAAGAGAGACAGAGAAGAGGTGAAGCAGGAAGAGAGTGGGTAACATCAGAAGAGTCTGGAATGTCTGCAAGGATGATGTGTGAGAATGTTTTGAGCAGTATCAATGAATCTTTCGAGAAGTTTCAACCAAGAGCACCCTTTGAACTCTTCAAAGTAGAGACACCAGAACCTAAGTACGTAAAACATAAGATAGTATACTAAATGGATAAGATAAGTGTTGTAGTTAGCTCACCTGTAGATACTTACAGTGGCTATGGAGCAAGATCAAGAGACTTCATAAAAGCTCTACTAAAGTTAGAGAAGTATGATGTAAAGTTACTCTCTCAGAGATGGGGAGCAACAAGGTTTGGATACTTAGAAGATCATGAAGAGCATGAGATGAAATCTCTCATCATACCTAAGATGACTTCTCAACCAGATATTTGGATCCAGGTGACCGTACCTAATGAGTTTCAGAAGGTAGGTAAGTTCAACATAGGAGTTACTGCAGGTATTGAAACTACTATCTGTGATGGTAAGTGGATAGAGGGTATGAATAGAATGGATCTAAACTTAGTATCTTCTAAACATGCTAAAGAAGTATTCCAGACTACTAAATACAAACAGACAGATAGTAGAACAAAACAAGTAGTAGGTTCATTAGAGATTACTTCTCCTATTGAAGTTCTATTTGAAGGAGTAGATTTAGATAAGTACTTCAAGATAACTAAGAAGAGTAAAGAAGGAGTCAGTTTAGAGTTAGATACAATCCCAGAGAGTTGGTGTTACCTGTTTGTTGGTCATTGGCTGAAAGGAAACTACAGGCATGATAGAAAGAACATTGGGTGGATGATTCATCAGTTCTTAGAGACTTACAAGAACAAGAAAGGAGCACCTGCTTTGATATTGAAGACTCAACATGCTAATGCTTCTATTTCTGATAAAGAGAACTTGATAAAGAAAGTAAATGAGATTAGAAAGAAGGTCAAAGGTACCTTACCTAACATTTACATTCTACATGGAGAGTTATATGACTCAGAGATCAATGAACTTTACAATCACCCTAAGGTAAAAGCTATGGTGAATCTAACCAGAGGAGAAGGATTTGGAAGACCTCTATTAGAGTTCAGTCTAACAGGTAAACCTATTGTAGCTTCTGGATGGTCAGGTCATGTAGATTTTTTAGCTCCTGAATACACTTCTTTAGTAGGAGGAGTATTAGAGACAGTAGATAAATCTTCTCAACAGGAAGGTATTATCTTGAAAGATGCTAAATGGTTCCAAGCTGATGAAACTCAGACAAGGTTTATTCTAAAGGATTTACCAAAGAACTACAAGAAGTATGAAGAGAATGCTAAGAGGTTAGCATATCAGAATAAGAAGGATTTTAGTTTCGAAGCAATGACAGAACTATTAGGAGAGATTTTAGATAAGAGAGTACCTAACTTCCCTAAGCAAGTTCAGTTATCAATGCCTCAAGGAGCTTTACCTACACTAACGTTACCTAAACTTCAATAACATGAGTGAATCAAAAGGATTGGGAGATACTATTGCTAAGGTTACTAAAGCTACAGGATTAGATAAAGTAGCAGATGCAGTAGCGAAAGCAGCAGGAAAAGAAGACTGTGGATGTAAAAAGAGACAGGAGATTTTGAATGATAAGTTTCCTTATAAAAAAGAAGAAGAATAAAGATTATGGATAAATTAGTAGAAGGACCTTTTGGAAGTAATGCTTGTTACGAACAAGTATTTGAACAACAAGGACAAACCATTACTACTTGGTTATGTTTTGGTTCAGGATTTACAACATCAACTCTTATGACTAAGGGAAGTGAATCAGTCAAAACAGCCTTAGAGTCATCACCAGAGTTGTACAAAGCATTGATGCATACTGATAAAGAAGGTAAGGTTTGGTTCCCAGCAACTATCTCTTTACCAAATAAGGGTATGGTATTTGCTGATGGAACTTCAAAGAAAGCTTGGGAATGGAAAGCAGTCAAGGCAGTTCCCTTACAGAAGGGAGATAAGAAGATCACTGATGATCAGACTCACAAAATGGATTTGAAGAATGCTCAAGTATTTCCTCAGAATGATTTTATGACTGCATTAGAGGTGATAGGCTTTTATGAATATGCTATGAACTAAGATATGGAAAGAAACATCACCATATCGTATGCTATTACAGTTTATAATGAACTAGAGTACATCAAGACACTTCTACCTTTTCTTATTGAAAATAAGAGAGAAGAAGATGAAGTAGTTGTAAGATGGGATGACTCTGGACCAGTAGAGGTGCATAACTATCTTTTATCTTTAGAAAATAGTATTGTACTAACAAAAGGTCCTTTCAAAAGAGACTTTGCTAAATGGAAGAACAACCTCAATGCTCAATGCAGTAAGGACTATGTCTATCAAATTGATGCTGATGAGATGATTACTGAATATGTAATGAAACTTCTTCCACAGGTTTTAGCATCTAATGAAGTAGATCTATTAGCAGTACCGAGAATCAATACTGTAGACGGACTATCTCAAGAACATATTCAGAAGTGGGGATGGAGAGTGAATGATAAAGGATGGGTAAACTTCCCTGATTATCAAACAAGGATTTACAAAAACAATCCAGAGATAGAATGGTCAGGTAAAGTTCACGAACAGATTACTGGACACAATACTTATGCTACACTTCCTGCTAACGAAGAGTGGTGTTTGATTCATAAGAAAGATATCTCAAGACAAGAGAGACAGAACGCATTATACGAAACTATCTAATGAAACAGAATATTTTATTCTTTACAGCTCTAAAAGCTAATGATCCTAATATGATGGCTTATCAAGAGTGGTCATTGAAGACCTGGCAGTACTATGCTGACAAGTATGGACATAGGTTGATTGTATTGAAAGATGCTTTGTATGATACGGAGTGGATGAGACCTACCTGGCAGAGATGGTACGTGTACGATATCTTAGAACATAACAATATTGAGTATGATCAAGTTGCTTTGATTGATATTGACACTATGGTAAGATGGGACACACCAGACATCTTTGAGTTATCAGAAGGAAGGTATGCAGGAGTTATTGATGACCTTTCTATTGAGTGGTTATTCAATAGTGTAAATGGATACAAAGAGTTCTTCCCTGAAGTAAACCTACAGTGGGATAAGTACATCAATAATGGAGTATTAGTTTTACCAAGAGAAGGAGGTAAAGAGTTCTGTAAAAAAGTTACTCAGTTCTATTTAGATAATGTAGACAGCTTGAGAGATAAGCAGCATGTTAGTCTAAAGAAAGGAACCGATCAAACTCCTATCAACTATTTAGCGTTAGAGTCTTTTGGAGAAGATATCAAGTATTTATCTAAGAAGTACAACATGACTCATATGTACAAGACTCATGCTTTTATTGAAGATATTTATATCAAGTGTAGTTACATTTGGCACTTCAATGGATTGCCGAGAGATCAGAGAGATGCTTTTATGAAAATGACTTGGGAGAAGATCAAACACAACTATGAAAACTAGAATAGCAATAGGATGTCTAACTCAGTGGTATGAGATAGAGATTTTATCAGAATACATTGACACTCTTATTGAAGCAGTAGATGAGTATGATAAGGAGAATGTTCTTATTGATTTAGCCTTCTGTGTGAATCAGGATTTAGAAAAGATAGATGACAGTTACATACGTATGAATACTGTTATGTTCAAGTTCAACAAACAGGTAGAGAGGTTATCAGGATATCAGATCTCTGTTAGTATTAGAGAAGAACTAACCACTATATCAGATTACAGAAGAGAGTTCAATACAGAATATTGTACACAGTCAGATGTATTAGTTTGGGGTGAAACAGATCTATTAGTTCCTAAGAAGATGTTTACTGTTATTGATTCTTTACATCAGAATGTACCTGTCACAAAGTATGTATCTACTTTTGGTATTTGTAAGATGTGGGATGATAGTTGGAAGGGATTAGAACATCCAGACTTCACTGACAAACCTTTCATTGAGAACGATCATGAGAACTGGTGGTCAGTAAAGTACACAATGACTAAGGAAGAGATGAATGAGATCAACTCTAAGACTACACAACCAGAGGTAGTAGTTCTACCACAACACAAGTTCAATGGATGTGGATTAGTTATCAGTTCTGAAGTTATTAGATCAGGAGTAAACATTCCTCAATCAGTATTCTTTGTTCATGAAGATACTGCCCTAATGTTGATGACTCAAAAGGTATTAGGAAATATTCCTCAGTACTCTATTAGAAACATTCTCAATGTACACAACAGAAACCATCCTAAGAAGAGAAGATATGTAAAGGATGAGTCAGGTGATACAATGAATCAACAGAGAAGAAGTAACGACTGGTATGTAAAAGCCAATAAGTTTTCAGAAGAGAATTGTTACAATTTATTCAACCCTACTTATAAATCTAAGACCTGGTCTGATATATGGAAAAAGTAAAAGCAGTTTATATTCACAATCCTAAGACTGCAGGAAAGACTCTCTACAAGTCCTTAGCACCTGTAGTAGTAAGAGCAAGACACTTACATAATAGTATTCCTAAACACTGTACTGCAAGTTACTACGTAGAGAGTAAGTGGTACAATCCTGACCTACCTATGATTAGTTCTACCAGGAACCCTTGGGCAAGAGCAGTAAGTTTATTTAGGTACTTGAGATCTATCAATAAGATATCTAAGAACATTTCTTTTGAGAAGTGGTTGTACAATCCTAAAGCACCAGGTCATTGTTTAGATCCTTATGATAGAAATCCTTTACAGTTAGAAACATTTGTAAAAGATCCAGAAGGAAATACTTTAGTGAGTCATATCATTAGGTTAGAAGATCTTCATGAGGATTACAAAAACATCTCTGAAGAGTTAGGATTACCTGTTCTAAAGATCAAGACTTACAAATCAAGTCTAAATGGTAAAGGTAAGAACTTTAGAGAGATGTATACTCCTGAGATGGTAGACTACATTGCAGAGTTATGTAAGTGGGAGATAGAAACCTTTGGATACTCTTTCTAATATGCCTTACATAGAAAAACATAACTTACTCTTTATTCATATTCCTAAAACAGGAGGTACGGCTATTGAGAGAGCTTTAGGAATAAAAGCTGCTAATGAACCTAAGAAGTTGATCTCTAAACAAAAGGAGTTGATTGAAGGAGTAAGAACAGTTCCTCAACATTTCACACCAGATATTCTAAGAGAGAGATTAGGTGAAGATGTTTATGAGAGTAGTATTAAGTTTGCTGTAGTTAGGAATCCTTACACAAGAGTTTTATCTGAATACTTCTACAGAAATAAGACAGGTAATATGAATAGGTTTCCAAAGTGGTTTAGAACTTACTATGGCAATATAAATCATGTTCATAAAATACCTCAATCAAAGTTTGTAGACTCAGATAATATTACTATCTTAAGACAAGAGACTTTACAAGAGGACTTCAGTAGGTTTGTAGAAGAGAGTAACTTACCAATCAAGTCTGAGTTAGGAACAGTAAATAAATCTAAACATAATAAGACTGATCTAATAGAAGAGATTCCTTTACCTATTATTGGAAGGATCAATAATCTATTTGAAGAAGACTTTATTAGGTTTGGATATGAAATGATAGAAGATGGGAGGAATAAATAGTCAGAGATCAAAACAAGCAAAGAAAGTAAAGTACACTATCTGTGATGTGCATAGAGATATCTATCACTATGTAAAGAAGTTAGATAACTTATCTGATGAAGAGAGAGATATTATTTTAGAGAAGGTAGAGACTGCTTTTGCTAAGGGTAAGCATATGGCTGCTAAACTAACTCAGTATGCTCATGGAAAGGACACTGCCTGGTTTGAAAACGAAAAGAAAGCTTGGAACTGGCAAGAATTAAAAGAAAAATAAGATACAGATGAAGGTTGCATTTTTTACTGAAATGGGTTTTAGAGGAAAAGTTCCAAGGAACTTCCCTAACTGTAGAACAGAGTATGCTTGGATGATAGCTTTAGATGCTGATCACTACAATCTAAAAGATGTTCCTACTGAGAGATATGATTTAGGAATAGTAATCAACTCTAAGAATCATCCAGAGCAGGTACAAGTTCTAACACTAAAGAAAAACTGTGATAGGGTTGCAGTCATGCAAGAAGGTCCCGCATACTACTTCCAAGACTATCCTTTACCAAACCAGATTCATTACTTCAATAACTTGATGGCAAGTGATATTATCTTCACTCACAATGAACAAGATAGAGATTACTTCAAAGGACTAACTAATCATTCTGATGTTAGGGTATTGAGATCTCTAATGATAGAAGATGCTATTGGTAAAGTAACTCCTCCAGAAGAAAGAACTGGAGTAATGATAGGAGGTAATATGAAGAGTTGGTATGGAGGATTTGATTCCTTTATGTTAGCTAAGAGTATTACTAATGAGATTTACTCTCCTCAGATGGGTAGAAGGCAGGAAGGAGAAGAGCAGTTAGGGATAACTCAACTACCTTACCTTCAGTGGAATGAATGGATCTCAGAACTCAGTAAGAGAAGGATAGGTATTCATATGATGAGAACACATGCAGCAGGTACATTTGCTATGAACTGTGCTCAACTGGGAATCCCTTGTATTGGTTATGAAGGTTTAGATACTCAGAGAATCTTACATCCAGAACTGACAGTAAAGGATATGGATTTAGATACTGCAAGAAAGTTAGTAAAAAAGTTGGATACTGATAAAGATTTCTTTATCTTATGTAGTAAGCAAGCTAAAGACAACTACCAGAAGTACTATCATGAGAGTAGTTTTACAATAGATGGATAGACCAGTTATCATATTTTATCATTTATTTGCAGTCAATCACTGGAAAGAAGTAATCAGTTATCAGTTAGATCAGATAGTTGAGACAGGATTGATGGATGTGATAGATAGGATGTATGTAGGTGTAAACTACTTAGAAGAAGAGACACTAAAGGAAGTAAGAGAGTTACTCTCTGGTTATCCTAAAGTAGTTATCTACCATGAGAGACACTCTAAGAAGTTCCCAGTAACTATCTGGAATAAACCTAAGGTAGAGATTAGAAGTCAGTTAGGAGAAGGAGAAACCTTATTGAAGATGGTAGAGTATTCTCAAGAGAATCCACCTGCATATTATTTGTTTATGCATTCCAAAGGAGCATCTAAACCTAAGGATAAATCAAGATCTCAGATAGGATACTTCTACAAGAAAGGACTAAGTGAAAGTTCTAATGGTAATGAGATAAGAAGATTTATTATCAAGGAACTAACCTCCAGTATGTTATCTGATTGGAGAGGAATATTAGAGAAGATAGAGGATAAAAACTTCTTTCACTCTCTATGGAACTTCTTCTGGGTTAGGAGTGAGATGTTAGAGAAGTTTAACTTCCAGCATTACAGAAAGAAATCTCCTATTGCAAAGAGAAGAGGACTAAAGGATAGACATTTTACTGCAACCTTCCCTGTGAGTCTTTATCAAGCTCTAAATGGGGAAAGGTCAATAAAGAATAGAAGACAACCAAATATACTAAAATAAAATAAAAATGTTAGTAAAGATTATCAAAGAAAGCGGAACAGATAAATACTCTCATGGGTATGCTCCTGTATACCAGGAGTTTTTATCTCATTTGAAAGAAGAGAAATTTCAGTTATGTGATATTGGAGTTCTAAAAGGAAACTCATTGAAGGCATGGAACAAGTATTTTACTAATGCTGATATTCATGGATTTGATCTAATGAGATTTCCTAAGGTAGGTAATATCCCAGTCCATAAAATGGATCAGTGTGATAAGAAAGAGATGACTGCTTTAGTAAAAGAACTAAAACTTCAACCTACTATCATTGTAGAGGATGGAGGACACAAACCAGAACATCATCAGAAGACTATCTATCCTTTTTTCAAAGCTATGAAGTCAGGAGGTATTTACTTTATTGAAGACCTACAGGTTTGTTTTCATGGTAAGAAACCTATCAATACAAAGTATGAAGTCACACCAGAGAATAATACTATTGATTGGTTGAAAGCATTACTAACAGAGACTCCTATGAAGAGTCCTTATCTAACAGATAAAGAACAGAAGTACTTGATAGATAATATTGAGAGTATTGACTTTAGAACAAATGGTAAGTTAGCTATCATCAAGAAGAAATGAAAATACTAGTAACAGGAGGAGCAGGTTTTGTAGGAACTAATCTAAGTAAAAGGTTAGTGAGTCTAGGTCATCAAGTAGTATCTATTGACAACTACAATACTGGACTCAAGAGTAATCACCAGGAAGGAGTTATCTATGTAGAGGATGATATTATCAATCTCAAGAAGAAGAACAAACATTTCTGGAGTAGTTTTGATATGGTATTTCATATGGCTGCTATTGCAAGGATACAACCTTCCTTTGAGAAACCTATTGATTACTTTGAAACAAATGCTTCAGCTACTTTATATTTAGTTGATATGTGTTCTAAGTTGAAGATTCCTATCATCTACGCTGGTAGTTCTTCTCACCACTCTGGTAAGTTCAAGAACCCTTACACCTTCTCTAAAGATATAGGAGAGGAGATCCTTGAACTCTACAGACAACATTTCAACCTTAGAGGAAGTATTACAAGGTTTTACAATGTGTATGGACCTAATCAACTAACAGAAGGAGGTTACACTACTCTGATTGGTAGATGGTTGAATAATATTGAGGAAGGTATCCAGTGTGAGATTTATGGAGATGGAGAACAGAGAAGAGATTTCACTCATGTAGATGATATTGTAGATGCTCTTATTCTAATAATGAAGAAAGAGTATTATGGATCTGACTTTGAGTTAGGTAGAGGAAAGAATATCTCTGTGAATGAAGTTGCTAAGATGATGAAAGTAGATCCTATCTACAGAGATGGTAAACCAGGAGAAGCAAGACATACTTTGAATGAGAGTAAAGATGCTCATGATAAGTTAGGTTGGACTCCAGAGATTGAGTTAGAAGATTATCTAAAAGAAGTTTTGAAATGAAAATAACATTTGTAATACCTTCAAGAAACAACTTAGAGTTTCTACAACTTGCTTATGATTCTATTAGAAGATTAGATACTAAGCATGAGGTATTAGTTTTGAATGATGCTTCCACAGATGGAACTAAGGAGTGGATCGAAGAGCAACAGGATGAAGATCTTATTGTACATCACAATCCAGGTCCAGAGAGGATAGGTATTGTAGGGATGTTTGATAAGGGTATTGAGATGGCTA
>ENA-ORDA01000974-ORDA01000974.1-marine-metagenome-genome-assembly--contig:-NODE-974-length-26019-cov-4.071351_pt1 | contig 26019 bp, 47 predicted proteins | sample MGYA00237778_ERZ508506 | MGnify/ENA primary metagenome ERZ508506 (study PRJEB26177, sample SAMN06267891) | marine metagenome | isolation source: Monterey Bay, California, USA | place: Pacific... | reverse complement strand
TTGTTGCAGTAGTGCTATAATTAAGTTTTTGCTCAGTGGTAAGGATGGTTGTGGTAGTGGTATTTGTGGTATTGGTTATGGTGGTGTTGGTGATGGTTAGGTATTGGTGGTGATGGATGCATAGTGTTGGTGGTGATAGTGACGGCTTCTGTAAGGGTAGTATTAGTAGTTAGTAGTACTTAATTGAATTGTATGTTTTGTGTTAGTATCTGTGGTGTCTCTAGTGGTAGTGGTGTTAATAGTGGTTGTGGTGGTTTTTCTCCTGCTCACCACTTCCATAACTAACACCACCCCAGCAATAGGGGCGTACTATAATGGACCAAAATTCAAATTTCAACTTTTAAGTGGTACAGGGTGATTTTCCTATATAATATGGACCAAAAACTCTAAAACACCCATGGTCAATCTCTTAAAAAACCTTAGGCCATTTTGAAATAATTTTTTTAAAATACAATGGGAAATCCTTTTTTTGACCTTTTGAAATACTGAACGAAACTTACCCATTCCTTCTTAGCTCAATAAGTCGATCCAATTTTAATTCAATACCATCTAACCTTTTAAATAATGTCTCATTCTCACTTGTGTTTCTTGCCATTGAAACCTCCAATGCATTTATCCTCTTGCCGGAACATTCGATCTTATGAAAAGCCATTTTGATAACCCATGCACCAACTGCAAAAAGCACTCCACCGCAAACTTGTAGTGTATAAAATATTAATCCCTCTTCTGCCATTTTCTTTCTCGGTAATGTGTGTAAATCATTGGGACTAAAATCCACAACCCTAGACCAATCACACAAATTTTTATTACCCCATAAATTTCAGTCAAAACCCCATCGAAAAATCCATCCTCCTGAGCATTCTCAAGCTTGGCACTTACCATGCTTTCAACATCACCCGAAGTAAGTGCTTTTAACACCCTGACCTCTGATTCCACTTTGTCGGAACCCTGCACTATTAAGTATCCTGCCCCTGCTCCCAATCCTGCCCCCAATCCTGCGGTCACCGGAGAACCTCCTAATGCACCGACTCCTCCACCAACAACTGCAAGAGTGGGTGGAAGGAGTGGTTTCAAAGATGTACTACAACCGGAGAGTCCTAAAATTATGAAAAGTTTCCACAAAATTTTAGTCCATTGATACAGTGAATCCACCAACAGGAATTTTGAAAATATCTCCTGCGTCAATCTGACTTGGGGAGTTCAAAGTACCATAAACCAATAGTTGACCACCTGTGGCATTATTAAATAATCCGGCATGAGTAATTGATCCCCATGTTGCAGTTGCGTCAGGAAATTGTGTATCAGCATTCGTACTAATAGCACCTGCTGTGACAGCACCAAACGAAGCTAATTTTCGAGTATATCCGTTTCCACTTAGTTCTGTTCCTCCTCCGGCATCTGTTGGTGCTCCGGTGAAGAGACCAATAAAGGCTCCACTTCCTGAACTTCCTGAAAGACTATTGCCTAAATTTGCTGTCCCTGCCGTTGCAATTGCCGTTAAAACTCTTGATTCTAAATCATCTGTTGCTTGACTCATATTTTATTTCTCCGTTTTTATTTTAATATTAAATTTTTTCTAATTGTACACTTCGTGTCCGAACTATTTGTTTTGCGTATCTCAAGCTATTATAATAATTAGCATCATATGAGGCACTTGAATTATGTTTGATGCCCGGTTGAAAACCAATTGCAACATGAACCCCTGTTGCATCTCCGGATTGTCCTAGATTTGTTATTGAGTTAACATCTATTATCATTTCAGTTACACCTGAGTATGTAGGGTATATTTGAAATGCAGTCCCACCCCAATACGCTTTTTTATAGGTGCTACCTAAAGTATCAGTCGGATCATATGGCAAAGGATCAAAATCTATATACTGAGTCCCATTTGAAACACCTTGTGGGTCAGTAGTTGTCCCCCTAATGTTTTGTCGATAAGCATAATCTATGAAATATAAAGGGTTAGTACCTGTGTTATTTTCAGGTGTCTTTGCATGGGAAAGTTGACTAACACCATTAACAGACAAGGTTGCGTCTATTCCACTTTTCATATCCTGATGGTTAATTAAAAATAACCATAATGGGACATCTCCTTGAATTACTCTACCATCACTATTACTCGTACTTTGGGAACTATTAGTGACGAAAGAATATTCATTCTGATCAAAAACAACCGCATCATCTCCTGCCAAATTATTACTTCGCTGAAGACTTAAAAAATCGATACTGAGTTTATACTGACCTAAGCCTAAATAAGTATTTTTGTCGGTTAAGCTAATTCCTATTGTCCCACCAATCCCCATGTATTCTTTATTCAGACTTAAAGGTTCTGAATAGTTAGTATTAAGTTGTTGCTCTAAAATAATCATACGATCAGTAGCTTCAACATTGATTGCCATATTAATATCAATTTGGCTTGCAAATACTAGAGATGCCTCAATCGGTGCAACATTTAATCCGAAACTTAAATCTGCCTCACTTGCAAGAACTCGATTACCATAAGGAGGATCAACTACTAGGGTCATTGCAATCGGGTCAACTGAGGTGGATTGACCATAGTCTCGTCCACTAGCTGAAGCACTCAGTTTAATTGGAATTGTGTTTACTGAAGTTGATTTTATTGCATGACTAACAATTGGACTAACTCCAAAATTTGAGTGACACAAAGTAGTTCCGTATTTTCTTAGTGGGTCTAGAATATCCTGACCTTGAATTTCAGGTACACTCAGTTTAAAAGTGAGGTCAAGGGTTGATTTAATGTATGGGTTCCTGCCTTGTATCGAACTACCAAGCTTAAATGTTAAATCACTCTCCGCTTCAACTAATTTTCCAATTAAGTGCGGAGTCGGTTCACTTATTTGACTCTGCCTAGAGTTAATTATTTCACTTGAATTAGGTGATATTGAAAATGGTTTGTTCTTATTTGCTTGAAGGTCAATTTTATCAACTTCTCTGACTAGCAAGTCTAAAATTTTAAGCTCTTGTAGCCCTGCTTTTTCGTGCTGACCTTCACCCACTAACCACGATTGATATGCATGAGCCTTAATTGCTTGAGCTAGAAATCTTGGAATTGTACTTTCTGTTGAAGTCGGTGTGAATGTAGGTGATTCAATTTTATAAACCATCCATATTTCATTTATAATCGAGTCCATTGCCTCGATATAAATTCCCTCTCGTCCTTCCCTGAAATTTAAGTGCTGAGTGTTAGAGTAACGAGGATCGTTAGTATAGATACCATGACAATTTCCAATAGTATTAAATCCGGTTTGCTCATAAGGGATGTACCTTTCAAAAAATGTGTCAACCTCCTGAAAATAAGTTGTGTTCGTTACCTCAATACCATCAGTTAGGTAATTTGTTTTACCAAGTGGTGACAGGGCAATGCAGACATAACTTTTATCATTATGACTAAGCCTTGCCCCAATGCCATATAGACCATCTTCACTCCAAGGTGAGTCTTCAGTTCTGTCTCCAATTTCATACCAATCTAAAAGTTTTGATGGTTCAGTATTGCTGTTTCCATCACCATGCATTCGGTAAAATTTTCCGACATGATAAACTTCGCTTCCAAGTTGATATGGAGTTGAGCTTGACCACACATCTCGAAAATATCGTTTTTCAGTAATTGTAAATTCACCCCAAGGATAATAGTCCCAACAATAATTTACAGCATCATTTATATACTCTGCTAGAATGCTCTTTTCGTGCGCGAGAACATTGTCAGGATCGATTCCGGCAATAGAAGCTACACCTCGCTCGATTGCTGAATAAGTGGTTGTTCTCATAAACTAGACCACTACATTTGCACTCTTAGATTTAATTTGAATTAGTTCACCAAATCGGTTTTCCATGTATTTCAAGAATGACTTGTCTTGCCAAATTCCTACACCAAGTTTACCTTCCCAAAAATGAAAAACTTCAGGACAAACCTTCATTCGCAATCTGCCAAATGGTAGGTTTTTCCGTACCCCTCCGGTGACTCTTTTCTCTGCCTCCATAAGAGATATTTGCTCCTTTTCAGCATTGTTCAGTTCTGTGCGGTAAAGCCCTGCAAGCGCTCCCCAAACCTCTTTTGTGAGATTCTCCTTACCTACGATTACTTCTTCCGCACAGAACATAATTGAACAACTACTAACTAACTAAAATTAACTAAGTGTATATTTACCATGATCAAGCCCACCGGAGTAAGACTTCAAAGCAAATACTGACTCAACAAGACTCCTTGCACCCCCACCTAAATCAGGAAGTTCACGAACATTAGTTTCTTCAGCAAACGCTAATTCCAACTGACTCATATTCAAAATGAACAAAGTCTTTTGACCTTTTGACGCATCAAGTGTTGGAGTAGTTCCGGTGGTTCTCGCATCCTGCTCCAAGAAACTACTCAAGTTGAGGGTTATTACCCCAAAATCCGTGTCGATGATGTCAATTGAAGTGGAAAGTTTGCCCTCATCGGTGTCGCGGTTTGACATTACGATGTTGTTTGTCCGTGGAGTAAACAGAGTGAACTCTGAAATGGTCTTTTTTACTGCGGTTCCACAGAGACCATAAAATGTTTTATCTGACTCTCCGGTCTGCTCGTAAATCGATTGAAGTACCCCACGCAAATCTTCTTCCTTAGCCAATGCGGTTGTCGATGTAGCAATCGATGCACTAGGAGTACGGAATGCTACCGGCACAGGTAAAGTCGTTTGTGCCGAATTACTAATCCATTTACCTAGTCCTCTAGTTTGATATGGAGCACTTGCAGTCTCCTGAAGTGTCTCCTGAGATGAACACAATGTAGCTTCTATATCGCGTTTATGAACGACTAAACTTTTCGCAATCGAATTTGCCATTTCTTTCTTATAACCAACTCCGGCTATATCTGAAGTCATGTTAGCTAAACGAGAAACCTTAGGTAACCTACGAGCGTATTGAATATACACTTGGCATTTCGCACGATCATCGTAATTCTCAAAATCATCCTTAGTAGTATCAACTCCATCTTGTGGAATTGAATCTGAAACTCCTGATGCATTATATGTAGCAGTAGCTACTAAATTCGTTTTGTGTTTATCTACACCCCACTCTAAAAGTGAATTTTTTGGTGCTGAACCCTTTTTAACTTGACTAACAAAAGGAGTTGACTTTTTGTCCACAATTGTTAACAAATCCGATAATGATTCTCTTTTTAAATTTTGTTCTCTCTCTACTATTCCTGCCATGATATTTTCCTCCTAAGATTTTTTTTAAATTATAATAATGTTTCGATATACGATGAAGCATCATCAATTTGTCCTGAACTCGCTCTCGCTAAAAGTTTGGATTTATTAGAAGATTTTTTTCCACGAACAACACTTGGTGTTGCACGAGTAGGTGGTGAGGGCATTTTGGGGGCAATTGCTTTTCCTCCTGCATTCCCTTTTTTCGCCATAATAGCTTTGTAACCTTCTACTGCATAACCAAGCGTGATCATGCCGTATGGGTCTTTTGAAAGATAATTCTTGATGTCGGGATTATTTGAAATGATTTTATTCATCTCCACTTTTTCCGGACTTCCCTCATCTTTCATCCACTCGAAAGTAGACAATGCTATACCTGAATTTTGTTCCCTTAACTGAATTCTTTGAGCAACTTTCGGAATATTTTTCCGTAAATCTCGGTCAGTTTGAGCAGTTAACTTTCGAGCCACTTGCGAGTCAACTTCATGCTCCTCGCCTGACTCATCTGTATACTCTCCACCATCCGGATTTTCAAGCAACCAATCTCGGAGATGTTCCGCGTCAGACTCTCGCTTTTTTAACTCTTCGATTGTCTGTACATTGTCAAATTGATCTAACCCTTTTTGTGGGGCTTGCTTGAGGTTTTTTACCTCGTCCTCAAGCGCTTGCTTTTCAGCTTCAGCTTGATTCTTAGCTTCGATTAATTTCCCAATTCGTTTCTTAACTCCGTCCGAATCAACATTCGGTTCAGGTTCAGGTTCAGGTTCAGGTTTAGGTTCAGGTTCAGGTTCAGTCTCCGAATACTCAGCGACCTCCGCTTCCTCCTCTCCATCCTCTTCATTTGATGATTTTTCAATGAACGATTCGACTCCCGATGCCTCCATAATGTCGGCTAAGGATACGATATTTGATTCTTCTACTTCTGCTGTTTCGAGAGGTGCGACCTCAGTTTCTGTGTCTGTCATAGGTTTCAATTCATTTGACGAAAGGAATAATTTTACTCGCGTTTAAGATCGCGGAACTAACTATTTCTTTACCCATTTCCCAACAACAGCAAGCCTCTCAATGGAGTTGCGGTTAGTTGGGTTAAATAAACCTATACCAAACTCTCCTGCTTAGTATTTTATGTTGTGCATTCCATGATGAACCCTTGTGTGTTTCAATCACTCCATCTTTTAAATTTCTCCTTAACAGACGGAATGCCTTATCGTGACCAATTTTAGCATTCTCCATTAATTCTGCTGTAGTGAACCAACCCTCTCCCACAGGCTCATTCCCTTTTTTGTCGGACAAAGCATCCAAGGTTTTTGCCCAATTTATTTTATTTTTTGCCATAAGAATTTCCCATCAAATCTACGCACCGGATAGCAAGCCCAACTCTTATTTGAGTAGTAACCATAAACCCACCCTGCCTCATGTGCTAAACGATTCACTTTTGCTCGGTTCCAATCCATAGCACAAGTTGCTAAACACCCTGCACTAATTCCTGCACCACCCCCCCTTTTCGGAATTGAGGCAAATTGAATGGAGTGGATGTGTCCATGAACTACCAACCCACCCTCAGTTGAGAATGTTTCAGCATGTCTTTTAGTTGCAGTCACTCCATGATAAAATCCATGAACAAAATTTATTTTCCCAAGAGATAAAATTCCTTTATCCACATCATATGGGTAAGTTTTACATTTCAACCTTCGACATGTTTTCTCAATATCCTTAATGCCCATTTTGGCGGTATCACGAATTAAACCAATGGAGTGTTTCTGTGCAGTTTGCCAAAGACGATCATCGTGATTCCCTAGAAGAAAATGATGAGGTTGCCACTTATTCAAAAATTCCATTCCTGCCTCAACATCTGCTTCCATTGATGCATTTTTTTCTGCCGGATCAGCATTTCTCATTAGTGGTGAAAAATCAAAAAGGTCACCTCCGAAAATTCTAACATCGGGGTTAAATTCTTTAGTAAATTTCAGTAGGTCTGAAACAGCATCATAATCTTGTTTATCGCCATGTAGATCACTAGCGTAAATAAAAGATTTCATTCCTCGTCAGGCTCAAACTCAACCTCTGATAAATTTATTATTATTTCAAATTTCAGGGTTTCCAATATTCCTAATACTTGACGAGCAGTTAAACCTCGATCCGTGTATTCTTCTAATATTTCATTTAGCTTTTCCTGAAGTTCATCTTCCCATTCTTCCATTTTTTATAATCCTCAATTTGAGATTTTAATGTGGTTAATGAATCAATTCTTCCTGCTGAATGACTCCTCATTTCCGTATTTATTTTAGGGTCTGAAATTTCAGATACAGCAGAGAGTAAATTATTATCTATTATTGAATCAAGGGCTTGCCATATTTTTGAACCTTCACCCTGCTCCTGAAAACTCACAGAGATTTCATCCTGCGTCATCAATTTTGGGTATTTAACTAAGCGAACTTGTTTCTTACGAAATAATTCTAAAATATTAATAAGCACCTTGCCCTCCCTCACTTTGTTCCTGTCCACCCTGACCCATAATCGGCTTAATTCCTGTGCGCCCAATTTGAGCGTTCTCCTTTTGCATAATTCCGAATTGCAAGAATTTCATGCGATTTTCTGCGAGTTGTTTAACTAGTGGCTTTTCTGACATTTTCTGCTGTAATTCTTGAGACGATTGCATTAATTGCTGTGCCACTTGCGAGCGAAGTTCAAAATTTAAACCTTCCTTGGGTTGAGGTTCTATTTCTGCCATGATCTTGATCCATGACAACTGCTCATCATCAATTTCCTGTTGGCTTGCTGTTGCCGGATCACGCACAACGCTTTTAGCTAATTGTGGGTCTATGGACTCTGCCATCAATGTAACTAGTTTATTCCGGTCAATTGCAGACTCGGTATCAAATTGAGTAAGCTGAGTAACCGATGCAATTTTCTTTTCCATGAACTCAGGATTCAGAGTATCAACTGAAAATCTCAGACTCAGGTCATATCGCCCCTGAATGTCATCGGGTTGAACTGCAATTTCTTCCGGAGCACCTCCTACGATTCGTGAAACAAATTCAGGACTCAAATACTGTTGGCAGAGGCAGAGTGCTTGACTGAGTGCCTCTCTCCAAGAATCCAACCATCGATTCACCATACATTGGTTGTATAACTGATTTGTCATCTGATCTTGAGACTGACCAAAATACTCGTTCGCATCATTGTTTGCTCTCTCTTCTGCCTCGATAGAACCTGACGAAGGTTGCGGTGGGTTAAGCCATTGAATATCGTCCGGACGAGTAATTGTGATTTGCGATGCCGGAGCAATCAAGGTGTTCAACGCGCCTCTTCGGGCATTTGTTAGAAGAGGAGGCAAAGTGCTTATTTGACCTTGGTCATTTCTAAGATCACGCTGAACTTTTATTTCGTATTGGTTTGGTGCGCAAATTTCCGAAATGCCTCGGGAGTCCATAATTGAGCGAGATAGTCTCTCCCTTGAAAAAAGGACAAATGGCATTTGGTTATGACCATATTCTAAAAGTTCATGCTTCCCATAAAGATCACTTACATGGGGGGAGAATGCCGTGCAGTAAATTGCCGGAACATTTGTGTCGGGATCATAAACTCGCTTGTAAGAATAAAATATTTCGTAAAGGTCATCAAAATCACCCTGAACACCTCGGCTAATACCATTATGCTGTGAAATGGATGATCGATACTCAAAGTCAGCAACTCCGGACGCTCCCCCTGCTTTCTCCAAAACAGATTCAACAAATTCCTCGTCAAATTCTTCGGTGTTAATTTTGTCACGAAGTTCAGTTTCAGACATCCACTCGCGTCTCATAATCACCCTACTACGATCTAAGTCGGTGCAATTCGCGTCCACGAAAATATCTTCGTATAGCTTATGTGCTACAAATCGCGGACGATTCTCATGCTGAATTGGAGCCGGAAGTTTTGCCTCACCTGTTTCACGAAATTGCTTGAGTCCCTTTTTAAGAGTTTTTTCCTTTACTCCCACAAATACTTGACTCATCAAAACTAGTGCCTGATCAGTCATGTCAGGGTCTTGAAGCATCATAAGTAATTGCTCCACATCCTGCTCCTGACCACCCATCTCCTGAACCATCATTACTAAATCTTGGATGGAAAATCTCTTCATCCGCATAATGGTTTCCTGTTGCCAATAAACTCCAAGAATTGCAATTGCCGGAGATGATGAAAAAAGTTCCTGTGCTAAAATTTCAACTTCTCTGCGAAGTTCAGGTAGCATTTTTTGCTCGATAAAATAAGACAGGAGAGAACCCCAATTTGAAGCTTTTTTATTATCCTCTACCTCAACTCCGGTTACCCCAAGATTCGCCCTAAAGAATGCCTCAGAGACCATATGTACATGCCGATTAATATGTTTATCAGCAACCCTAATCTTAGTATCAGAAGCACCCTCCCAAGGGTGAGGTTTTTTACCTAAATATTCTTCGTGCTTGCGGTTATCCGGACTTTCTCCATCCCAACGGCAGTAACGAATGTTATCAAAATCTGATCTTAATTGAAGGTTTCTTCCGGCATCCTCAATTATTTCAGCTAACTCGGATTGCAGTAAAGCAATATCCGGTTTTTCGGACATCCGGTTTTTTTCCTCATTGTAGGTAACGCTCATGCCATTACCTCCGGTTTAAGGATTTCTTCGATTTCCCTCCTTACGAAAAATGCTCTTGCACCTTTTCTGAAATATCTTGGTTTAAGTACTCCATCAATAATCCATTTAGTTATCTCGTTATCATCGAGACCTAACCACTCTTTTACCTCACCTCGCCTTAATAAGGCTTTTTTTGGTTCCTGATGCATCTACGAAAAAACACATCAGGACAGGTATTGTCAAGTTTTCTTTTTATCCCTCACTACAATCTCATCAAGTGATCGTCCTAGTTTAGGATTCTTTGATAATAGAAAAGTTTTAGTTTCCGGTTTTACCATAGCAGTTACCATTACTCTACGCATTTCGTTGGGCAGTTTTGGTCTGCCATGTTGGTTTGGACGCTTACCGCCCCATGTTGAAGTAGTCATCACTTGATTCTTATATAAGATAAACTAGATTTCAAGCTAAATATCTTCTTGGTATTGCGATTAATTACAATGCATTGCCCTGTGTCAGCATCGGTGCAAAGTTTTCTAAGGAAATTAGAACCATTTGCCTGTTCTTTAGGAATCTCTAGGAGTTGAGCAAATCTCAACTTCGTGCGTTCATGTGCGTTCATGCTTTTTCGGTATTATCGTTAATGAAATCGACAATGTCTCTTTTCTTGGTTGATTTTAAATGCAAAAGTGTTGGCTCATCATGAATATTTTCAAAAAAAGGTGAACATCCATCATCATCCGGATCATTCAAAATTCTCTCTGAGGCTTTTTTCTGTTCACGAATCCACTTTTTTGCTTCTGCTTTATTGCAGAAAAAGATTTCTGTATTGTGACCTTCAAATGAATCATATTTTACTTCGTAAATTTTCATAGTCTGCTTTTCCTTTCTTGTAATTCTGTCAAATAATCTTGTGCCAAGTACTTAGACTTGAAACAAGCAATTTCGACTCCGTTTTTTTCAATTACCCAAGGTTTATTCCATGAGTAGTAGTTGTATTTTATTCGTTCCATTAGTTATTCCTGTTTAGTGTTTCAAATTCTGCCTCGGAGATGAATAAATCATCGTTGAAACAATAGTAGATGTGTAGGTGAGTGCGTGAGTCCCATAGGTAGATGTACCATTTTCTTCCGATAGATGTAGGAACTTCGTCCCCACAGCACCCTATGCGAATGCCTACCGGATAACCGGACTTCCAATTGTAAGGACAAGCATCCGTGCGAGATTTAAGTTCAATTGTCATAATATTACCTTCCCTGAATAAGATTTTTAGTAGTTAAAATTTGCCCTCTATGAGCCAACTTGAGAAGTATTCCTAAGTTAAGGCATAAAGACCAACGATTGAGTCCATTGCATCCATTGTCCTGAATCCACTCCTGAGCTAAGAATGCCAAAGTCCTAGTGGTTAAAGTGGAATCGATAACTAACTCTTTTTCCCTAAAGATGAGGTTGGCTAATTCGATTACTTCAGCGTTAAGTAAGAATTTTTTAGATTTAAATTTTGTTGCTGTCATACCTACAACTTACTTTATATTATATAATAATCAAGTTCTTCCTGTGTCATAAACTAAAATGTCAAGGGGTGATTAATTAATATGGATAATTGACCCCACATAAAACAATGGTAGTCAATACTTTATGCACAACCTTTATATGTTTATAAAAAAGGGTTTTATCGACATATTACTTAACCACTAAGTCCTAGGAGTTGGCGGTTAATAAGTTCCTCCGGCATGAATTACACCGGAATCAGTATCAATATAATTGGCTCCGGATAGGCAAAAATAGCGACAGCAGTCTACAAAATCCTTTACTTTTCCTGTCTTTCCGTCCTTTCCGGTATAAATTGACAGGGCAAACCGGAGGTTTTTGCAGTCCTCATGGACATATAAGCGAGGTGCATTCTCAGGACTTATTGGTTCTGCCTCATTATAGTCCAAAAGATCGTTAATTAGGGCAACTCCTTCCTCTATTCTCGTTCCAACAGAGGGTTCAAAGAACATTCCTAAGTCTGCCATCTGATCGATTAAAGTTGTAATGCCGGACTTCATTGGAGTCGGTGCAGAACCAAAGCGAGAGTCCATAATTCGCATGAAAATGTCTTCATCCTTCTCTAATTCCTCAAAAATCGATTTATATTTTGCCAAGGAAAAACCTAATGGGTTCTGAGCCTCCCCAATATCTCCATCTAGGTGCTTTCCTGCGACTGCCCACTCTCCCAAGATGCCATATCCCTCAATTTGAGTAACCTGATCCGGAAATTCTCGGTAGACATAGCATTTTCCGTCCACAGCAACCCTGATCCACAGACATACCCAATTTTTTCCATGAGAGGGATCAACTACCATGTAATTAGTACCTTCTTCCGGAATTTGTTCGCTATTTACCACATGGGAACTTCCCCAACGAGGAAACAATGTTCCGGCAATCTTGGTTGGAAGTCCATAAGCACGAGTCAGAATTTTTTGCCGACTATCGTGCTTCAAAGTACGCTTTAACGCGCGGTAATCATTGAATTTATTCCACTCAGAATGAAAAAATACAATTCTCGTATTATCTTTTAGTGGTTGCATGATCACAGGAACTTTCGAGTTTGGTAGTAAATCAGGATCAGCATCAATTGACTCAATTGTCCGTGCTCCATCCATATACTCCCTGATCGTTGGAGTATAACCGGAGACCGGAGTAAAGGTAATTAACATCCCCCTATGTGGATATCCCTTCATCCATTCAGGATGGTCAGGATTTTGAACAGGCTTACTTGACCTCGTGGTAAGTCGAAATCGAAGCGAATTTATATGTTCGATGGTGCAAAGCTCATCCAACCAAACTAAGTCCCATTCTGATCCCTCAAGTATTCCTGTGTCGAGGTTTTGCGAATAATTACGGAAGAATACCCTGCTTCCATTTGGAGCAACCAAACAGGATTCCGTAAACCCTCCTTTTTTCGAGAAAGTCATATTTGTGACCTTCCCCTTCTTAGCCTGTTTCCACTCCTTGGGAATGAATTCGTAAATGTATTGTTGTTGCTGTTCAATCGATGTGGATGCGGTTGTATGCATACACAAGACATTCGCATCCGGAATATCGTTCACTAGCTTCATTACCCTCTTACTCGCGAAAAAACTTTTTCCACTACGATTTCCACCCAAAATAACTAATTCATCAACCTTGGCAAACTCCCGATCTGCCATTGCCCAATGATCAGGTTCAAACCCATGATGAAAAGGGTCTTTCTTTTCTCGCTCAATTAACTGCTCCCTTTCCTCAAGTAGGGACATAGTTTCATCCATACCCAAAGCTTCTGCCTGTTCTGCGGTTGGTATCTTGAAATAAGGATGTGGTGTAGGTTGAAACATTATTTCTTCTTCTTCTTTGCCGGAGCCTTTTTCTTCTTTGGTTCTAAACCTAATAATTTCCGAAACATTTTTTCAGGACTCCCACTCTCCTGCATTTTCTTCAATTCCTTCTGCTCATTCCATTGCTCAACAATCCGTTCGCTTTCCTTACTCATATTAATATTTTCCTCTCCATCGTGGACATCTACCCTTCATTACCCATACACCACCACCATTGGCAGGAGGTCTCGCGAAAAGCTTCATTCCTTTTAAAAAATTCCTATTGTCTCTCACCCTGACTTTTACATCTCCACAAATCACCATTTTTGAGTTTCTCGGAATTAGAGTAATTACCATTTTCTTATCTTCCGGCACATCTAATGGTTCACTCATCTCCTCCACCAATAATTGCCGTTGGATAATATTCCTCACCTCGTGCTCGCCCTCTTCATGGTAACAGATTTGGTTGCTTACTTTTACCCAACTTGATGTCGCAATAATACCCTGCTTTCGCCAATCAGATAAAATCTTTCGTTCAATTCCTAATTCCTCAGTTAATTCTAATTCACTCTTCATTTTCAATTTCATGTTCATGCGGTGGACTCACAACATCCTCGTTGTCCCACATCCACCCCAATGTTAAATAATAATCTAATTCTTGTTCCATGGTTTTACCTTTCCTTTGAATTTTTTTAAATATTGCAATGGTACGAAAACACATATCTCCCAATCCGTTTTCACTTTATTTCGAGGATTACCATTGTACGCAATTTTCCCATAATCATTAGCAATGGTCACATCGCAATATGCCTCAGTCCCACAAGCAAAAGAAACACACAGGTAACATCGCTGATTACAAATTAAAGTTTCATTTACCAATTTGTCCCACTTCTTCTTTGAAATGAAATAAAATGCAAAACTTCCATACTCATGCTTGGTATGCTTAATCTCAATAAAACCAAGATGCCATTTACCCTGACGAATATGTAAATCTAAAATAGCACCCTCCTCGGTATCCAAAAGCTCAATACCTTTGCTCGCCCAACGCTTTTCTATTCTATTGGCAAACCTTCGCTGATTAATCTTATCCTGCGTGGTCTCCATTGGTTCGTATTTGTTCATAAAAATAATTCAGGCAGGGTGTTCAATGTAGGAAACCAAGTAGGACATTCACGAAACCCCCTTGATTTTGAGAGGAGATTAATCCTCCGGTTATAACCATGTCAGTAACATCTACTGAATCTATGCCCCTGCCTGAAAAGTTAAAATTTTTCTGTTTAGTAATCGGTTTAAGGTCACCGGAAAGAAACCCCCTCCACCCCCCCCACCCTTGATGGTTGGTCAAAAGGGGACTATTTGTCCTCTGTACACCCTGATAGATAGTGGGGTTCTGTTGATTAACCTGTGATATTACCCAATTCATACCCTATTTACACCACTCCGTATGTGTACGCGCACGAAACTGAGAACAAAGGTTCTACCCTCACACCGGTTATATGCTCTATTTTCGCCTACAAGGGGTCTAATCATCGTCTTTGGTCTCATGTCCATGTATTGACTCATCATCACCACTATCCCCTGCTTCAATGGAACACATTGACAACAAGTATTCCCTGATTGGCTTAGACCACATTTTCCTCAATCTAGCATTACCCACCTGAGCAGATAGGATATCTAGTGCCTTTAGTGCTTCCTGTGCTGTCATTGGAATCCTATGTCTGATGCCTTTTGTTTTATTGGTCTTTCCCTTGGAACATTGGTTCTAATTGGAATACCATCCTTGAAGTGACTAACCTTATTTCGCGTCCAAAACTTATTGAATCCTTCTTCGACTTCAGCTTGTGTTTTTCGAGTCCAAATCTCGTATGACTTTTTGGCTAAACTTCCGACTACTTGAACTCTTTTCATTTCTTACCCTTCTGTTTGAGTAGTTCATTTTGCACATCGATCAAACCATCTTTCAGGATGTTTCTGAGTGCCTGTTGTTTGGGTTTGTTATCGCAAATCGAGATTGCCTTGGTGTAGACAACAATTTGTTGCTTTAAGCTTATTTCTTTCATTTCATTATTCATTTTATGTAACTAAATATCCCACTAACATTATGATAATAATCATCATCATAATGAATGCCCAATCCGCGTAGTCCTGCCAATTCATGTGAACTGAACCTCCTCTTGAAGGACAGCTTTCTTGTTGAATACAATTAGCTCGCAAGTCTCCCTTAGCCTGAGAAGTAATGCATTGCCTCGCTCGGGATCATCAAATGCCTTTACAGCATCACTACGCTTGACTTGAGTGGTGCATAGTAATGGTAATTGCCTAGACATCCTTGCCTCGATGATTTCAAACAATCCGGCTTGAGTTGTCGGACTCATTTTCTCGGCAAACAAATCATCAATTGCTAAGATTGGAACAGTTACGATTGCATCTCTCCAAGACTTAAAAAATGGACTTCTCTTTGCCTCGATAAGTTGAGTATGAAAATCTCCGGCAAAAAATACCTTAAATCTTCTACCCTGTGAGTGAAGCTCTTTTAACAACATGCAAAGCGATCTTGTTTTGCCCTGTCTTGATGCTCCCATGATATACAATCCCTTCTTTCGCAATGGAGACCATTTCATTATTTCCGGTAACATCTGCTGTGCCGTAATTGGCAATTGTGAGACTGATGATTCTCGGTAACCCATTGGGATCAAATTCTCAAGTGGTTCAATCGCATGATCAACTCTCGGTAATGCCCTTTCATCTGCCTGAGCTTTCTGATGAATAGCAACACATGGATCACAAACTGCGACATCGTAATTGCCTCCAAATAGTGGAGCATTGATAAGTTCCTCAGTCCATCCTGAGTCCTGTCCACATTCTCTGCATGGTATCATATCAAAAATCCTCCTCTCCGAAAGTTCCTGTTGATTCGATCTTCTTATCATCATCGAAGAATATTCCCTGCCATCCATTTTGAACTGATCGATTGAGTGCCTTAATGATTGGCTCAACACCCTTTTCCTCAAGAATAGGATCAAATGATTTCCACATCCTTTTCATCGTAGTTGGCTTAATGGATTTTTTGAGTTCTTTTCTCATCTGCACAAATTCTTCCCAAGCTTCTCTCAGACTCTCTACTTCTATATATATATCTTTATTAATAATATTATATATTTTTAAGGTGCGCACGAGAGGTGCTGTCACATTTGCCTGTTTTTGGGGGTTTTTGCTGTCACCCTGATTTTGACCACTTTCCCAATCGATGATTTCCGGTGCTGTCACATTTGCCCCTTTTGAGGGGTTTTTGCTGTCACTTTGAAAATCACCCTTAATTACATGTGCTGTCACATCTGCCCTTAAAACATGGTTTTTGCTGTCACTTTGAACATCGTTAATTTTGTAAATATCGATTCCCTGAATGATCAGGTGCTTAATAATTTCATTGGTAGACATCTCATATTGATCTGAAATTGCCTTCAATTGATGCCGGAGAAAGTCCGGTAATGTAATGGTTAACCTTTGCTTAAAATGGGACATCGTCTTCGTCTTCCTCCTCTACGAAATCATCTTCAAAGGATGGTTCCGCTTGGAGGTCACTTGATGTGTCCCTGCCATTGCCATCATCCACCACAGATTCTGTTAATGTTGTTGCCGGAAGATATTTAAATATCTTTTTATATCCGGCTTTATCTATCCCTGCTTCAACTTCAATTTCCTTCCCAAAGAAAAACTCAAATTGATGTTTACCAACCTTATCCCAAGATGTTGATTCAGTACCAAGTGCCTTGAAAAATAAATCCAACTTCCATTGGCAAGATGCCATCAGGAAGAATGAATCATAAAATGTATTCTCATCCACATTATACATAACTGAAATATATTTATTTCCGTTCTTCGTTAGATTAGGAGTGCCATCCTGTTTTGTATCATAGCACCCAACTATTTTTGCTGTTTTTATACTCATATTAAAATGTGTTTAATTCGTTCATATTGCCGTGGACATGTGAGCATCTATCCCAAAATCGTTCGACAAGCTCTTTCGAGCCATTGGGATCATCTTTCTTGGCAAAGTCTAAACAAGTGCCGAAGTCTCCTTCATTAATGTAACCAATCGCTACCGGATCAGAGTACTGAGCGTGTAGCCCTGCTTTGTCCTTAATCGCATCAAAATGCCCTTCTCTAGCGTCATCAATTTTCGCCTGTCTTTTCTCAGGGTCTTTGATGTTACCAAACTTGACTGAACTTTCCTTAAACTCAGGAATTACTTTGTGAAGTTCTGCATCCGGTTTTGGTGCTGTCTCGATATCAAAAAATACACATCGTTCCTCCACATATGCTGAAAGGTAATTATTCATCGACCTGAAAACATTTCGAGTCTGCATCATATCGTTCTCAAGATAAGATTCTTGTTCCTCGCGAGGGAGTTGATAAAAGAATTTTCCGTTACCATTCTTTCCCTCATGCCCTGTCCATTTTGAGAGATTATCTAGCGATACTCTAAACCCCCATTCTGAGGCTCCAAAGAACTCCATAGTATCAACCCATATGGTGGGAAGTTTACCAAATTTCTTATTCGCCAAGTGGCTCAGGTGGACAGGTACTTTTACCTGATTCAACATTGACCATCTAATCAAATATGGAACATCGAAGTTCCGAATATTATGTCCTACTAAATGCATTATTTCCCCTCCTTTATTTTGTTGTAGTTAGCTACTTTCTTACGAACTTCATCATCCGTAAATTTTAAGAATGTTTTACATGCTTTGGTGCTTGATTGCATTGGATCAAATCCAATTGATTCAGCATAGTCTCCTGCCTTTAATTCTGACAATTTCTCAAGACACAATTTCCTAATCTCATCATCTGATAATTGAATATCAGGAACAGGTTCCGATTTTTTAACCGGAGGTTTTGGTTTTGGCTTTTCTAATGCCTTTTCATTAGCGGAGCCTTTTGTCGGTTCAACCTCTCCGGCTCCATCTATATCTTCCTCACTCGCTATGCCAAAATAAGTTGTTAACTGATACCTCCTAAAATAGGTCAGGCTCGCGCCCAAACTTTGCTCCGGACTCATGCCCTTTTTCTGACTCACCTCAAATGGAAAAAATGAGCTAGGTAATCTCTGACCTGATTTATGAAACAGAAATAACTCGAGCATGAGTTTTCCATCATCTGTTGATTGGATCATTTGGATATAAGCCAACCCATATTTGTTAAGGACTTTTAAGATCGTAACGACCGAAGGAAGTCCTGCGAATTTATATCCGTAACCCTGTTCCGTTTTCCTCGGGTTAGTAAGTTCTGCCTGAGCCTGAGCAAAAGCAGTATAGATTTCCGTAAAAGAAATTTCAGGAGCAGGAATGCTAGGTGTTTTATTGTTTTCATCGTTCATTGTTGTTCGTCTAGTAGTTGTAGAAAATCTTCAAACCTCATAGTGATCAGATTTTCGTGATTGTTTTTTGTGTGAATTACGCATGGAGGTTTCCCTTTGGAATCCTTAATTGCTTGCGTGAAAGCTTTGTATAAATTCAGTTTTTCGACATGTTTGCATTCGACTGAAAATGGGAAGTCAGGACATGTAATATCTGCATCTCCATTGGCTCCACAAAATTGCTGTGAGCGATGGGCAGGATATCCATTGTCGGTCAGGATGTGAGCAATCGCTCTTTCATACCTTTGTCCCTTTGCTCTAGAATTAATCGGCATCTTGCTGTTCCTCCAAGACATCTCCGGCACATACATAAATTGCCTCGATTAATTCAGTTAGTGTACCCTTAAATTCACCACCTGTTTTGATCGAAATTTTACCATCAGCGTATACTGATAAATTTAGATTGTTAACCTGAATTGAACTTTTGGTTAACAATGTGGATTGAGCTATTTCTTTGAAGTCATTTTTTATGTACATTTATTCCCTCCTTACACCTCTAACTCATTTTTATGAGTTGTTAAATCAGAGTAGTATTTTTCACATACTGCTACTGAATTTCGGAGCGTTTTAGATGCATGAAATATTCCATGCGTAGATGCCAATCTTGCTCCTAATATTTTCCTCAATCGATGGCATGATTTAACATCGGTTAAACCAAGATCAGTCTTGAGAAATTTTATAAATCTTTTATGGAGTCTTTCACCTCCGTTAATAATTTTTCCTTCCCTCGATTGGAAGTGCAAAAAGACTTGCTGACTAATGCCAACTTTTTCAACATGTCCGGTTCCCCTTAACTTCGTTCCCTTTGTGGCGAATGGGAGAAAGAGAAAATGTTGACCATTAAATATTTTAAAGTTGTCAGAGTGAACCTGATAAATTTCTGACTTCCTCAAACCGCAACCAAATGCCAAAAGGTAAATGTCATAAAACACAGGATCAGATTCTTTTTTACCCTGAAAGAACTCTATTATTCTTTCTACCTCAGAATCATCAGTCGAAAATGGTTGGGAAACTACACTCTGAGCAATAAAGCTAACAAAATTACCAAAGTGCTTCGTCTCCCAACCCTTCCGTTTGAACAACAAAAGATTTTTGCGACTGAATAAAGATTTTATCTGCCTGAGCTTGTGGGGTAAATTGTAAATTTCTTCCCAACGCTCCGGCAATGTTCTGCCCTCATCATCCTCAGTTAAAAGGTAAAGAGTAGATTCCTCTAAAGAAATTCCTTCCCTGCGACACAGGTCAATGAAATGTGCGACACATTTTTTTCTAGTATCAAGATTTCCACCGCACTTATTATTGCAGTCTAGTATCCACGCAAGCAGAAATTCAAGAGTTATGGTATTGTTTAACTCTTGAATCTTCTTAGTCACTATCCTCTTTACCTCAGATTCCGTAAGTTCACTGAGTGAGCAATTTAGCGGAATGCGAAACTGCTCCTGTTTATGTAGGAATTTAAGACTGACCTTTTCAGAGGATAAATTGACCACTATGTCAACTGATTGAGTCAATAAGCCAATTGATAATCGAATATTAGTTACTTTGCAATTCGATTTCTTATCAACTACATTATTATCCGTGGAAAGATGGAGGCGCGGGGGAGAATCGAACTCCCGAATAAAGGATTTGCAGTCCACGGGACGCTCTATAGGTGATCTAGTCATGTTTAACTAAAGTTAAATAGGGTAAATAAGGTGAGGTCAAGTATTATTTATATATCTCCTATAAATTCTTCTTCTAAATCAAGTGCTTTATTTATAATTACTGATGGAACTTTAATAGTCTTGTCCCAATCTTCACTATCTATAACTCCATCGTTATCTGCCCTCGCTAGACTACCGGAAAAATATTCTCCTCTACTCTCCTTTGCGATAGTGGTTTCAACTAGTGGATCATCCCCTAGCTCGCATGTAATTGAAAATCCGTTATGTATTATAGTTTTACTTTTCATATTATTTAGTCTCCTTAGTTGGTTTATTGGTTTACCACGCGTGATCGCAATCGAGTGAATCATTGTCAGTAGAACTAGCGAAGAAGTAGAATGAAACATCATCTCTACTGCGTAAGGTTTCGTAATCTGTACCTCTGCACCATGCTTCTAAAACTTCATCGTAAGTTGGAAACTTATCAAAATCATATGAAAATTCATCTGACTCCTCGATGCCATTTTGCTCGTCATTTATTCCATATTGGATGGTGAGTTTAATTTGTGTAGTATTGTTGCTCATGTTTACAATCTAGGTTATTATATTATAAAAAGCAAGTAGTACTTGTGTCATAAAGATTTATGATCTACTTGGTCTCCTTATGCGTTAATCTCGTTTATGATCGAAAATGCTTCTCCGATCTTGGAAAGATTTTCTGTCTTTTGCCGTAACTCACTAATGACATATTGCAATATCGAATAATCTTCTTCAGCTATTGCTTGCAAAGCTTCCCATCTAGTTATTTTGCAAAAATTTTCACTTTTAGCCCATCTGTTAAATACATCTTTGGGTAATATTCTTTCGTCCGATGCGAATATTTTAACTTTCAAAAGATGATATCTTTTTATCGATGCGTCTGAAACTTGATAACTTGTTTTGTTCATGTGGTTGGTCTCCTTAGTTTTTGTGAAATTTAAAAATGCAAGTGTTCTTAGAAAGTAAACTAGACTTAATAGTATTTTCAGTTTTTTTAAGGGTGTAGTAATGTGGTTTGAGGAAATCTTTTCTGTTTACCCAAAACTTAGTATTAGCACCTCTCAGCTTCGTGTATTCTCTAGCTTCATTTTTATTAAATTCTTTCATGTGGTTGGTCTCCTTAGTTTTTAATTAAATAATCGGTAACTTTAAATTCATTGATTACAGCAATGCGTTGATCATCGTGTAAGGAAGCTTTGTCTACTTCCCTTAAGAAAGTTTTAAATCGTATAAGCGCGTTTTCTGACTTATATTGCAATATTTCGTTTTTTACTCGATGTATAGCTAAAGCCCTAGCTAAGAGATACTCTGCATTTGAAACTGATTTTCCAAGTTTTTTTTCAAATTTAGACCAATTGATAGTAGTTTTATTGTTGTTCATGATTAATAAAGTAGTTTATTATTATATAAAAAGCAAGATGTACTTGTGTCATAAAGATTTCCTATGCTCAGTAAGTAAATGATCTTGAATAATATTTCCAATGTCCCTGAGACCGACAAGCTTTTCAGAAATCTCAACCCTGAGTTGATCTTTTAATTTTTGTTCCTCCGGAGTCCGGAAGTGATGATTCCTGCCATGAAAAGATGCACATGGGAATTGCTCAAATACTTGTTCAATTGCTTCGTTAAAATTATGCCATTCCCTGACCAAACTTTTGGCACAATTACCATTGAGATTTGGAACCGGAGAGGCAGAGATTATTTCTTCTTTATTCATTTTCTTAATTTCCTAGTGCTGATTTTTGTTCTTTAGTTAACTCAATTTCGTATTCTGAAATTACCCATTCAAATGCAGATTTATCTTCATCAGATAAACTTGAAATCCATTCAACATCTACATCCTCAATTGGAGTTGTCTCGTTAGTAATGTCCGGTAATCCATCTGCAAATAAGGCTCCAACTTCAGCGCCTTGAATAAATGATCCGGTAGATTGTAGTATTAATTGATCCATGTTTATCAGTATGTTTATTATTATATATTAAGCAAGTGGCACTTGTGTCATAAATTATTGGTTCTCCTGATTATTCAAATCAGCAAATTGAATAAGCTTTTGAATCTCTGTTTGTAATGCATTTTTTCTGTGAAGTAGTTGCCATTGCTTTCTTTCAATCTCCTCTTTTTCAGCAAGAGCAGAATCGAAATGTCGCTTGTCCTGAGTGCTTAATCTGTCCCTGTGATATGCGTGATATGATGATAGTTTCATTTTATTAATTTCCTTTTTTTTTTAGTTATCGTATTTAATTTCAGTCAAATCAGATGGTTTCCAATTCACAATGATTGGTTGCCAATTAAGCAATATAGCACCTAATTCTTTTCGCGCCTGTCTGTTGGTTACTTTATGTTCAACCTTTACATATCTTAATGGTCTGCTCACAAGCTTTTCTGTGAAGTAAGTGTAAGCAATTCCTTCCGGATCAGCTTTCACTAACTCAGTAAATTTTGATGTATTTTTTTCATACCAAGACTTCAAGAAATCGACTGAAACATTAATTGGTAATTGACCTGATCCGGCACATGATCCGGTGAAGTATCCGGTGTTTTTGTAAGTGTAACCATGCTCTGCAAGGAGTCCGGTTTTTACATCAACATTATGAGACTTACCACAGATTTGGCAAACACCTCTGTGAGTAGCTGAACGCTCAGTTCTCTTACCATATGACTTCTCAACCTTTGCTTTCTTAACGATAGGTAAAGATTTGATGTAATCTCTTGCTGTAACTAATCCCCTGACCTGATTGGCATCGATACCACAAACCTCAAACCAAGCATAATGTTTTTCGCGAACCTGATGTGGGTATGATGGTAATCCCCAATAAATTTCTGTGAGTTGATCGTAACGATCACCTGAGCGTGATTTATGAGATTCATCATTTAAGATAAACTTGTGTGCCTGACCGCGAAGTATTTCGTACTGACGAGTAACAGCATCAAGTGCTTTTTTCTGAGAGGCTTTAGAATGGTAGTGAGTTGGTAATGTTTCGTTGTTCATAAGTATCAGTATGTTTATTATTATATAAAAAGCAAGAACTAAAAAAAGGGAGTCCGTGTCATAAAGATTATCCAATCAGGAGTACTCCGTGATCTAGGCTTGCCACTATTTTGCCATCCTCATTGACCCATGCATCTTCAGCTTCCTGAAATTTATTATCCAATATCTCAGCTTCCCCACAAACTTCCTGTGCCTGTGCCTTGGTAATTTTCAATGGGTATCCCCCACCGATATCTATAGTGGTGACTAACTCAATTTTCTTAGCCTTGCGAATTGCTGTTCTTAATTTCATTTTCTTACTCTCCGCTATTTAATATTTTAGTATATAATTCAGGATTTTTATCTGCATGGATGTGAAGCTTTTTTGCTACTATCCCTTGCTTTTTAGTTTTGCAGTTTTGAATAAAATATTCTGCCCCTGCTTCAACTCGATACAAGTCCCATGAGCCACAATTGTTTTTATGTATTTTAATTTTCATAATATTATAAAGGATGTGATTTTTATATTTTCCGGATTTTTTTATTCTCTAAAATCTTTATCTCCAAATAAGGGAGCATAAATAAATTTAGTTTCTAGCTTTACCCAATTATTTACGAAATCAGAAATTTCTTCATTGTCATCAACAGCATATAGTAAAGTTCTTACTGCAACATTTAATTGCTTTTCTTTCTCCACAATATCTGTTCCTATTTTTTTAAATTCTAAAGAAATTTCTCTCCCGTTTTCAACTATTCCTTTAAAGTAATCTTGATGTCTTGCCAAAAAACCATCCATTTGATCTGTTACAGCCTGTCTAAGCAAATCTCCAACTGATGCACTCATAGACTTTGGACCGGAAGCATTAGATACACCAATAGATTTATTGGTGTAAGCATCTAGCGCATCTATTCCGTAATCTACATATTTTTGCATAGAACCTTCTAAAGACCAAGAAACTTTCCAAATAATATCTGCTTTAGCAACTTTTAATAATTCATCCATAATACTAGTTTCTTGTGTTGAACCATCTCTTGACTCTACAGCTTCATCCATAGCAGTTGATTGAGCTATATTTTTCATTGTTTCTGCCAATCTTATTGTAGGATACCCTCTTTCTGAAACCATTTTATCTAAAGTACTAATAGCTATGTTTAAGTTCTTATCTAAAAGAGCTCTGGTATAATCAGGTACAAAAGTTTCAACACCTTGGTTATCTACAAACTTTGCATATCCATTGTCCATTAACCATGGATCACTTGGAAAAATCATTATTTTTGGTTTTAATCCACTTCCTGCGCCTAAAGCATCACCTAAGGGTACAATAATTTTGTCATATTCTAGTTTCTTTCTTAATTCATCTACATTTACAGAAATAATAAATGTTACTCTGTTCATTTTTCGTTTTAACTTTTCAGAGGACTCAGCACTACCAGATGGTGAAGTTGAAAACTGATTGTATTGTCTAGTATTATAAAAGAAATCTTCAAAGTATTCAAAATTATCATTGTAAACACCATTCTCAATTAATGGTTCTTTGGCTGTACACCCTAGATTATTTCCTGCTATCCCTTTAAATAATACAGCATGGATGGCATTTTTTTTAGCTTGGTTGAGTGCTAATCGTAGATCACCAACATAGGAGGTGACTTGAATTAAATAAGAGCTCCCTGTTCCTCCAGATTCACTACATATAGATTCGTATTGCCAGTTTCTTGTTCTTTCTTCAGTAACTTTTCTGTTACTATTAGTCTGAGAAAACAAAGAATTAATAGGAACTATTAATAAGGCAACTATACAGATTTTTATAAATTTCATTTTTTTTATTATTTTACAAGTCTTACAAAGTGAATTCCTGGTATGTATTTTTTACTCCCTTTTTTGAAATAGGTTAATCCTGGCTCAATATCTTCTCCAGTCCAAGTATTATCCCAAACTCTTTTTTTATCAATCTTCATAGTTCCTATTCTTTTGTATTTTCCTTTTTCAGATACTAACACTTCAAAAGTTTCTCCTCCTTTAATTCCCTCCTTTGTTCCTGCAGCAAGAGAAAATTTATCACGTAAAGGAAATATTGGTTTAAATACTTCATTTTTCTTTTGCAACTTTACCATTACTTTATCCATATTTCTGATAGTAGACAAATCAAAAACATCTTGTTCTGTTCTTCCTTTATCTTCTTTCTTTAATGAAAAGGTAACCAAGGATGTTGCTTTTTGTTGGCTTAAAAATTCTAATTTAAAATCAATTGCATCGAATTTTTCTAAGTCTATTTTATCGTCAGTGATAGTAGACTGTAATAAATCGAAAACTCCTTGGTCCCATTTCAATTGATACAACCAAGCAGTAGTCCAAACAGAATAACCTTCAGAGGTTTTTTCATAGATCTTGTTAGCTGCTTGAGTACCTTTTTTCTGTAACATAGCTGGAAGCTTAGCAACTTGTTGAAGTGCAGATTGTCTTATCACTTCTGCTGCAATAGCATTACTGACATAATTTAATCGAGTAAAAACAACAAACGTATTATTAATTAATGAATTTACTTGATCAACTCCTCCTGTTCCTGATGCTCCAGCAATGGCAGCCATCTCCATAGATTTGGTTTGTAATGATCTTAAATCAATTAATTCCAAATTGAAAGAACCGTCTTCTTTAATGTTAAACCACTTTTTGACAAGTTCGTGAGCTATCTTATTAGATTTATTATACTTATTAATTTGTAATTTAACCATGGAATTGTCCTGAACTTTAACAAGACCACCCGTGCTTTCAGCTAGAGCACCTTTTGCAGCATCTGCCATAGCACTTCCTAATA
>ENA-ORDA01000970-ORDA01000970.1-marine-metagenome-genome-assembly--contig:-NODE-970-length-26065-cov-4.067223_pt1 | contig 26065 bp, 24 predicted proteins | sample MGYA00237778_ERZ508506 | MGnify/ENA primary metagenome ERZ508506 (study PRJEB26177, sample SAMN06267891) | marine metagenome | isolation source: Monterey Bay, California, USA | place: Pacific... | reverse complement strand
ATTTAATTTATTTATATAGCGATGAAGGCAATACCAAAAAAGCTTTTGATACCGCTAAAGAACTGATAAAACAACAACCAAAATCTCAATTGGCACACCTGGCTTTGTACAAATTTTATCTAGATGAAGGTAACTCTCAAGAGTCAATTAATTCTATGAACGTTGTTTTTACTTCCGATCAAATTGAGAATAAAAGTAAGAATCGAGTTTTAGAAGACTTTTTAATATTCACTAAAAAAAATCCAGCTTTTAAATCTGAAATTGAAGGTTTAGATCTTAATATTTTAGCTCAAGAAAATAGTCAAGTATATTTGCTATTAGGAGATTATTATTTATCGGAAGAGGATAAAGAAAAAGCATTAAATTTCTATAAAAAAGGAATAGAAAACGATTTAGATAATTACGGTTTATTAAAAAACACTGTCTTATTACAACTTGAAGTAGAAAAATATGAGGATGCCATTTTATTAAGTAATAAAGGATTAGAAATATTTCCTGCACAACCTCTGTTGTACCTAGTAAATGGAGTTGCAAATAACGAGTTAAAAAACGCAGATCAAGCTATTGAAATTTTTGAAATGGGATTGGATTATCTTTTTGACGACCCTAAAATGGAATATGATTTTTACCAACAATTAATTATTGCACATACTTTAAAGGGAAGTTTGAAAAAAGTAAAAATATATCAGAAAAAAATAAATCAATTATCTATTTCCAATCAAACGATGGATGATTAAAATTTGTAAAGTGAAGATTAAACTTAGTATCATATTATTCATTTCTTTATTCATTACCTCTTGTGGGGGTGGTAAAATAGCAGTGGGTTCAGAAACAGCAAATAAAAACTTATCTTCTAAAGATATAATCAAAAGTCATGACGAAGCGCTACCAAAATTTTCTACTATAGCTGCAAGAATACAAGTAAAATACGAAAGCGTTAGAGATGTTCAGAGTCTAACAGTTAGTTTAAGAATGGAGAAGGACCAAAAAATTTGGATTAAGGCATCGCTACTTGGAATTACACTTGCTAAACTATTTATCACACCAGAATCTGTAGGCTATTATGAAACTATTTCCAACACTTATTTTAAAGGTGATTACTCATTACTGAGTAAATGGTTAGGTACCGAAATTGATTTTGAAAAAGCACAAGGGATACTATTAGGTCAATCTATTTTTGATTTAGATAATAAGTATGTTTCAGATGTTGTAGCTAACAAATATATTTTGCAACCTAAAATGCAACCTCATAATTTTATACATTCATTATTAGTAAATCCAGATAATTTTAAAATAGCATCGGAGTCTTTATCACAACCAACCGATGATAGAATGTTTACCATTAATTATGGAGCTTATCAAAATTTAGAGGGTGGTTATTTTCCTTCAGATTTTAGAATAATAGCCACTCAAAAAGAAGAAAAAACCCAAATAGTAGTCAATTATAAAAAAATAGATTACAATGTATCCATTCGTTTTCCGTTTACCATACCTAACGGCTATGAAGAAATGCAACTAAACTAAATGAGCAGATTTTATAAATATTCTTTTCTTTTTTTATCCCTAATTTTTTTTAGTTCAGGATTTGCACAAGTCAATAAGCAAAAGGAATTAGAAGAAAAAAGACAAGCTTTATTAAGTGAAATTAAGCAAATTAATAGTCTGTTATTTGCTACAAAAAAGGAAGAAAAGTCGGTATTAAATCAAGTAGAGGATTTAAATAGTAAAATTATAGCTCGTCAAAACTTAATAAGAGTTACTAATCAACAGGCCAATTACCTTTCTCGAGAAATTAATAATAACAAAGCAAAAATTACACTTCTAGAAACCGAATTAAAGGATCTAAAAGAAGATTATGCCTCGATGATAGCTAAATCATATAAAAGTAAATCGCAGCATAGTAGAGTTATGTTTTTATTATCCTCTGAAAGTTTTTTACAAGCCTATAAACGTCTTCAGTATATGAAACAATACGCCAAGCATCGTAAAATGCAAGGAGAAAATATTAAGAAAAAATCTGTTGTTTTAGAGGAATTAAATCAAGGATTATTAGAAGACAAAAAGAAAAAACAAGCTCTTATTAATCAAAATAAACTAGCAAAAACTAAACTATCAAACGAATTAGAAGAACAAAATGAGTTAATTTCAATTTTAAAAAAAGACGGTAATAAATTTGCTAGACAAATCCAGAAAAAACAAAAAGAAGCCAATAAAATTGACAAACAAATAGAGAAGTTAATTAGAGATGCCATTGCTGCTTTCAATAAAAAAAATGCAACTAAAAAAGGAACTAAAACAACTGGATCTTCTATAAGATTAGCCTTAACACCTGAAGCAAAACTCTTAGCTGCAGATTTTACCAAAAATAAAGGAAAACTACCTTGGCCTATAAAAAATGGAGTGGTGGTAAAACGTTTTGGAAATACGAGACATCCTCAATTACCCAATATAACAACCTATTGTAGTGGTGTAGAAATTACCACCCAAAAAAACGCCAAAGCCAGAGCTGTATTTAATGGGGAGGTGATGGAAATTCAAAAAATTAAAGGTGCTTCTAATGCAGTTTTCATTCAACATGGTAATTATATTACAGTATACCAAAATTTAACTAATGTAACGGTAAAAAAAGGAGATATAGTTTTTACTAAACAAGAAATTGGATCGGTGGCAACTAAAGCAAGCTCTGGAAAATCTATCCTCAAGTTTTTAATCTACCAGAACGATCAAAAAATGAATCCATCTAGTTGGATTTATAAGTTGTAATTTTTACTTTAAACAAAATTTATATCTAAAAGCTGCAGGCGAAAATCTGGTTGATACTTTTCGACTCATACTGACTGAAATAACATTTCAAGAATGGCACATAATTTTTTGCGAACATTTCCAATAAGATTAAATAGCATTATTTTTAGTAAACAGAACTTTTTTATTTAAAACATTTGCTTAATGTGCATAAATTTAATTACTTGCACTCAAAAATTGAGCTTTTGATGGTGTTTTAAAACAACATTGATATTTCAAAATCAGCGATGATGGAAAAGTATGTTACTGCTTTTATAAATGAATTTTCCTCAACTTTAAATTGGACTTTGGATTCCATTTTATTTAAAGTTCCTTGGCACAACAATTACTTTTGGGGACTAATCGTCATTTCACTAGTAGTTTGGCTTCTTGAAATAATTTTTCCTTGGAGAAAAAACCAATCGTCTATCAGAAAAGATTTTTGGATGGATGGGTTTTACATGTTTTTTAATTTTTTTATTTTTTCAATTTTAATAAGTGGAGATTATAAGGCATTAGGCTTACTTTTCAATGAAATAGGGATAACAACAAAAAGTTTAGCAGTATTCAATATTTCAAATTGGCCAATTGGACTTCAATTAGTCATCTTTTTTGTTATTCTAGATTTTGTACAATGGTTGACGCATATTTTATTACATAAATATGAAGTTTTATGGCGGTTTCATAAAGTTCATCATTCTGTAAAAGAAATGGGCTTTGCTGCACACCTGAGATATCATTGGATGGAAAACATACTATACAAGCCTTTAAAAACTCTAGGGGTTATGGTATTAGGAGGTTTTGAGCCAGAGCAAGCTTATATCGTTCATTTTATTGCAATAACTATTGGGCATTTAAATCATGCTAACATCAGAATAACTTGGGGGCCTTTCAAGTACATACTAAATAATTCTGTAATGCATCTATATCATCATATGAAAGCATTACCAGAAAACAAGCCGAAGGGAATTAACTTTGGAATAAGCTTAAGCATTTGGGATTTTTTATTTAAAACCAGTTATGTACCTGACGACAACGGAGAAATTGAATTAGGATTCTCAAATGAAGAAAATTTTCCAAAAGGATTTTTCAGCCAGTTATTTACAGGTTTTGGTAAAAATTAAAACTATTTTTTTATTAGCTTAATAAACAATTCATTATTTGTTCTTTCTGAAATTGAATTATATGAAAGCTCCATGATTTCAATTTTAAAATAATTCTTAAAATAAGATAAATATTCTTTTTTAGTTCCCCCAAAAGGAGGGCGGTCTTTGTTTAACGGGATATTAAAAAGAAGACCCACTAATTTTCCGTTTGGTCTTAGTAGTTGATTCATTTTTAAAACATAGTTATCTCTAAGTTTTGGCGTTAAAGCACAAAAAAAAGTTTGTTCTAAAATTAAATCAAATGAATTATTTAATTTAAAAAAATCAATATTTATCAAATGATTTTTTGGAAAATCTGGGACTCTATTTTTTAAATTAGTTAAGGCGGTTGGGGAAATATCTACCACAAATACATTTTTAAAACCGAGATTATGAAGATACTCTGCTTCATAAGAATTACCTCCTCCAGGGATTAATATCTTTATATTTTTATCAGTAAGTTGATCAATGTATTTTTTTAATGGAGTTGAAATATAGCCTATGTCCCAACCTATTTCATTATTTTGATACCGTAAATCCCAGAAGTTTTTATTTAAATCCATTTGTAAAATAGCAATTGAAAATTATTGCAATTCTTAGGACATTTTTCCAGATGCACAACTAAAATATGATTTTGCCTTAGAGACAACTGAATTACTTTCGCCGTTAGCAGGATATCCTAATACAGCTATTTTGTGCCTTACTAATGTAACCTCATTTTGACCAAGAGAATCAAATGTAACAGTTGACTCTGCAACATTTACTTTTACATTTGTTACGTTTTCAATGTCCGAAACTTTTTTAATAATTGTATTTGCGCAACCACCGCATTTTAAATTTTGAATTTTTATTGTTGTAGTCATTTTTTTTAATTTAATTAAACAAGGATATCACCATCCCAGCCAGTGATGCCTTCTGTGAGATTAAAAACATTTTTAATTCCAACAGATTCTAGTATTTGACAAGCTGCCACACTTCTTGAACCACTTCTGCAGTATACCAGATACATTTTACTTTTATCAAATTCTTCAACTTTTTGCATAAATAGTTGTGATTCAAAAAGATCTAATAAAATAGCATTTTTAATCCTTCCTTCGTCCCACTCAGATTCGGTCCTACAATCAATGATTACAGCCTCAGAATTTTTATTAATAAGTTCTCTAAATTGGGTATTGTTTATATTTTTCATTTAATTAAACGTTTTTATTTTAATATGTTATTAGCTGTGCGACTTCACATTAAGGTTGTGGGACAAACGAATTCAGACAGCTGGATCTTTGTTTTGACGATTTCCTTGAACCCTCCTTCTATATTGGTTACCTGCTTCACTCCATTCGCTTTAAATATAGATGCTGCAATTAAAGAGCGATAACCAGATTTACAATGTAAAAAATAATCTTTCTCTAGGTTAATTTTTTTAAAATTTGAATGTATATCATCTAATGGAAAATTTTCTACTCCAATAACGTGTTCTGAAAAATATTCAGACTCTTTACGAACATCAATTGGTTTCTCAATCTTTTCTTCAGTTAACATAGCTGCAAATTTAGTAGCTGATATGGACTCAATAAAGTCTAATTGATAACCTTGAGATTTCCAATTTGCGATGCCTCCATCTAAATAACCTATAGTATTATCATATCCAACTCTTGAAAAACGAGTGACAATTTCATGTACACGTAATTCATCATCTGTAATAAATATTATTTTTTGGTTGATATCCGAAACTAAAGTTCCAACCCAAGGTGCAAAACTTCCGTCAATACCAATATACCAGGCGCCAGGAACAGTTCCCTCACTTGAATATGCTTCTTTAGAGCGAGTATCTATAACTAAGACATCTTTTTGGTCGCTTAATTCTTTAAATCTTGATGGGTCTAGTGGAGTCGTACCTTTATGTAAAATCTCATCAATATTTGTATTAATTGTTTTGTTCATTCGAACATTATTAGGGAAATATTGTGGCGGAGGCTTTAATCCTGAGATTACTTCTTCAATAAACTCCTCTCTCGTCATGTCGGCTCTTAAGGCATAATTGGTTTTCTTTTGATTGCCTAGCGTATCATAAGTTGCTGAACTTATATTTTTTCCGCAAGCAGATCCTGCACCGTGATTAGGATATATAACAATGTCATCTGGTAAGGACATTATTTTATTTCTTAAAGAATCAAACAAGTGTCCGGCTAGATCTTTTTCTGTCAAATCACCTTCTTTTACTGCCAAATCTGGACGACCAACATCTCCAATAAAAAGAGCATCTCCAGTTAAAACACAAGGAGTATTTCCATCTTCATCTGTTATTAAGTAGGATGATGATTCCATAGTATGCCCGGGAGTATGTAACAAGGTTATTTTACCATTACCTACAAAAAAATCTTCTCCATCAGCTCCATTATAAATATTATATTCTGCGGTTGCATTGGGGCCGAAAATTATTCTCGCACCTGTTTTATGGGCTAAATCGTATTGTCCAGAAACAAAATCAGCATGAAAATGTGTTAGAAATATATATTTTATTTTTGCCTGATCAGCTTCAGCCATTTGTATATAAGGTGCTGTCTCTCTCAAAGGATCTACAACTGCTGCTTCCCCATTAGACTCAATGTAATAAGCCATCTCTGCAAGACATCCGGTAAATAATTGTTCTATTTTCATAGTAATAAATTCTAAATTAGAAATTTAAAACAAATTTAAATCAATGGCAGTAACTTATGTTACACTATTATTAAAAAATTTTTTTTCTTTTATTTTTTTGTTTTAGGTATTTGTAAAATTTTTCCTTTTTTAAGCCGGTATGGTACCAATCTACGGCTTCTTGAATTCCCATAAAAAATAAAGTTTCATTTGCTTTTTCCATAAATCCAGAGTTAATGATTTTATCTCTGACGGGACCTTTTAAACCAGCAAAAGCCATAGTTACTTCTTTTTGATTAAAATAATCTAACAATTCAATTAAGGTGAAGATAGCACTACTGTCAATCCTATTAATACTTTCGCCATCTAAAACCAGGAGCTTTAACTCGTTTCCTTTTAGCTTAGAATAATCCTCAAGTTTATCTTTAAAATAAGCGGTATTTGCAAAATGTAATTGTGCATCAAAACGAATAATTAATATTTCATCATGAATTTCTACCTCATTAAATCGTTTTGTGTTTCGATAAAAATGAGTTCCTGGAATTTTTCCTAAAATTGCCATATGAGGAATAGTATTCTTGTAAATAAGTATAATAATGGATAAGGCGACTCCTGTAAATATTCCTTCTATAATACCAACTGTAGCTGTTGCCAGTAAAGTAATAATTAAAATAACTAGGTCTGTTTTTGAAAATTTTAATAGTTTTTTAGGCATTTTAATATCTAATAAGCTAAATACTGCTACCATAATTATAGCTGCTAAGACCGCTTTAGGCAAATAATAAAATACGGGGGTTAAAAAAACAAGTGTAAAAGCAATAATCAATGCTGAAATTAATGAAGATAAAGGAGTTTTTGCCTTTGACTCTTCATTGACTGCTGTTCTAGAAAAACCAGCTGTTGCAGGGTATGTTTGAAAAAAAGAACCAATAAAATTACTCATTCCTAAGGCAATTAATTCTTGGTTTGGAACTACTTTATACTCTGAATGTTTTGACTCTAACGCTTTTGCGATAGAAATCGCTTCTAAATAAGCGATTAAAGAAAGTGTTAATGCTATTGGAAATAATTTAGTTAGGATTTGTTTATCAAATACAGGTATTTTAAAATTTGGTAACCCTTGTGGTATTTCTCCGATAATAGCTACTCCTAGAAGATCTAAATTAAAAAACCTAACAACTAAAATAGAAAGTATTACAATAATTAATGTTGCAGGAATTTTTTTAAAATACTTCTTTATCAAGATCATTCCCAATATAGATGTAATTCCAACGACAAAAGTTAACCAATGTGTTTCTTCAATATGTTGAAAAGCTTCATATAATAAAAATTGAAGTTTATTATTACGATCTAAATTTATTCCTAAAAAATTATTTAATTGACTCAATCCTATAATAATTGCTGCAGCAGAAGTAAAACCACTAATTACTGGTTTTGATAAAAAATTCACAATAAAACCTAGACGAAATAGCCCAAATATTACTTGAAGTAGTCCCATAATTAATGCTAATAAAATAGCAAACTCGATAAATTGATCCGAACCAACCTCGGCTAATGTAGCTACTCCCGCAGCAACAATCAGGGAGTCCATAGCAACAGGACCAACTGCTAATTGTCTTGAGGTTCCTAAAAAGGCATAAATTACTTGTGGAATTAATGCTGTGTATAGCCCATATATTGGAGGTAAACCAGCAATCAATGCATAAGCAATTCCTTGAGGAATAAGCATGACACCTACCGTTATTCCGGCGACTAGATCACCTCGAAGCCATTCTTTTTTATAATTTGGAAGCCAATCCAGGATAGGAAATAATTTGCTTAATTTCATGAGTCAAAAAATCTTTACAAAAGTAAGTAATACAATTAGCTTTTAAAGTAACATTTGGTGTTATCCTAAAAAATCTAACCAGAATTGCGGTTTCCACTTACTATGTATAATACGCTGAAACGTTTTTTAAAGCTTTTCTCTTAATATCTGGCACATAGGTCGGAAATTTAGGATAACCCACTGGAAGTAATAAAAATGCTCTTTCATTACTAGGTCTATTAAGTATCTTTGATAAAAAATTCATTGGACTAGGAGTATGGGTAAGTGTAACTAATCCAGCATTTTGTATGGCTGATATCATCATACCACAAGCGATGCCAACAGATTCATTTACATAATAGTTATTTATTTTATTACCATCTTTGTCAAAATCGTAGGGTTTTTTAAAAACAACAATCAGCCAAGGGGCAATTTCTAAAAAGGGTTTATTCATGTCAGTACCTAAAGGTTTCAGGTCTTTTTTCCAACGTTCACTCATTCGAGATTGGTAACTTTTTTTTTCTTCAATTTCGGCTGCTTTTCTTATTTTAGATTTTAACTCTTGATTTGAAATTGCACAAAAAGTCCAAGGTTGTTTATGTGCTCCTGATGGTGCTGTTGAAGCACTTTTAATTAAATTGTCAATAATTTTCTTTGGGATCCATTTATCCGAATAGTCCCTTACCGATCTCCTCTCGTTTAGCTTGTTAAAATATGATTCACTTTTAGTAACCGCTTCTTCTTCTGATAAATTAGTAATATGGTAGGATACGTGTTTAAAACCATCGATATTGATACGATCTGTAGATTTCATATTAAATAAAATTTTAATTTAAGTAAATAGGGATAAAATAAATTTATTGAACTTATAAATTTATAATTCTAATATTATTCCTATGGAGTTCAATTTTGCCTTGATTTTCAAGTTTTTTTAACAATCTTGATACAACAACTCTTGAAGTATGTAGTTCGTTAGCAATATCTTGATGCGTATTATTAACGGTATTTTCGTTGGTGATTTTACATTTATTTTTTAGATATTTTAACAATCGTTCATCCATTTTTAAGAAAGCAATAGAATCGATTGTTTCGAGCATTTCCATGAGTCTGTTATGATAGCTTTCAAAAACAAAATTTCTCCAAGATTTGTACTTAGCAGTCCATTCTTCCATTTTTTCGATTGGAATCATGATAAGTTCGGTTGGTATTTCTGAAACAGCTCTTATTTCACTTTTGGTTTGACCCAAACAACAGGTTAATGTCATGGCGCAGGTTTCTCCACTCTCCAAGAAATACAGCAATAATTCGTCACCATCATCATCGTTTCTCATTATTTTTATAGCACCACTTATTAATAAAGGCATGGATTTAATATACTGTCCAATTTCAATTAATTTTTGTCCTTCGGGAACTTTTTTTAAAGTTCCAATCTTATAAATTTCTCTTATTAATTCATCTTCGAATAGATGACCATAATTAATTTTTAAAACCTCTATCATATTGTAAATCTACAATCTTTTTATTAAAAGTAAAATGAAGTTTATTATAAAATAAACAGATACAATCCTTAATACTAATTTTTATTTTTTTCAAATTTTACAAAAAAGTTGATCCACACAATTTTTGATAAGGCATATAGTAAGGGAGAAAAAATAAGTAACGATATCGACATAGCTAAGAGTAAAGTTCCAGGGCCAACACCTGGAAAAAAGAGTAACTGTAAAATCCAAACGGCTATAAATAATGCCACTCCTAAAGCATAAGTAACGTAATAAGACCCTTGATAAAAACTAGGTTCGATATTATATTTTAAATCACATTTTGAACAATTTTCCTTTACTCTTCCCATACCAGAATAACTATATGGGTGACCTTTATAAAAATCACCCTCTTGACATCGAGGACATTTTAATCTTAAAATACTGTATAGTTTTGTTCCTTTACCTAGCATTATTCGTTTTTTACAAATATAAAATTCTTGAAATTAAAAACCTGTAACTAGAGTTACTAAAAAAGGCTGACCGTTTAGGATCAGCCTTAAATTTAATAATACAATTGATAGGTTATTTAATTTCTTCGGTGTTACATATAACTAGTTGCCCGCTTTCTTTGTAAATAGAAACTACTTTATTAAATCCTTTATTTTTATAGTGATATTCAATTTTAGTAAATCTATTTTCTTTTCTATTAATTTGTAATTCACTTACCCAACTATCTTTCTTAAACTTTTTTTCTAATTTTATTTCTTTCTCTTTTCCTTTTGAAGATGGAAACTCAAATTCTTTTGGAAATTCATATAATTGTTGTGCCATATAAAAAGCTTCATGCCATTGTATATCTGGTACAATTAATTTTTGAGTAATAATTGGATTGCTTACAGTTCCTGATTTACTTTCAGAATATTTTACAGTTTTATGTTTTAACTGTAACTCTTCACTGTATCTTTTAGCTGAAATTCTTTTTTCAGGTGGGAAATATTTAGAAAGATATCCATTAAAAGCAAATCCTTTTTTGTGATTGTATTCAACTTCGTTCATTCCGCCAACTATATCTCCTACTTTCATCGTTGGGTTTTTTTCAAAAGAGACCACTTTTACTTTAGATCCGTAAGGCATAACTGCAAGTTTTTCACTTTGCAAATTTGCATAAGCCCTTAGACTAAGGCCCGAAACAGAAGTAACATACAAGTAGTCACTATTTTTTTTAGTTTTTTCCTCGATAGTAGCTGTATCGACAATTGTTAGTTGTTTTTCGGAAGGTTTTTTAATTTCTTTGGAAAGGTTAACTTCTTTTTTACAAGAAATAAATAAGGTGGTACTAGCCAGTGCAAAGCTTAAAATTTTCGCTGTTTTCATAATGTGAGTTATTAGGGTTAAAAAATAATTTTAAGTAATTTTATCACATATGAAATTTTATAATGTTAATTAGAAATCGAATTTTAATTGAACCGCTACGACCTTTTCTTTAGCGGGCTTTCCTCTATCATTATTGAGGTTAGATAATGAAATGCCCAACAATCGTACCGAATTTTTCATAGTCGATTGATATAACAATTCTTTAACAGTTTCGACCATTACATTTTTATCTGAAATATAGTAGGGCAACGTTTTGCTTCTAGTTTGTAACGTAAAATCACTGTATTTAATTTTAAGGGTAACTGTTTTTCCTGCGACCTTACTTTTCTTAAGGCGTTTTTCAACCTCTTTTGCAATATCTTCTAGTTTTTTAATCATAAATATTTCCGAAGAAATATTCTCGCTAAAAGTACGCTCTGCTGCTAAAGATTTTCGAGTCCTAGAGGTTTTAACTTCACTAAAATGATTACCTCTTACTACTTGATAATAAAACCTTCCGCTCTTTCCAAAATGTTCATCTAGATATTCTTTAGATTTTTCTTTTAAGTCTTTACCAGTAAATATTCCATGACGATACATTTTCTGGACGGTTACTTTACCAACTCCAAAAAACTTTTTAATATCTAATTTTTCTAAAAAATCAATAACCTCATTAGGAGGAACTGTTTTTTGCCCATTGGGTTTGTTGATATCACTCGCTACTTTTGCTATAAATTTATTAATGGAGATACCTGCTGAGGCATTTAAACCTGTTACTTCTTTTATTTTTTTTCTTATTTCTTTAGCAATTAGTGAGGCGCTTGGGTTTCCTTTTTTATTTTCTGTTACATCTAGGTATGCTTCGTCCAAGGATAAAGGCTCGACTTTGTCGGTGTATTCGTAAAATATTTTTCTGATTTGATCCGATACTTCATGGTATCGTTTAAAGTTAGATTTTACAAAGATGAGATCCGGACAATTTTGTATTGCAATGACACTACTCATGGCAGAACGAACTCCAAATTTTCGAGCCTCATAACTCGCAGCACTAACCACTCCACGCTTTGAGGTTCCACCAACAGCAATTGGCTTCCCTCTCAATTCTGGGTTGTCCAATTGCTCAACAGAGGCATAAAAGGCATCCATATCCACATGTATTATTTTTCTTTGGAGAAGTTCTTCCTTCATCCTATAAATTTATAATATCTTAGATAATTATTTGTGAATTATAAATTAAAAGATTTCCGTTTTTACGGAAAATGATTATGATAGAAATTGAAAGAAAATTTTTAATAGTTTCAGATAAGTATAAAGAGCTGGCCTATAAAAACACTCGAATTTTACAAGGCTTTCTAAATACTCATAAAGAACGAACCGTTAGGGTCAGAATAAAAGGAGAGAAGGCATTTATTACGATAAAAGGAATTTCAAATTCCGAAGGAACTACCAGATTTGAATGGGAGAAAGAAATATCTTTAAAAGAGGCCGAACAACTAATAGAATTATGTGAACCTAATCTTATTGAAAAAATACGCTATGAAATTAAAGTAGGCAATCATATTTTTGAGGTAGACGAATTTTCTGCAGAAAATAAAGGGCTGATTGTTGCTGAAATTGAATTATCTGAAGAAAATGAAAGTTTCGACAAACCAGATTGGCTCGGAAAAGAAGTTACAGGAGATATCCGTTACTATAATTCTCAATTATGTATAGTGCCTTATAAAAATTGGGGCATTTAGTTTTAGGAAACTAAAGATATAATTTTTCGGATTATTTTTTCATTTGATACCCCTTCGGTTCCTCCCTCAAAATAAGAAGCTGATTTTTTTTCTGGCTGTTGAGTTGCTGAAAGATGAATACTAGTAAACCCTTTATTTTTAAATTGTAATACATTATCTAAATTAATCCCACTTCCAGGCATAATCTCAATTTGTTGATTTGCTATTTTATTCATTTCAGATAATAAAGAAATTCCTTCTATTGCACTGGGTTTTAATCCAGAACTTAAAACTCTTTTAATCTTTAAGTCTATCAAATTTTCTAATGCTACTAGAGGATCTTTCACACAATCAAATGCTCTATGAAAAGTAAAATCAATCCCATTTGCTGTTTCAATTAATTGTTGCGTAGCAATCAAATTAATTGTTAAATTTGATTCTAAAACACCACTAACGACTCCAGAACAACCTATGTTTTTACAAAATTCAATATCGTTTTTCATGATATTTAATTCTTCCTTAGAGTAACAAAAATTACCTTTTCTAGGCCTAATTAAAACATGAACGGGAATGGAAAGTTCCGATACCACTTTTTTGATTAATTGATGCGAAGGTGTTAATCCACCAACAGCTAGTTGTGTGCATAATTCAATGCGATCTGCTCCACCGTTTTGAGCAGCCACGGTGCTTTCGAAAGAGTTGGCACAAATCTCTACAATCATTTTACAATAATTTCATCAATAAAGATCCAAGCTTTGTTACCGGCACCTTGTTTACCTTCAGGAATTACGCCATAATTGGGGATTAATATCTTTATATATTTTGCATTAACAGCATCAAATTCCGCTGTGATTTTAACAATACGATCAGTACTAGATAGTTCTACTTCTTTTAATAAATAATATTTTTTTCCATCCAGTGAATACGCTATATCAATCTTTTTAGGAGCATAAATCCATTGCCCATTAGTATTGTAAAAACGGGTTGTTATTGAATTCATGGTTGTTTCTTCATTAAAATCGATGTTAATCTCCACATCATCTCCCCAAAATCCAAGCCACTCTTTGTCTCCATACCTCTTATCGCTTCCAAGTATTCCATTAATTAATGCTTGATTCCCCCCTGCATTATAAGACGTATGAGGAGCTGGGTTTATAGTAACACTCCCTTTTACTGCTTTATGAAAATTTATTATTTCTGAAAAAATACTACTTACCAATTGATTGTCTTTAAAGACTCCTGCTTGTATTGTTGTATTTTCATTAATAATGATACCTTGGTTGTATAATTTGGAGGAAGTATCAACCTTGCTACCATCCATTGTGTATCGAATTTCTTTACCAGAAATAGGTGTTGATAACTGATATTTTAATTCTCCATTTTCATTAATGATAGTACCTTCAATTTCATATAAATGATTGGCATAATTTATTTCAAGCTCTTTAAGCCGCTCGTTAAAAACTTCTGTTCTTTTAAGAAAATCAGGATAGTCATCTTCAAAATTTTTGGTAGGCCCTCTCCAAACTACTTCACTCATTGCTAATATTCTTGGGAAGGTCATATATTCTACTTGGTCTTCTGTTTTCATATATTCGGTCCATACATTTCCTTGAGCCCCTAGCACAAATTTTTCTTCCTCTTTATTCAACTCTGGTGGTATGGGATTAAAACGGAACACTTTTTTTAAAGGTAAAAAGCCACCAATTGCTAAGGGTTCATTTTCATTATTAGATTGATAATAATCAAAATACGCATGAGATGTAGGGGTTAATATCACATCGTGCCCTTCTTTTACAGCATCAATAGCTCCTTGGGTTCCTCGCCAAGACATTACGGTCGCATTAGGCGCCAATCCTCCTTCTAAAATTTCGTCCCAGCCAATAATTTTTTTACCTTTAGTATTGATAAACTTTTCCATTCGCGTGATAAAATAACTTTGCAATCCGTTTTCGTCTTTTAAATTTAAATCTTTGATTAATTGCTGACAATGATCACAATTTTTCCATTGTTTTTTCGGGGCTTCATCTCCGCCAATATGAATGTAATCTCCAGGAAATAATGCGATCACTTCAGACAACACATTTTCTAAAAAAGTAAAAGTATCTTCATTTGGACAATAAATGGTTTCAAATATTCCCCAAGTTTTCGCTACCTCTACTTGCTCGCTGGTACAGCCCAATGCAGGATAAGCACTAATTGCCGCTTGCGAATGACCGGGCATTTCTATTTCTGGAATAATAGTAACTTCATGTTTTTCTGCAAAATCGACAATTTCTTTTACATCTTCTTGTGTGTAAAAACCACCGTATTTCGTCCCATCATAGGTTACTGGTGCGTCGTTATAATGTCCAATAAGCGTTTCATTTCGGAACCCCCCAATTTCAGTTAGTTTAGGATATTGTTTTATTTCGATTCGCCAACCTTGGTCTTCGGTTAAATGCCAATGAAAATAATTCATTTTTAACATGGCCATATGAGCAATATATTTTTTTATAACCTCTTTTGGAAAAAAATGTCGCCCAACATCTAAGTGCATACCTCGATAATTAAATGCTGGATTGTCCTCTATAATTGCTTGCGGAATGGAAATTGTTTTTTCTTGAAATCCATTATTTTTTTCCAATTGTAACGGCATTAATTGGCGTAAGGTTTGAATTGCATAGAAAGCCCCAGAAGCATCCTTTGCATCTATCAAAATTTCAGAACCTAAAACCTTTAAAGTATATCCTTCAGGAGATAGAGTGTCATTCTTTTTAATTACAACAGCTGCCTTTTCTTCTGAAGACTTTTTAAGTTTAAAAGCGCTCCCGTTTTCAATATAATTAACAAGAAATTCACCAGCATTCATAAATTCTTTATCCACATAAAGGCTTGTGTTATTATTTAAATTAAAAACACCTTCAGTAGCCTTAACTTGTTTAGGCATAGGAATTAAAGAAGGGAAAGGTTCCAAACTTTTGTTTTCTGGATTTTGACAAGCAGCTAAAATTGTACTGATAAATATTAGGAAATAGTATACTTTCTGCATTAGTCTTTTACGAATTGATTTAGTGTTTTTAATAAAATATCTGGTTTTGATTTAATTGTGGTATTAAATTGAATTTCTTTAGGGATATTAGCAACTACATCGAAAAAATTATCACTAAAAGCTCCTTTTGTTTTAGAATATAAGAATACGTTTTTTTGCAATGTTTCAGATGCTAATCTGATTGAAAATCCTTCATTATTTTCTTTTATTTCAATATCTATAGGTTGATTTTTTAGATTTAAATTTTTTGGTTTTGAAAAATAATGATAGTATTCAGCATCTCCATAAGTTAGTTTTAAAAAGGAATTTTCTTTTACAAATTCTCTGTTTGAAATGTCATAATTAAAAGCGATTTCACTGCTATTTATTGTGCTATTAAAAGCATTTTTTTCTTCAAACAAGGTGTTCCCGTCAAAATCTAAATGACTAATAACTAAGGTGTTTTTTACTTCAGCAAAAGTATCATTTACTACATAAATAGCTACGTTTTTTTTTGTTTGAGTGGTTGAAATAATTATATTTTCAAAAGCTTTTTTAGCATGATACTGTAACGCTTTCCAATTACCCAAACCATCCATACTTGACCAGGAAACAGCAGGCCAACAATCATTTAATTGCCAATATAGTGTTCCCATAGTATTGGGTTTTGCCCTTCGTTGTGCATGAATGCCTTTAGTCATTCCATATGCTTGAAGCATTTGACTCATATACACATAATCGTCTCCTTTTGTTGGAATAGGGAAATCACGTTCCATATATTCCTTAATTAAAGAAAAACCTCTGGAGTGTTTTTGATGATTGGCAAAAGAAGGGTGATTTAAATCAATATTATTCTGCTCTGTTAAATATTGAATAGTTTCGTAACTAGGAAAGGATTGAAAACCAAACTCACTCATAAATCGCGGGACTTCTTCTTCAAAATGCTCAAAAGGATAGCTGTCATGCCAAACCCACCAATCGTGCGCATCTCCCTCAAATAAATATCTTTTATCTCCTCGACCAAATTTAGGAGAACTTGCCCAATAAGAAACTGAAGGATGCAAGCTGTCCACTATTTGAGGAAGAGTGTGATTAAAAACAGCATCATACCCATTCCAAATTTCTTGTTTTTGAGCTTCGGTTTTACCATCTTTCCAGCCCCATCGATGCCATCCTTCACTATTTTCATTATTTCCACACCATAATGCGATACTTGGATGTTGCCGCAATCTTTTTACGTTTTCAATGGCCTCCTGTTTTACGTTTTCTAAAAATTCTTCATCTCCAGGATACATTGCACAAGCAAACATAAAATCTTGCCATACCAAAATACCTTTTGCATCACAAAGTTGATAAAAGAAGTTGTCTTCGTAAACGCCACCTCCCCAAACACGAAGCATATTCATATTGGAGTTTACTACATCATCGATTAATTTCACATAATCGTCTTGATCAACATCTGGAAGAAATATGTTTTGTGGAATATAATTGGCACCTTTCATATAAACCGGCTTTCCATTGAGTTTAAAATAAAAACTTTCTCCTATAGAATCTTTTTCAGTTACTAATTCTATAGACCGTATCCCTAGATTTTTTGTATAAGAAGTTTTTTGATACCCTTCACTTAAAAGTTCCACATTAATATTGTATAAATAAGGATCACCTAAATTATGGGTCCACCATAGTTCTGGATTTTTTATTGAAAAGGGTACTTGATATTCTGATTGTTCAGGAGTAATAGAAATGATTGATTCAAATATTTCTTTTGTATTATTATTTGTTATTTGAACAATGACCTCCTCTTTTGTTTGAGTGTGGATGGTTAATTCAGCAGAAATTTCAGCCTTTGATACTGAAATGGAATTGGTTTTTAGAAATACATTTTTAAAACGAATTTTATCATAGGAAACAAGTGAGATGTCTTTAGTAATACCCATTGTTTTAATTGTTGGCCCCCAATCCCATCCGAATTGATATTGTGGTTTACGGGTAAAAACTCGAGGAGATTCCGGGAGTTCGTAATCTAGTTTTTCGGCTTCTGTTTTTTCAATAGAATCGGTAGAGTTAAAAATGATTTTTAATTCGTTTTCAAGCTTTAATACATCACTTACATCCACCTCCCAACTTCTAAAGGCATTATTGGTTTTTGTAATAAGACTATCGTTTAAAAAGATGTCTGCATAGGTATCCAAGCCTTCAAAACGTATAAAGTGTTTTGACTTTAAGAGTGTTTCCTCTGTAACTGAAACTCGTGTTTTATAGGTCCAATTTTTTTCGGAAATCCATTGAATAGAATCTTCATTAGAACCAATAAATGGGTGAGGGATTTCACCTAAATTTATTAAATCATTCTGGACAGTTCCAGGAACAGTTGCAGATTTCCATATAGAATCACCTTTTTGAGAAAACTTCCAATGATTTAATAAGTAATTATATTCTATATCTTTTTTTGATTGTTTACACGATAGCAACATTGATAAAAGTAAAACAACAAATAAGAACTTTTTTTTCATACAACTAAAATAATAAAATAGGATTAGCTATTTATTTTTAAAAATATTTAAAAGTTTATGGATTTAAAACAGTAAAAAATCGATTAAAAGCATTTTTTATACGACTAAGTGAATATTTGTCAATTATTTTCATTATATTTATACTAGTTTAAATCCCCAATATCCCCACATAATGAAAATTTTAAAATTTGAGTCTCTCATTTTATTATTATTAGTAATTTTTACTTCTTGTTCAAAAGACGATAGTTTAGCAACAGAAGCAGCAGATTATTCAATTAATTTAAATTTAGCTCACGAAACTGACTGGGAAATGGCAGATGCTATCCTTGTGCTTATTAATGAGCATCGAGTATCTGTAGGCTTATCTACCATAGAAAGAGATCAACAACAGGCTTCTGCTCATGCAGTAAAACATACCAATTATATGATCGAAATGAATCAGATCAATCATGATAATTTTAGTGAACGTTCTGAAGCCTTGAGGCAAAACGGAGCAATTCGTGTTGGAGAAAACGTTGCATATGGATACACAAATGCGTCAGATGTGGTTTTCGCTTGGTTACAAAGCCCATCTCACAAGTTAGTAATAGAGGGTAACTTTACTCATTCAGGATTTGGTGTAATAGCTAAAGAGAATGGGACGTACTTTTTTACACAGCTTTTCTACAGTAAATAAAATTACTTTTTCAATTCAACCATTTACCGTATTTTTACCTAAATCAATGTAAAATTTTGGCCATGGCAATTGCAATACCTTTTAATTTAAACAAATGGATTGAAGATAATCGAGATTTATTAAAACCCCCTGTCGCAAATAAAAATTTATATGTAGTTTCTGAGGATTATATTGTGATGATTGTTGCTGGGCCTAATGCAAGAAAAGATTACCACTTTAACGAAACGGAAGAGCTTTTTTACCAATTGGAAGGAGATATTCAAGTTAATATTCAAGAAGATGGTCAAAAGCGAGAAATGAAGCTTGGTCCTGGCGATATGTTTTTATTACCGGCTAATACACCACACTCTCCTGTTAGAAGCGAAGGTTCTATTGGATTGGTTGTGGAGCGTGTAAGAAAAGGCAAAAACCTTAAAGATGGTCTTATGTGGTTTTGTGATGATTGCAACCACAAACTATATGAGGTTTATTTTGAATTACAGGATGTAGAAAAAGATTTTCAACCTCATTTTAAAGCCTATTATAATTCAGAGAAATTAAGGACTTGTGATAATTGCGGAACTGTTATGGATACAGATTCCCGATTTATTGGTGACTAAACCTATTTTTTCTTTAATTTTTTCATTCTTTAATATTTTTTAAAATCTTCAAAGGAATACCTACCTTTGCACACTCATTTTAGAATAATAAAATAATAAATATATGGCTACTGTTGCAAACGCATTTGGAATTGAAAATGCATTAGAAAAATTAGGAGTTAACGAAATAAACAAAGGTACTTCCACAGGAAGTAACTGGTTTTCGGAAGGAGATGTGATTTCGTCATATTCGCCTGTTGATGGTAAATTAATAGGAAAAGTAACAACAACTTCTCGTGAAGATTACGACCGAGTAATCGATATTGCTCAAAGCGCTTACAAAGAATGGAGAAAAGTTCCAGCTCCTCAAAGAGGTGAAATTGTTCGTCAGTTTGGAAATAAATTAAGAGAATTAAAAGAACCTTTAGGACAATTAGTTTCTTATGAAATGGGAAAATCATTACAAGAAGGTTATGGAGAGGTTCAAGAAATGATTGATATCTGTGATTTTGCAGTTGGTCTTTCAAGACAGTTGAATGGTCAAACTATTCCATCAGAACGTCCAGGACACGTAATGCGCGAGCAATGGCATCCTATTGGAATTGTAGGGATTATCTCTGCATTTAATTTTCCTGTAGCGGTTTGGTCTTGGAATACAGCCTTAGCATGGATTTGTGGAGATGTATGTGTTTGGAAAGCTTCAGAAAAAGCACCAATTTGTTCGATAGCTTGTCAAAACATTATAGCAGCTATTTTAAAAGAAAATAACCTTCCAGAAGGAATTTCTTCTATTATTAATGGAGATTATAAAGTAGGGGAAATGATGACGACAGACACAAGAGTTCCTCTGGTATCAGCTACAGGATCTACTCGCATGGGTAGAATTGTAGGAGCAACGGTAGCAGAGCGTTTTGGAAAATCTTTATTAGAATTAGGAGGGAACAATGCTATTATAATTACACCAACTGCCGACTTAAAAGTGGTAGTTCCTGGCGCTGTGTTTGGTGCGGTTGGAACTGCTGGACAACGTTGTACTTCCACTAGAAGATTAATTATTCACGAATCGGTTTACGATAAGGTAAGAGATGCGATTGTAGGTGCTTATGGACAAATTGTAATTGGCAATCCCTTAGACGAAACTAAGCACATGGGACCATTAATCGATAAAGATGCTGTGAATATGTATTTAGCTGCAATCGAAAAAGCAAAAACGGAAGGCGGTAAAGTATTGGTTGAAGGTGGAGTTTTAGAGGGTGAAGGATTTGAAAGTGGTTGTTATGTAAAACCTGCGATTATTGAAGCAGAGAACCATTTTGAGATTGTACAACATGAAACATTTGCTCCAATATTATATTTAATGAAATATTCTGGCAATGTTGAAAATGCAATCGAAACTCAAAATGGAGTAGCGCAAGGATTGTCTTCAGCTATTATGACCAACGAAATGAAAGAAGCCGAAAAATTCTTGTCGTATGCCGGATCAGATTGTGGTATTGCTAACGTAAATATTGGTACCTCAGGAGCTGAAATTGGCGGTGCCTTTGGAGGTGAAAAAGAAACTGGTGGCGGGCGCGAATCTGGATCTGATTCTTGGAAAGTGTATATGCGTAGACAAACCAATACGATAAACTACTCAGACGAATTACCTTTAGCACAAGGAATTAAATTCGATTTGTAATCGATGATATTATTAAATTAAAAAGCCTCTAAATTTTATATTTAGAGGCTTTTTGGTTTCATGATAATCTTTTGAATAAACTACCTGTGTTTCTTAAATTCTGTTCATTTTTTCAAATTTTAACTATACTTCATTTTACGTAAAATACGAGCGGTCTCTTTATAAGAGGTATAAATACTTCCGTTCTGTTTTTTTAAAAAAGGTTTGGATTCCATTAATTTATCTTTCGCATCGATAAAATCATTTAAAAAACAAATCAAATAAGTAGCAGGAAGACTTTTTAAATCCTTTTCTTCGGAAGTATTTAAAGGTATATTTTTTTTTAATTTTTCAATAATTGCATTGTTCGCATTGTAGATATGGTATAATGTTCGTTTGTTAAATTGAGGTGGGTCAAATAGCATAACAGTGTCCATTTGGTACGATCCGTTTTCATTAAAAGTAATAATAACCTCCTCTAAAGGATAGTATTTGTATTGATTGTTTAAGCCTAAATGGACATATTCAATAATTCGAAATTCGTTTTCAGTAAAGCGAATACTCACTTCGTCCAAATTGGAATAAAACAAACGAACCTGTTCGTTAATCAGTTCGATATCCACCCTAGAGTAATAGGTTTCGTCCTTTACTTTTTTGATAGTTCCCGCCCAGCAAACCACAAATTGTTCTTTAAAAACATGATAAAATGAAGGCAAGTCTTTGTGTTTTTGATTGATAAACTCAATAACTCCATCCAAGGTATGCTCAATATTATTTTTGGCTTTGGTTTCGATGGCTTTTACGATTTCTGAATTGACATCTTTAATCTCAATATCAAAATCTTTTGGCATCGAAATACTACCATCTCGCATAAAAATAGAACCTCCCCAATACTTCCAGATATTTTTTCGCAAGGAGGTTATTTTTTGAGTAGGTCGAATGGTTACTAAACCAACTACTTTGTGTTCGGGTAAATTTGGGAAAGGAACATTTTCGTAGGTAATAATGGGTGGATTGGTTAAATAAGCATTGATGAGGTTTTGGATTTTACTGTCATCAAAAAAATCGACTCCACTAATTGTATTTGCCTCATCTTCTACACCCACTACGATAAAACTATTGCTTTTTGGATTGCTATTACTAAGTGCACAAACGTGCTTTAAAAATTTTGCTTTTCCTTCTTTTGAGCCTAAATTAATTTTCCGCTTTTTATCATAGAAACTACTCTCATCGTTATGAGCAAGTAAGTTTTTAATTAAAAGCCGTTTGTTAATCATTTTTTATTTTTTATTGACAACGGTACTAGATGCCTGGTCCAAAGCCATTACGGTTAAATCGGCAATATTAACATGAGCGGGTCTGGTCACCGTAAACCAAATTATTTCAGCAATATCTTTTGCTTGCAATGGCGTAAACCCCTGGTAAATTTTAGTTGCTTTTTGGGTATCGCCTTTAAATCGTACTTCACTAAATTCGGTAGCTACCATCCCTGGATTGATGGCTCCTACTTTAATCCCTTTTCCGTTTAAATCGATACGCATTCCTTGATTAATTGCGTCCACAGCATATTTACTAGCACAGTAAACATTTCCTTTCGGATAAACTTCCTTTCCAGCAGTAGATCCAATATTGATAATATGGCCACTTTGGCTTAGTAACATAGTTGGAAGTACCGCTTTGCTCACATATAGCAATCCTTTGACGTTGATGTCGATCATAGCATCCCAATCTTCCAAATTTCCTTCTTGGATGTTATCTAAACCATGAGCATTTCCGGCATTGTTTATTAAAATATCAATAGTCGAAAAAACTTTTGGAAGGGATTTAATCTTTAAAAACACTTCTTTTTTATTTCGAACATCAAAATTTAAGATGTGAATATTGCATAATGAGTTCAATTCATTTTTTAATGTGTCGAGACGTTCTTGTCTTCTTCCGCAAAGGATTAAATCAATACCATTTCTAGCAAATACTTTAGCTGTTGCCATTCCAATTCCAGAGGAAGCACCCGTAATTAATGCGGTTTTTGTGTACATAATCATAAAGTTTTCAAAAAGAGGCTTTGTTTTTTAATAAATAACCCGTTATTTATTATAGAAAAGTACGTATTTAATGCACTTTAACCCTTTAAATCAGGCGGATAATTTTAACCAATTATTAACAAGGTTTTAAATGTTAATTTTTCAATTTAGCAATCCATAAAAAAAACCTGTTTATTAAACAATATAAGACATGGAACAAACAGATACAACGCTAGATATTGGCGCTTTAAACGAAAAAATTGAGAACGAGTCAGCCTTCATAGATATTCTTTCTATGGAAATGAATAAGGTGATAGTTGGGCAAAAACATATGGTCGAGCGTTTACTAATTGGTTTGCTTGGAGGAGGGCATATTTTGCTGGAAGGAGTGCCTGGATTGGCAAAAACTTTGGCTATAAATACCCTAGCAAAAGCTGTTCATGGAGATTTTAGCAGAGTTCAGTTTACACCAGATTTACTTCCTGCCGATGTGGTTGGAACAATGATTTACAATATGAAGGACAATGACTTCAGTATCAAGAAGGGCCCTATTTTTGCAAATTTTGTTTTGGCAGACGAAATTAATCGTGCTCCCGCGAAAGTTCAATCTGCTCTACTAGAAGCAATGCAAGAAAAGCAAGTGACTATAGGTGATAAAACATTTACTTTAGACAAGCCGTTTTTAGTTATGGCTACTCAAAATCCAATCGAACAAGAAGGTACGTATCCTTTACCAGAGGCACAAGTGGATCGTTTTATGTTGAAAACAGTGATAAAATATCCACAGTTAGCTGAAGAACAGTTAATAGTTCGTCAAAACTTAAAAGGAGGTTTTGAAGAAGTAAAACAAGTGGTTTCTTTAGATCAAATATTAAAAGCTCAAAAGTCGGTTCGTGAAGTGTATATGGACGAAAAAATAGAGAAATATATCTTAGACATTATCTTTGCTACTAGAACTCCAGAAAATTATAATTTAGCAGATTTAAACCCTTTAATTAGTTTTGGATCCTCTCCAAGGGGAAGTATTAATCTAGCTATAGCATCTAAATGTTATGCATTTATAAAACGAAGAGGATATGTGATTCCAGAAGATGTAAGAGCTGTTGTACACGATGTGCTTCGCCATCGTATCGGCATTACCTATGAAGCAGAAGCGGAAAATATTACTTCAGAAGACATCATCAATAAGATTGTAAACGAAATTGAAGTGCCTTAGAATTTAAATATTTTAGATTCTTAACATTCGCCAATATTGAAAAACTTGTTTTAACAAGCATTACATACTTAAAAAATGGATACTAAAGAACTCCTTAAAAAAGTACGAAAAATCGAGATCAAAACGCGTCGCCTGAGCGACCACATGTTTGGTGGTGAGTACCATAGTACTTTTAAAGGCCGTGGAATGACTTTTAGTGAAGTTCGTCAGTATCAATTTGGTGATGATGTTCGTTCTATCGATTGGAATGTAACGGCTCGTTATAACGAACCTTATATTAAAGTTTTTGAGGAAGAGCGTGAACTGACGTTGATGTTGATAGTAGACGTTAGTGGTTCTGAAATGTTTGGAACAGATGGTCAATTTAAAAATGAAATTATTACAGAAATTGCTGCGACTTTGGCGTTTTCAGCTTTACAGAATAATGATAAAATAGGCTTGATTTTATTTTCGGATGAAATCGAGTTATTTATTCCACCAAAAAAAGGAAAGTCTCACGTATTACGAATTATTAGAGAATTATTAGAACACAAGCCAAATAGTAAAGAAACAGATATTGCTATGGCTCTTAAATATTTTTCTAAAATTATCAAGAAAAAAGCAATCGTATTTGTTTTATCAGATTTTATAACAGATGCCTACCGAGAGACTTTAAAAATAGTTTCAGGCAAACATGATATTACTGGAATTAGAGTTTACGATAAAAATGAAGAACAAATTCCAAATTTAGGAGTGGTTCAAATGGAAGATCAAGAAACTGGAGAGCTAATGCTAGTAAATACCTCCTCAAAAGGAGTTCGTACTCACTATCGCACTTATTATCTAGGTAGGGCAAATTATTTTAAAGAATCGTTTCAGAAAAGTGGTGCAGGAGCGTTGACGTGTAGAGTAGACGAAAGTTATGTGAAAAAAATGTTGGGCTATTTTAAAAACCGATAGTTATTAATGAAGGAAAGTATGAAGTATATAAAAATAAATTTATATCAAAGTGTTATAAAAAATATCTTTGGTTTGTCTTTATTTATTGTAGGCTCTGTAACTAATGCACAAGTTACTTCTTCTATTGATACAACACAAATACGAGTTGGAGAAGAAATTATTTATTCTATTCAAGTGGAGACCGATTCAACGGATTTAGTTCTATTCCCAGAGGGACAATCATTCAATCCTCTAGAAGTAATTGAATCGTACGAGCTAGATACTATAAAAATTAAAGATAGAATTAGGCTGATAAAAAAATACGGATTAACTCAGTTTGATTCTGGTAATTATACACTTCCTTCACAAAGAATTATTATTAATAATAATTCTTTTGATACCGATTCAGTTCAAGTCGAAGTAGCCAAAGTAGTTGTGGACACTACCAAACAAAAAATGTTTCACATCAAACCTGTTTTTGAAGTGGAAAACCCAGGTTTTGATTTTGATAAATTGTTTAGATGGTTAATTCCAATTTTCCTTCTTACAGCGATAGGAAT
>ENA-ORDA01000965-ORDA01000965.1-marine-metagenome-genome-assembly--contig:-NODE-965-length-26137-cov-6.087452_pt1 | contig 26137 bp, 25 predicted proteins | sample MGYA00237778_ERZ508506 | MGnify/ENA primary metagenome ERZ508506 (study PRJEB26177, sample SAMN06267891) | marine metagenome | isolation source: Monterey Bay, California, USA | place: Pacific... | reverse complement strand
ACGATGAGGCGCTGTCAATTCCCTCCGAACACGCCCATCAGATGTCGGTTCGAATTCAGCAAATTCTTATGGAAGAGACCGGACTCACCGACGTCACCGACCCACTCGGTGGCTCCTATTATGTCGAAACTTTAACTGCGCAACTCGTTGAAAAGTCATGGGCTTTCTTTGAAGAAATACAGACAAGAGGAGGCTATCTAGCCTGCCTTGACTCAGGATGGCTTCACGCAAAAGCGGAAGAAAACCAGCACAAAGAATTTATGCAAACTGAAAGTGGCGAGGCCAATATTGTCGGCGTCACCATGGCTCATGATGATAGCAGCCCCTTTGAAATAGACGGTTTTATTGGTACCGATGATGCCTTCGACGTGGCGTTGGAGCGTCTAAAAGAGGTCAAACGGACCCGGCATGAAAAAGGGGCAAAGACGGCGCTCAAAGATTTAGAGCGCGTTTGCCGTGGCAGCGACAACATTATGCCGGTCATGATGGATTGTCTCGAAGCCGAGGCAACCCTAGGGGAGGTCGGTGACGTCTACCGAGAAGTTTTCGGTGATTGGCGTACGCCAATTCAATGTTAAAGGGGGTGACTAGGTGAAGCCAAAACGCATTCTTATGGCCAAGACCGGTCTGGACGGCCATTGGCGTGGGCCGACTATTGTAGCCAGAGCTCTGCGCGATGCGGGCTTTGAAGTGATTATGATTGGCATGGCAACCACCGCCGAAATTGTTGCTGCCGCCATTGACGAAGATGTCGATTTGGTGGGCCTCAATATCGGTGGTCACATCGACGTGGCACTAAGGGCCGTTGACGCAGTGCAGTCCGCCGCGCCCGACATGCCAATCTTCGCCGGAGGGACTATTCCTCCCCATGCCTGCAAGCAACTCGAGGCAAAGGGGCTGGAGGTTTTTCCCCCGGGCTCCATGTTGACTGACATTGTCGATTCAGCCAATCGGCTTACGGGACTCAGCCCAGCACAATGAGCGACGCCTCAACTGCTGGCCGCGAAGGCGATTTTACCGCACGCAGGTCACTCGCAAAATCGATTTCGGCCATTGAATCGGGCGGCCCAGAGGCGCTGGCTATTGAACAAAGGGCTCTACAAAAACCGGCCTCCGCACACGTGCTGGGGATTACTGGACCACCCGGGGCCGGTAAGTCTTCGCTCATCAGCGCGCTGCTACCTCATGCCCTGGATCATTATGGCGCTGTCGCCATTCTTGCAGTTGATCCCAGCTCATCTTTAACCGGCGGCGCACTGCTGGGAGATCGTGTTCGGATGGACTACCGCCACTTCGATCAAAAGGTATTTTTTCGCTCCATGGCCTCCCGGGGGTACCAGGGGGGCATTGCCGCTGCAACGCGCGCCTCAGTCAACGTGCTGGATGCCGCGGGCTGGCCGCTGGTAATCATTGAGACATTGGGCATTGGGCAGGTCGAGCTGGACGTCATGGCGCTGGCAGATCGCGTAGCGGTCGTGCTCAACCCAGGCTGGGGGGACAGCTTCCAAGCCAACAAGGCGGGCCTCACGGAACAGGGGGATGCCTTTGTTTTGAACAAAGCCGACAGACCCGGTCTCGAAAACGCCATTATGCTGCTCGAGCAATCGCTGCAGTGTTTGCCTACCATGACACCCCCTGCGGTATTCACAACTATAGCCACCGATGGCGAGGGGGTTCCAGAGTTGTGGCAGGCACTGGCTCAGCTGATGCAAGATGCACCACAGGAGCAACAAAATCGACGCCGCTCACACGCTGTCAGGGAAGGCGCCAAAACTCAGTTGCTGAATGATTTCGAAGCATTTCTAGCGTCACCTGCAGCTGCCAGCCCGGAAGACGCGCCATCCGACAGCGCTGCTAATTTGTTGCAGCGGTTTTACCGACAGCAGGATTAAGCCGCCCGGCTACCAACGCTCGCATTAAGGAACACGCGCAAACTTAGAGGTGCGCACTGGCAATTGAGCGGACTATTCGGGCGCCCAGAGGGCTGCAAATAGAGCGAGCTTAGAACGGCGACAGCCAAGAGCTCGCTGTGAGTTTGTTATTACCGACCCTTATACTCAGGCGCTCTTCGCTCCTGAAAGGCGTGCATGGCCTCGGCAGCATCATCGGTCATCGACAGCAAGGTCTGATGCCGATCTTCCAGTGCCATAGTCGCTTCCATAGACGAGGAATCGATACCAAGATGGACAGCCTCCTTAGTCAAGCGAAGACCCAGAGGAGCCGTCGCCAATAGATCGGTGACTAAGGCCGCCACCGCCGGCTCCCTCTCCCCGGGATCGGTCAGGTGGGAGAGAAAGCCACGCTTATCCATAGCGTCGGCAGCATAGGCACGGCCGGTCATCATCATTTCAGCGGCAAAGGAACCACCGACCAATCGGGGCAAGAGGTAGCTGCTGGCCATATCAGCGCCGGTAAGCCCAATACGAATGTAAGCCGCACAAAATTTTGCAGTGCTGTCGGCGACGCGAAGATCGGCCGCTGCCGCAAGACTTAAACCACCGCCATAGGCCGCCCCCTGAACAGTGGCAATAATCGCCTGGGGACACCGGCGCATGGCCAGGTAAAGCCGTGCAATGCGACGCTGCACCCCCAGCAACATACCCACTGAGCGCTCGTTAAAGCCCCAGCCACCATCCACCAAATCAAGCCCTGAGCAAAAATGCTTGCCTGCACCTTCCAACACCACCACACGAATATCATCCCGGCCCGCCAGATCACTGAAGGTTTGATAAAGCGCATCGACCATGGCCCCACTAAAAGCGTTACCGACTTCGGGACGGTTAAGGGTGAGAGTCATCAGGGCACCCTCCTCGTTAATGCGCACAGAACTGTCAACAATGGTCGTCATGGAATCTCCGGGAAAGCCTCGCGGCTGGCAATGGGATGTGATGTGTGGGAGCACGTTACCACCGAGCGGTTACCGGTTCACCCCATTCAGCGCCAAGTCATCATGCAGTACTTGTTGGCAGCCCTGACCAATACGTTACAACAGCCACACTGTCCTTAGGATCCGATCCAAGCCAACGCTGTCTCGTGGTAGAGCACAGACTAAACAAGCGATCCGTTGGCCGTTAGCCGGTTTATAGCGAGCGCCTGATAATAGGGCCGCATATTCTGAGCAAGGGATTGCGCCGCTCCTGATAAATTTTTGGCCTGCGCCGTTGGGGCAGAAAACCCTGTGGATGCCCAGACCGACTGATACCAGTGCTGGGCCCATACGCCATCGCTGATGCGGGGTCCCGAAGGCCATGTAATCATCTCATGCTCTTGCCAGGGCACATCCAGCGCGGCACACAATTTCGAGAGCACAGCCGCTGGTGCACTCAGAACATCGGCACTATCGATCACCGTAGGGGACTTACCCGTCAATTCGGTAATGGTGTGATACAACTCCCACTGCCGAACAATACCGATGTCATCCGCAGTAACCGTGGGCATTTTGTTTAGGTAAGACGCAATGACCGCCGCGGGATCTCGGATCAGAAATACGTGATGCATTGCCACCGCCCAAGACAAATCACAGTCCGCAGGCATATGGTGGGTCATGTGTTTTTGGTAATAGATGGGCGCCGGTTCGTCAGATACTAGGCCGCTAATCACCTCACTGCGGTGAATAGGCTGGGACTGCATTACGGCCTCACGACAAGGATGATTTGCGCCGCTCTCCGCCAAATAGCACGCATAAAATGGTTCGTCGATCACGGCACAGTCGGCACGGTTCTCCCAGGCACGCATCATGGCCGTAGAAATATTCCGTGGACCCGACCACATAGCAAGGCGAAGGGTCACTAGGCCGTACCTTGTTGTTGGTGCTGCCTAACCTCATTGCTGAGTAGATCGCGATACAAACCCTGCAGTCGATCAACCATGGGCCCGCGTCGAGCGTCGCCAATCTGCCGACCATCAATGTCAAACACCGGAGTCAGGCCCGCAAAGGTTCCGGTAACAAAGGCCTCGTCGGCGCCGTAAGCCTGCATCACCGAAAAGTTTTTTTCGAATACCGGTATGCCATTGGCTTTACACAGGTTAACGACATTGCGACGGGTAATACCATCGAGACAATAATCCCCGCTCGACGTCCACACCTCGCCATCTCGGACAATAAAAAAGTGGGTTGAATTGCAGGTCGCGACATGGCCATGAGGATCGAGCATCAAAGCCTCGTCGTAACCCGCCTTAGCGGCCTGAATGCAGCCGAAGATACAATTCAACTTGGAGTGGCTGTTGATGCGGGGGTCCTGCACATCGGCATAGCCTCGCCGCACATAGACCGTGTACAAGCGAACACCTCGGTCGTTGAGGGACGGATCGGCGCTCTTGTATTCGGGAATAATGACGATGGTCGGCGGGCTAATAGTCACCGCAGGATCCTGATAAGGCGTCGATTTTATGCCCCGACTAACCATGAGGCGAATATGGACATGATCCTTCATGCGGTTCGCAGTAAGCGTGTCATGAAGGCGCGCCGTCAACTCGGCCTTGTCGAGCCCCATATCCAGATCGAGGGCCTTGGCGCCCTCCCAGAGACGCTTCAGGTGTTGGTCTAAAAACGGAATCACACCGTCGTGAACTCGCAGACCTTCCCAAATGCCGTCACCAAGAATGAAACCACTGTCGAAGACCGACACCACCGCCTTTTCCCGTGGGAACAGATCACCGTTTATGTTGATCTGTATGTCGGCATTACGAGGGTCGATTGCAAAAGTGTGGGTGCTGTTGCTCATTATGATTGCCTTATTCCATACCCATGAGGGAAGGCCTTACCCTACCGTAAAGTGGGTTAGAAGGTTAAACCCCAGAATCGAAAATCCAAAAAACTCCAGCAGCAGGGTTTGCTTGCTTTGACCTCCATCCCGGATCATCATTGGCTACATCGGTCATTACTAACGACAGGAGAATACCGCCATGCAAGCAGCGACAGAGCAGCGCGCCAAATTTCACCACATGAAGGACGGTACGGTAGAAGATTGGGCCATCATTGGTGGTGAGGCCGCGCAACACGCTAAAGGCTTATGTGGACGCCTCGTAGCGCATCTCAAGCTGCTCGAGGGCGATTGTGGCGGCTTCCCGATTGATCGCTTGACCCACTGCTTACAGACCGCAACATTAGCTCACAAAGACGGAAAAGATGAAGAGTATGTCGTTTGCGCGCTGCTTCATGACATCGGCGATACGTTGGGGCCCGCGAACCATGCCGATATTGCTGCAACGATTCTTGAGCCTTTCGTCAGCGAAGATAATGCCTGGATGGTACGGCATCATGCAGAATTTCAGGGCTACTACTTCCTCCACCATCTGGGACTTGATCGCAACATGCGCGACCAGCACCGGGATCATCCCCTGTATGACTACACCCTAGAGTTTATCGACAAATACGATGCCCCGGCGTTCGATCCTGAGGCTGAGACCTTTCCCCTCGCTTTCTTTGAGCCCATGATGGAACGGGTCTTTGCAAAGCCAAAAAAATCGATGTACATGGGCGACAACGAAGGCATGTATGAGGTCGCTGAAGCCTGAATTAACAAGGCGACAAGCGATGAGTCGAGACACCCTCCAGCGGGGCCGATTCGCGACACTATTGTTTTTGGGCGCCATCGCACTATTGGGAGGCAAGGCATTTAGCAACGCCCTGCCTTCTGACAGGCATCAATCAATTCCAAAAGACGATCTCGCGGTATCGATGCCTGTCAGCTTCGACGACCTTCTGGCCCTAGCCAATGACGGCACAGCACCCCAAACTTTCTCCTACGGCCAAGCGGCACAGCAAAGCCTGCTTCGGTTTCACTCCCCCGCCTCAACTCGCGGGACCCTACTTATTATTCATGGCGGCTGCTGGTCCAACGCTTATGATCGCCAGCACGCCACCCCCATGGCCAGAGCACTGGCACAGGTGGGGTATGACGTTTGGCTTGCTGAATATCGCAGGGTGGGCGACCCCGGCGGTGGCTGGCCAGGTTCAGTAACCGATATCGTACTGGCCACGCAACAAGTTGCCGCGCTCAGTGGGGACCATCCCTGGCTAATCGGCCACTCGGCAGGGGGCCACCTCGCTCTCTTGAGCGCAACTGATCCTACTTTACCCATAAAAGGAACGCTGGCTCTCGCAGCCATTACCAATTTAGCGACCTATGCGCGACAGGAGGGCTCGTGTCAAAGCATGGTCACAGAGTTTATGGGAGGGCCACCTAAATCCCATCCTGATCGCTATACCTCAGCTTCGGTACATAACAAAGTCTTCCCCAAGCCCACACATTTGATTCTGGGCGAGGCCGACGCCATTGTGGGGCCCGATCAACTCACTGGTCTTTCAGACACGAGCACTCAGATGATTGCGGAATCAGGACACTTCGATCTCATCCATCCGGCCACAGCTGCCTTTGAGCAGGTTTTAAAAGCTCTGGAATATTTAATGCAAACAGGTAGTACGAGCGGTGGCTGACGCTAATGAGGCACTGGCCTCAATTCGCGCCGGGTTTCATCTATCTCCAGAGCGCATATATCTGGATGGCAACTCGTTGGGGGCCCTCCACGATACGGTCAGACGTCGCGTTGCCACCGTTGTAAATGATCAATGGGGTAAGGACCTGATCGCAGGGTGGAATGACCATAACTGGATTGACCAGCCCAGTACCGTTGGCGACCGCATCGCCCAACTTATTGGTGCTGGCCCGGGCGAAGTTTTATGTTGCGACAACCTATCGATCAACCTCTTTAAATGTCTTACCGCCGCTCTTGAAGTCAATGCACCCCGCACTAGGATTGTTACCGAAGCGGGACATTTCCCCACTGACAACTATATGGCAGACGGCGTGGCGCAGTTGTTAGGCAACAGACGCTGCCAAGTGGACGCTGTCCCTGTGGAGGCGCTGAGCACACTGGACTTTAGCGACGTCGCCGCTGTGTCGCTTTCTCACGTCAATTTTCGTACCGGCACGCTGCGCGATTTGCCAGGTATTACGGCACGAGCTCAAGCTGCCGGGGCTCTGGTGATCTGGGACCTTGCCCACAGTGCCGGAGTTGTAGAGACCGCATTAAATCGCCACAACGCCGACATGGCTGTCGGCTGCACCTATAAGTTCCTTAACGGCGGTCCTGGCTCACCAGGATTTCTCTATATTGCCAAGAGGCATCAAGGCGCAAGCAACCCCTTGCCCGGATGGATGGGGCATGCCGATCGCTTCGCCTTTGAACCGAGCTATCGGCCTGCGCCTGGCATTTCTAGGTTCCTTACGGGAACCCAGAGCGTCATTGCTATGGCAGCAGCTGAGGCTGCCTTGTCGATCTTTGAGTCGACAGCCATAACAACACTTCGCCAACATAGCCTAATGCTGACCCAATACCTGATGGATCAATTAGCCAACCATCCTGTGACACGCGATATTCACTGCTTAACTCCCTACCAAGCCCACGAGCGGGGCTCGCAGGTCAGCTTACGTCTTGAAGATGGATTCCCCATTAGCCAGGCATTGATAGACCGGGGGGTCATTGTCGACTTTCGCGAGCCTGACATTATTCGCTTCGGCATCGCACCGTTGTATAACCAACGCTCTGATATAGACGTCGCCGTCGCCACTCTCGCAGATATCCTGAGGTCGGGTATCTATCGTGAAGAGCGGTTTTCAAAACGCGGCACAGTGACCTAAGCCATAAGTTAGAAGCCCAAGCAAGGCTTGCTAAGATCATGAGGCATTCAGTTAATAAAAAGTTTAAGAGTTGCTGCTTGAATCGTTGCCGCCTACTGACCAAGTCTGGTTTAGCTCTGGCGCCTCTATGCGAATCCATGTGACCGCATCGGGATGCACATCTTCAAGCAACGTGCTTTTAATTTGAGGTATCTCGATCGTCTGTGAACCATGCCATTCTTGAAAGACATACAGAAAATCGCCCTCGGTCTCGGCGCCAATCAAATCAAGGCGTGCTACTTTTCCCCGTTCAAATAGCAAAAATCGCTCCTCAACATACAGTGCGAGCCGCGCCAATCCCTCGGGGCTATCAAGGTTGATGTCAAAGCCCAATGTCTTCAAAACCTGTTGAGCATCCTGTAGGTGCATGTGATGAGTAATCTCAAAACGGTCCTCTGACCAGACCAGCTCGGTCCAAACACCGTGCTCCCGGTGAGCGTCAGCAGCCTGACCACTGAGCAATAACAGAACAACCGCAACCCCGCCCAATAACTGGGCCGCGTTCAAAGCCACACGCTTGCAGAGGCTTGCGGGCTGCTGTCGTGGGACGCTACTTCCTGCAGTAATCCAATTGTGAGACATGTTTGTTTTAGGTTTACCTGTGTTGATATCCCTTAAAGCCGAAAGCTTCAATCCTGAACAGCCTCAAGCTCAACACTTTCACCCTGCTCGGCGCCTTCACCCGACTTTTTCTTAAGTTCTACCAAAAGATCCGCCATGAGGTTCCGAGTTTTTCTATCGCGCTTGTAGGTCTTCAACCGCGACGCGCGAATCTCTGGGGGAAAGCGATTGTTGGCGTAATCCGCATCTGCAGTTTGGTGCTTACCGTCAATTTGCACATAAGCTATGGGCTTCGCTTCTACCAGACGATGAGTCACATTCTTAGCATTTCGGCGCCAGATCTCAGCGGGGATCATCACTCTACGGCTGGAACCGTCTTCATAGTTGATTTCAAGGGGTATCGGCGAGGGCACACCACCAACATTCTCAAAGTCTAAAAAATAAAACATGGGATCCTCCTCGAGGGCTCGCGCAAGTACAGCCTGCTCCCAAGGCTCTAATTTTTTATACGCTTTTGTCGCTTCGTTGCGATCCTTATTGGTAACGGTAAACCGATCGTTACTGCTGTAGAGATCTTCTAAATCCTGAATCCGACTCTCGCGAGGGACACGTCCCTCATCTTGATTGCGCAGCACCGTCACAGGCACGGGCTTATCTTGAGCAGCCTCGAGCCGATCTAACGGTGCATCGGCGTCTGGGTCGCCGGACTTCAGGCGGTAGACGCGAATATCATTTAGTGCGACGTCGACGTGTTCTATCCCGTAAAACCAAGCCCGCCAGAACCAGTCAAGGTCAACGCCGGATGCATCTTCCATCGTACGAAAAAAATCTGCAGGCGTCGGCCGCTTGAATTTCCAACGTTGCGAGTACTCCCGAAAGGCAAAATCAAATAGCTCACGCCCCATCACCGTCTCTCGTAACACCGTCAGCGCAGCCGCAGGCTTCACATAGGCATTAGGACCAAACTGTAGAATGGAATCTGACTGTGTCATCACCGGCACTTGATTTTTCGATGTCATGTAACCCGGTATGTAATCCAAGATATTGGTGTCATCCCTAAAAGCCGGATAGTCCTCTTCCCACTCCAGCTCGGCCATGTATTCTAAAAATGTATTGAGCCCCTCATCCATCCAGGTCCACTGGCGCTCATCAGAGTTCACGATCATGGGAAAATAAATGTGTCCTATTTCGTGGATGATCACACCAATGAGGCCGTACTTAATGCGACGTGAATACGCGCGGGCCTCGTTGGCCAGGCTTTCTGCTGACTCGGGTTTTTCAGGTTTCGCTCGAGGTGGATCGGGTCGATAACCATTAAAGGTAATCATGGGATATTCCATCCCACCACTTTCCCAGGTATTCACGGACTGAGCGGTGGGATAGGGGTAATCAAACGAGAATCGGCTGTAAACATCCAGAGTGTGAACAACCGCTTGAGTTGAATATTTTGACCACACCGGTTCAGCTTCGTTCGGGTAAAAAGACATGGCCAAGACCGAGTCATATTGCGCCCCGGGTTGCTCATGAAGCATAGCGTCCCAAACAAATTTGGCCGAACTGGCCCAGGCAAAATCTCGAACGTTTTCAGCCTTGAAGATCCAGGTTTTTTCCCCGGAAGATGGCATCTTCTCATTCGCCAAGGCTTCTTCTGGCGTCACTATGAACTGCGGCTTTTTATTGTCTACAGCCTCAAGCCTAGTCCGTTGCTCAGGCGACAGCACAACTTTGGGATTAGTAAGAACACCGGTTGCAGACACTATGTGATTGTCGGGAACCGTGAGAGCCACTTGGTAGTTACCAAACTCGAGGGTAAATTCCCCACGGCCTAAAAAGGCCTTATTTTGCCAGCCGGCATAGTCGGTGTAAGCCGCCAGACGCGGAAACCATTGCGCCAAAAAAAAGAGTTGGGTGTCGGTCTTTTCAAAATATTCGAAGCCGCCTCTACTGCCAACGGCGACCTCTTCGAGAATATTGAATCGCCACGCCACAGTAAACTCAATACTCTCCCCCGGCCGCAGTGGCTCACTCAGGTCTAGGCGCGCCATGGTGCCCACCAAAGCAGCCTGCATTGGGTCGCCTTTGCTGTTACGAAAAAGCAACCCTTCGTAGCCATACTGATTATCAGCATAGGATTGCTGCTCCCGCAGGGTTCCGAAACTCACCCGATCTTCTGTCACTGTCCTAGACCGCTGATCAAGCGAGTCGCTGCGAAATCGGTTTTGATCCAATTGGAGCCAAAGGTACGTCAAAATATCGGGGCTATTGTTGGTGTAGCCGATTACTGCCGTCGCTGTTATTTGCCGAGTCTGTGCATCAAGCACCGCGCTGATGTCATAGTCTGCCTGTTGCTGCCAGTAAGCGTGCCCGGGCGCACCCGATGCGGTGCGGTAGCTGTTGGCATCTGGTAGCTCCTGCCCCAGCTGTGCAAATGCCACACGACCACTTCCAATTTCGTCAACATCATCATCAGCACAAGCAAGTCCGGCAAAGCCAAGACAAAAAAGTAACATTAGGCACCGATGACTCATTAAACTGGCAACCGAAAATTTTTCAAACATGTCACTGAATACTCAAAATGTAGGGTTTAAAGGTTAGTGCGGGTGGGAAGCAATACGCGCAAACTCGGCCAATTTGATGCATGCCGGACCTCGGTGGCGTCTCTGGGCGCATTGTCCAGATTTAGAGCTCATTTTCCAGAGGCAAAACTCTAAATATGCCCCAAACTAGTCGGTCCCACCAAGTACTGCCCGGGTCACGATGAAACTGCGTTTCAGCGCCCTCGGACTCTCCGGTCCAAACCACCGATTCTTTCTCATCAAGAGACAATCGCCAGGCTGCCTCCGGAGAAAAATCCCGTTCCATTTCTTGCAGCACCTCAGCTGCAAAATTGGCGTCGTCTACTACTAACGCAATCTCTGAATTCCATACCCGTGAACGTGGATCCATATTGTATGAACCAATAACGCTGAGGCGCTCATCCACCACCATCGCCTTAGTGTGCAATCCTGCATGGGCATCCTCACCCACTCGATCGAGGTAAGTTGCAAGAGCACCTGTGCCCTGTACTTCATACAGCTCAATGTTTTCTGACAAGAGCTGCTTTCGGTACTTCGAGTAGTAGGCGTGAACAACCCCATGGTTCGTAGATGCGGCTGAATTTGTCAGTATGCGAACATCAACACCTTTCGTGCTGAGAGCTGTGAGATTCCCCAACATAGGGCCATTGGGAATCAGGTAGGCCGTTTGAATCTGAACTGTGCTGGAAGGCGTTAATTCAGGGTCTTCCGTAAACGCTGTAAAAGCCGAATCAGGATACTCACCACCGCGGTCAGGGCGATCAACAATGATTCGCGCGTTCGTCCACAGTAGGCCATTTGAAAGCGTATCCAGCCAAGTAAGATGAGAGGCTCCGGCAGCATGCTCCCCATCACCAGAACGTACTTGCTCTCTGGCTGCCGACAACCTGCTTCGTTGCGTCGCGTCGATTAATTTCAAACCCTTTTGACGCAAAACCTCCACGGGAATGGCAAACTCTGAGTTCCAAAAAAGATCAAAAGCCTCCCCCACATGGTTCACCACTGCACCCACTGTGATGGCATCAATATCTTGAAAATTAAAGCTGGTGTTTCGACCAAAATATTCATCGCCAATATTACGGCCCCCCAACACCGCAGCCACACCATCGACAAGAAAGATTTTATTGTGCATACGATAGTTAAAAGTCGATTTTTGAAAGGCGTAGTTAGGCATTTTGGCGGCACCCCGATTGCCGATAGGATTAAACAAACGAACCTGCACATTGGGGTGTGAATTAAGCGTCTGATAGGCTGAATCCCTTCCTGAGTGATAAATATCATCAAGCAAAATACGTACACGTACTCCACGATCAGCGGCGGTTAAAACCTCATGACTTAAACTCAGACCGCTATCGTCGCCTTGCCACAGATAATATTGTAAATCGAGCGTTGTCTGGGCGAGCTCTGCCAAGTGCAGTCTCGCCTGCAAGGCCTCCTCTGGATCTGCTAGTAACGCCACCCCTGAACCCGCCCGGGATTGCGCCAACGTTATCAAAGGCGATGCTGTGAGCTCTAAATCATCAAAATAGCTTTTGGGTTTATCCGGTAATGACGGTGCCGTAGCGCAACCGACTAATAGCGAAGCCAGTAACCCTCCTACAAAAAACCGATACATTGCGGCGGCCGCGCTTCTACAAACTTGCACAAAAGACACCGTAATCTGTCGGTGCAGAAGCTGGCTCAGGCTGGTCCAGAGTTGCGCAGTTAAAAACACTCACTTTGATTCAGCAAGCGCCGTCAACGCAGCACCCGTCAACCGATAGCCCAACCACTCAGACTGTGGCAGCGCACCCAAAGACTCATAAAATTCGATAGCGGGTTTATTCCAGTCCAGCACATTCCACTCAAACCTAGCGCAGTCATGTTTTAGGGCCACTTGAGCGAGGTGCCTAAGCAACGCCTTCCCTGCACCAGAACCCCGATGCTGGGGCGAAACGTAAAGATCCTCGAGAAAAAGCCCGTGGCGGCCAGTCCAGGTGGAAAAATTAAAAAAGTAGAGCACAAAGCCGATGGCCACATCGTTTCCCCAGCAAATCGCCGCCCAAACTTTAGGGGAATCACCAAAAAGCGCCTTGTTTAAATCATCTTCAGTGGCTTGGACTAAATCGATGGCATGCTCGTACTCGGCCAACTCACGAATGAAACGCATGATGATGGGAACATCCTCAGGCTTGGCTTGCAAAATCTCGAATACTGACTTCATGTTTACTCCAAAACTCCTGCTCCAACACTCCTGCTCCAACACTACTCCAGCTCCTGACAGGACGCCAAATGCCGCCGATACGGCTTAGCTAGATGCGAACTTCCGAGGCCAGGTGCCACTGCAATAGGGATGACCCGTACTGTGGGTGTGCATGGAGACGCCGCGACCAAATCGCCTCTGCCCTTCAGCCACATAGTATCCTGTGACAGGCTACCGCAGCCTAGGGGTGTTTTCTATGACGGAGCCGCCTATTCTGATACGCGTTTGTCCCCATAACACAGGAGCGTAATTGCCATGTCCAGCCAGCAAACCTGCTCGTACTTACTCGCTAATCTCAACCCGGTATTGTGCTCACACCCGTGGGTTTTTGACCATATTGCAAAGGACACACCGTTAGATTTAGACATGACGACATTATTTGCGCTAGTTCAAGAAGCTGAGGGCAATACGCTGATACGGCGGGCATCGGCAGTGACCCAATCCCCGCCCACACTTCGGCCTACATTTGCGAAAATCACCTTACAAGTTTGCTCAGATCTTGAGGCCGTAGGCCTAACCGCGGCGGTAGCTCAGGCCCTAACTAACATTGATATGTGTGCCAATGTTGTCGCCGCTGCATTGCACGATCATGTCTTCGTACCTTACGAGCGTAGATTTGAAGCCATTAAATGCTTAGAAGCCTTGTCATTCTCTGCCCAACAGTTACACCCTGAGGACTAGCAGCGCGCGGCGTCTCGGCAATATCTTGCCAGTCGACTTTGTATAATTTAATCCTTGCAAACAAAATTTCGACCACTACACAGCACCAACGCCGGTGCAAAGTTTGTGCCGTAGTGCATAAGGACTTTTTCACACCAAGACTATGGCTAAACGCTAAATCAAACGCCTATACTGTGATAAAGGTCACGGAAAGACCTCGACTAATAATAGCTCGAAGTCGCGCCGTAATGTGTCGCGCCTTACGACTGGAAACAGGATGCAAAAGGAAATGGATACTTCCTCACTGAAAGTGCTAGTGGTTGATGACGAAGCCTTCGTGCTCAAACTCACAGTCAGAATTTTATCAAAACTAGGCTATGACGACGTTGTTACAGCAGACAACGGAGTGGTAGCGCTAGGTGAGATAGACAATGTGACGACGCCTTTTGATGTCATTATTTGCGACCTGAATATGCCTGAGATGGATGGCATAGCCTTCATGCGGCACGCAGCCGACAGGAACGTAAGCGCTGGCATGATCCTGCTCAGCGGCGAAGATGAGCGAATGCTCGAAACCGCGAGAGACCTCGCCGCCGCTCACAAACTGCACATATTGGGTGTGATTCCTAAACCTCTCAAACCAGACGCACTGAACAACCTTCTTAATACATTTCAACCAACGGCAGTGGTTGAAAAACAAGGCTGGCATCAAGAAGGAATTTCAGAAACTGAACTGCTAGATGGCATGAACTCAGACCAACTGCATCTGGTGTACCAACCCAAAGTGAATATAAGCACGGGGGAAGTCACCGGCGTTGAAACCTTAGCAAGATGGATGCACCCAGAGAAAGGTCTGCTGGGACCTGGAGCATTTATTCCCCTTGCCGAGGAAACGGGGCATATCGACCAGCTCACTTGCGCTATCTATCGAAAAGCCATGCATCAGGCGGGAGATTGGTTAGCTCAGGGCATTACGATGAAAATATCGGTCAACATATCGGTCAACTCTTTCACGGCTCCGGGCTTCACTGACTTTCTCATTGAAACCGCCCAGAACGAAGGCATGGATTTATCCAATGTAGTGTTGGAAGTCACCGAAACTCAGGTCATGGACAACGCCCTGGGCATACTGGAGACACTGATGCGCCTTCGCATGAAACGATTCGCGCTTTCAATCGATGACTTTGGTACCGGCAATGCTTCTATGGAACAGCTTAAGCGCATTCCATTTAGCGAACTAAAAATTGACCGCGCCTTTGTCTTTGGTGCCGCAGAAAATGCAGGAGCACGAGCAATACTTGAATCCAGTGTCACTCTGGCGAAGAGCCTAAAAATGGATATTGTCGCCGAAGGCGCAGAAGGCAGAGAAGACTGGGATCTTTTAGCATCGTTAGGCGTGGACACAGTTCAAGGTTTTTATTGCGCTAAACCCATGAACAACGCAGATCTCATGACCTTTTTAGAAGACTGGACAGGGCCGCATTGAGCAAGGCCCCAAACCTTCTCAAAAAAATATTTCCAACACAAACAAAACCCAGCGCAAGGAATTGCACTATGAGCAGCAAAGAAAACATAGATCAAAATGAAGCTTTGGTTGCCGCCATTCAACTTTCACAGGGCGTCATCGAATTCAATTTAGACGGCACTATTATTAGCGCAAACCAAACTTTTCTTGATCTTATGGGGTACTCCTTAGCGGACATTGAGGGTAAGCACCATAAAATATTTTGCTCAGAGACCTATGCGAATAGCCAAGAGTACGCAGCATTTTGGGAGCGACTGAATCAAGGGAAATTCGACACTGGTGAATACGTACGGTTCGGGAAAGATGGAGAAGCTGTTTACATTCGAGCCTCGTACAACCCGATCATTGACGAAAATGGTCAGCCTTACAAAGTCATTAAAATCGCATCAGATGTCACGACTCTTAAGCTGGAAAATGCAGAGGCACAGAGCAAAGTCGCCGCTATTGATTTGTCTCAAGGCACCATTGAGTTTGCTATGGACGGCACAATCATTACCGCAAATGAGTCATTCTTAAGCACGCTCGGCTATTCACTCGATGAAATACAGGGCAAGCACCACAGCATGTTCTGCGACGATGCCTACGCAGCGAGTGAGGACTATGCCAAGTTTTGGGAAACGTTACGTTCCGGAACCCACCATCGAGGGGAGTTTAACCGCACGGGTAAAAATGGACGCCAGCTCTGCATCCGCGCCACCTATAACCCTATTTTTAATTTAAAAAATGAACCCGTAAAAGTTCTCAAAATTGCTGACGACATTTCAAAGCAAAGACGCATGGAAGCGGAAAGAGACAAACAGCAGGCGCTGATAATGGAAATGTCGACCCCCGTAATGCAACTGTGGGACAACATTTTATTATTGCCGGTGGTAGGTCTAGTCGACTCCAAACGCGTACAGTTGATCATGGAAACAGCACTGCAAAAAATTCTGGACTATCAAGCGAAGCTGCTCATATTAGATATCCAAGGCGTGCCTGCTGTGGATAGCGCCGTCGCAAATCACCTGATTCAAATAACGAAAGCCACCCGATTAATGGGGTGCACTTCGATAGTCACAGGTATTTCTCCAGAAATTTCACAGGCGTTGGTTAATTTGGGGATTGAATTAGGCGACATCCAGACCCAAGCAACATTAAAAGATGGCGTGAGTTTTTCTCTAGCTAATTTGGGCATGAAGCTTCAAACAATTAATACCAATTAAGAAGTTACCGTAAACTAGAGTTTCTTTAATGACCATATCGTCGCAGTCGCACAGCATTACCATGCACGAAACCCAGAGGTGCCTGGTCGTTCCGATTCAGGAAGAGCTTTCTCAAACAGCCGCCGTTAGCATCCAGCAACAAATCCTCGAGCGAGTGCATGCAAGACCCCTAATCGGCGTAGTGATCGATTTGGCCGGAGTACAGATTATTGACAGCGCGCTATGGACTACTTTTATCAATACGAGTCGAATGATCAAAGTCATGGGGGTGCCCTCGGTATTGACAGGACTAAACCCAGGCGCGGTCGCATCGATCATTGACTTGCAGTTGGACTGCGACGAAATCGAGACCGCCATGCAACTTGAAGACGCCCTAACGATGCTAACTCGAGGGTGTCCAGATCCATCTGAATTAGCACCAGCGCCTGAGGCTACGCCTGCCGAGGCTGACCCAACCACAAATACAGCAATAGACGCGTCAAACGACGCGCAGTAAAGGTTTTCGCCCCAACGTAGCAAAGGCCGACTAAAACTATGACTCTGGATGCAATCAAATTGCAAATCGAAGAAACATCCGATGTGGCATATGCCGCACTAGACGCTAAAAACTTTGCCAAAGGCCTGGGATTTTCTATTGCTGATCAATACACAATTGCAACGGCAGTCAGCGAACTCGCGCAAAATATCGTCAAATACGCCGACTTTGGTCATGTCACTTTAACAACAATTGAAAAGGGTTCTAACGTTGGCATAGAGGTCGTAGCGAAAGATTCCGGTCCGGGCATCGAAGACCTCCCAAACGCTATGGAGGACAAGTTCAGTACGGGAGGCACCATGGGCGTTGGCCTACCCGGCACCAGGCGGCTAATGGATGACTTTCACATCGCCACTGTTTTAGGTGAAGGCACCCAGATTGTGGTGAAAAAATGGCTATAAAACAGGTGTTAAAGGTGGATTATGCGATCGCAGAGAAGCCCCTTGAGTCTGTCAATGGCGACCAGGCATTTTTTCAACAACACGACGGATCCGCTTTCTTTGGCATCGTTGATGGAGCCGGCCATGGGCAAGATGCCAACGAAATTGCCACTATCGCGTGTGAGTTTTTAAAAGAAAATACCCATCTCGAGCTAACAACAATGATGCAAGCTCTGCACGTGCACCTGAAGGGAAGTCGAGGAGGCGTGGCCATCATTTGCAAGATTGATCTTGTGGCTGCACAAATCAACTGCGTTGGCGTGGGCAATATTGAGATGCGCATGTTTGGCTCACAAACAAAACGCTTTGTTTTGACCCCCGGAGTACTGGGCTATGACATCAGGACACCTCAGCATCAGACTACCGACTTAAATGTGGGTGATGTTTTAGTGATGCATAGTGATGGAATTTCGAAAGTCTTCGATCTCTACGACTATCCTGATTTACCTTGGGACGACGCCAAGACAATTGCAACCACCATTATCGATAGGTTCGGCAAGAGCAATGACGACGCCACAACGCTTGTCGTCCGAATAGCATGAGCCCGACATTAAGCTGTGTACGGTTATTGGTGCTAATGAGACAAAAAACCAGATGGTGCAAGGAAGCCGCATGATTGAGCTGGGCAATATTTCGATACGCAACGACGACGGCATTTTACAATGCCGCAATAAAATTCGTATGTTAGCCGTAGCGTTCGGCTTCAGTGATATTCAAGCCACACGAATCGCAACCGCATCATCCGAAATATGCCGGCAACTGTTACCCGATAATGGGCGACTATCCGTTGAGACAATGGTTGATGACATCGAGGGCAATTTAGGCTTTGCACTCGCGTTCAAGGGTGCTTCGTCAGAGTTCTCGACAGAGCGTTACGCCTTGGTTTTTGACACTGTTAAATCTGACTCAAACAACAACGGCGGCCCGAGTTTTTACGCGTTTAGATACCTTCCCAATACAAGTCTCGTAATCTCCGACGCGCTGGTTGAAGCTCAACGGACCATTGTCAGTCAGCTTAGTGAAGAGGAACTCATGGCTGAGTTGCAAGAGGCTAAAGAGGAGGCCGAGGTCGCCGCTCAGGCGAAAAGCGAATTTCTCGCCAACATGAGCCACGAAATCAGAACACCGATGAATGGTGTTGTCGGGATGATTGAACTTCTCAACCTGACAAAGCTAGACGCCGAGCAGCACGAAATGCTGCAAACAATCTCTGATTCGGGCCAGTCGTTGCTCACCATCATTAACGATATCCTCGATTTCTCTAAGTTTGAGGCTGGCAAACTTGAAATAGAGGAAATTGAAACCACGTTGGTAACGTTTCTGGAGAGCACAGCTCAGACGCTAGCCCCCAGCGCCCTGAAAAACGATGTGCAGATTATCGTCCACGCTGCTGCAGGCACCCCTGACCAGTTAATGTTGGATCCGGTTCGCACCGGCCAGATACTCATAAATCTGGCCAGCAACGCCATTAAATTTTCTGATGGTGGCGAAGTGCTGGTAAAAGCTGAGCGTATCGATCCAACTCATGAAGGCAAAACATCCTTGCGCCTAAGTGTTGTAGATCAAGGTATTGGCATATCAGAGGAGGCACAAAAAAACCTTTTTCAAGACTTCAGTCAGGCTGATTCATCGACAACGCGGAAATATGGGGGTACGGGCCTAGGCCTTGCCATCTCCAAACGACTCACGGAGATGATGGGTGGCACCATTGGGGTAAAAAGCCGCCCAGGAGAGGGCTCTACCTTTTACTGTGAAATTCCGTTCAGTGTGGTCAGTGAACAGACGCAGTCGCAAAGCCGGGACCACCTTGAGGGACTGCGGGTACTCATTTTGAGCCGTAGCGAAAACTATCGCGCAACTTGTGTCAGTTATCTCACCGCTGCGGCGGCGTGGCCTACCACAGCCGATTCAGCAGCAGAAGCGCTGCAACACTGCATCGACGCCCAATCAGCAGGACAGCCCTTTGACATTGTGCTCATTCCGAATCTCACGGGACATTCCGATTGTGTTACTACGTTAACCTCCGCCGTGCCTTCGCAACTCGCAGTACTGCCTAAGTTGATCATCGGTGCAGATCCCCGGCAGCCCACACCCGATTTAAAGCCGGGTCAGGTGGCTACCACTTTAGACATCAACCCTTTGCGGCAAGAGAACTTCTTCCGCACCCTTGCGGCTGTCACGGGTAGAGCCACAACAGAAGTCGAATCCAGGTCCTCAGATATTGAGCTGCCTACTAAAATCGCCCCCTCACCAGATGAGGCGCACGCTCAGGGCAAACTTATCCTTCTTGCTGAAGACAACCCCACCAATCAAAATGTGATCCGACGACAGTTAAACCGTTTGGGTTATGCCTGTGAGATTGCAGATGACGGTAAAGCCGCCTTTGAACTGTGGCAAGAAAAGTCTCACGCCTTGCTGCTAACCGATTGCCACATGCCGCGGTGGGATGGCTTTGAGTTGACCGCCGCGATTCGCGCTCACGAGGACCAGACTACCAATCACCTACCGATTATTGCCATCACGGCAAATGCACTTCACGGAGAAGCCGAACGCTGTATCGAGAAAGGCATGGACGACTTTATGACTAAGCCCGTCGAAATGGCGGTCCTGCTCTCAAAGCTTGAGCAGTGGATGGGTGATGGGGGCATTGCACACGCTGCCAATGAGAGCCCTGAGGTCGGGCATGGCGAGGCCTACGACGTCAAGAGCGCACCGACGGAAGCCAACTCTGCTATCAACCCACAAGTGTTGATGGATATGTTTGGTGACGACGAAGAAACCTGCACAGAGATCTTGCAGGACTTCCTAGATCCATCCTGGACAATCATAGAAGAAATACACGACGGGCATACCACAAGGTCATCCGAGTCGGTGCAGCAAGCAAGCCATAAACTCAAGTCTGCAGCATTCAGCATCGGTGCTGAAGCATTAGGCGATCAGTGCCAACGAATTGAAGCCGCGGCAAAAGCCGACGATTGGCAAACTATCGATCTAGTCGTACCCGCCATTCGCGGGTCTATGGAAAAAATCGCTGCTTACATAAAACTGCTGTGATCGACCCTTTAAGGGTTAAAAATTGGATTATCTCGGGCCCTCGCACGAGAGAATCCGATCACTTGGATAAATTGGATCGGAGATCCCAAAGAAAGCAAAGGGCGTCCCCTGCAATTACCAGACTGTAATCGCAAAAGAAGTGGATCGATTAGTTCATGACTAACCGTTTGAAATTGCGGAAAAAATGGTGGGTCGTGCTGGGTTCGAACCAGCGACCAATTGGTTAAAAGCCAACTGCTCTACCGACTGAGCTAACGACCCGAAAAGAATGCGCTATCACTGCGAGGGGGGTATCGTACGGATTCTAAAAAAAAGTGCAAGCTAACTATGACGTCCCAGCCAATAAGACCCTTTCATCTTGCCCTTCCCTGCAAAGACTTAGCGAAGACTCAAGCCTTCTATTGCGAGATTTTAGGATGCAGTCTTGGAAGAACGAGTGAGTGTTGGATCGATCTCAATTTATATGGTCACCAGCTAGTTTTTCATGACTGCGGTGGCGAAACTCTCCCGGAAATGCTCAATCCTGTGGATCAACACGCCATTCCGATACCACATTTCGGGATTGTGGTGACACCTCCTAGCTTTGATGCCCTCGCGGCGCGTCTCAATGGCAACGTCGATTGGATTTTAGAACCCAGTGTTCGCTTTGAAAACACGGCGGGTGAGCAGAAAACACTATTTTTTCGAGATCCCAACAATTATGCGTTGGAATTCAAAAGCTTTGCTGATGACCGTTTCCTTTTCGAACCTTTCGAAGACTGAATCAGCCCAGAACGAACCAAAAACAACCGACCTCGAAACCTCAGAAGGCTCCTAAAGACGCCGGTGAGCTCACTTACGCATAACGGGTGGGATCACTCACACCTGCCTCAAAAAAACCCTGCGCCCTCAGCCTACAGCTGTCACAGCGACCACAGGCTATACCCTCGTCACTCGCCTGATAGCAGGAAACCGTCTGTTCATAATCAACGCCCAGATCCATGCCACGAGCGATGATTTCAGCCTTAGTCATATCAATAATAGGAGTGCAAATCTTTATGGGGTCTCCCTCAACACCGGCCTTGGTAGCAACCGCCGCCAAAGCACCGAAAGCGTCTATAAATTCTGGGCGACAGTCGGGGTATCCGGAATAATCAACCGCGTTGACCCCAATATAAATTTCCGATGCGCCAATAACCTCTGCCCAACCCAAAGCAATCGATAGAAAAACCGTATTACGCGCCGGGACATAAGTAACGGGTATGCCCTCCGTGGGCTCGACCGGCACGTCAATCGCATCGTCAGTGAGTGCAGAGCCACCAATACCTCTCAGGTCGAGGCTAACCGTCTTATGGATGATCCCCTCAAAGCTTGCTGCAACTCGTGCGGCTGCGCTCAGCTCGGCTCTATGGCGCTGACCGTAGTCAAAACTCAAGGCATAACATTGTCGGCCAGCAGCATGCGCCATAGCCAGTACAGTCGCAGAATCTAGTCCACCAGAAGTCAGCACCACCGCTTTCATAAGTTTGCTTTCCTTAATGACCCGGCGCATCGTTCCACAGCAGTTTGTGCAGCTGCAGCTGAAATCGGCCCGGCACCCTATCCTGCAACAGCCACTCTGCCAACTCTCGGGGCTGTAACTCTCCGTGGGTAGGGGAAAATAATATGTCGCCCACTCGGCCTGCCAGCGCCAGCTCATCGACTTTAAAGCGGGCCCAATCGTAGTCACGACGACTACTGATCACAAACTTTATCTGATCATGTGGGGTTAACTCGGCAATGTTGTCCCAAAGATTTCTGTGAGATTCACCAGAATCAGGAGCTTTAAGGTCCATAACTCGACTAACGCGCCTATCAACGTCAGCTATAGGCAGGGCACCGCTGGTCTCCAGTGACACCTCATAACCCTCGTCACACAACTGTTTTAACAGTGGCAGACTTTCTGGCTGCGCCAAGGGTTCGCCACCTGTTACACAAACACGCGGGCAAGAAAAACTTTTTATCTGCTGCAAAATCTGTGTGAGGGTTAAAATTTTGCCGCCGGAGAATGCGTATTCGGTATCGCACCAAACGCACCTCAGAGGGCAGCCGGTCAACCGGACAAAGACCGTGGGCAACCCTACGCTGCGCGCTTCCCCTTGCAAGGAATGAAATATTTCCGTGATGCGAAGTTCTGGATCCGTCGAGGCAGTCATACCAGTAGCTTAAAAATTCTCGTCCAAAAAATCGCGGGCCAGCTGTGCGGCTGGGTGACGAGGATATTCCCGAATGACTTGTTCGAGGTACTCGCGGGAGCGATCCCGACTACCCTTGAGGAAGTGTACTTTACCAAGCTTGTAAAGTGCGTCAGGGACTTTTGCATTTTTGGGATATTGATCGAGTAACAGCTTAAAGTTTTGCCTCGCCAGCTCTGGCTCAGACGGGTCGACGACAAGATAAAGCTCTCCCAGCCAATAATGTGCGTTGGGCGCATAAGCCCCCAAGGGGTAGCGGCCTAAAAAGTCCTGAAAAGCGTCAACAGCAGCAGTGAAGTTTCGCGACTTCACATAGCTGTAGGCCGCCTGATATGCAGACTCCTCTGCAGGGTCAGCCACCGGTGGCTCTGCCACTGGCCTCATAGGAATATCGGTATTATTGGAAGGACTAGGCGCTATACCACCGCCAAAGGTCAGACCTGAAGTGTCCCCCGCAGGCATCTCGGTAGCTTTGGCAGCAGCCAACTCAGCGAGCCTTCGATCGAGATCAATATATCGCTCTAGGCTCTGCTCCTTGAGGCGTCTAATTTGCGACGTTTGTTCCTCAACGACGCCATTAAGACGACGAACCTCTTCCTGCAGTTGCTGGACTTGAATCACAAGTGCACCTGCGTTAACCGCGGTTGTAGTGTCGTTGGCAGTGTTTTCAATCGGCACGGCCGTGGTCGTAAGACCTGAATACGGCTTGACGCCTCCTTGCACTGCAGGCTGCACGCTTGGCTTTACTGTGGTCGTCGAGGCGCTAACAGCTGCGTTGCCTTCCCGCTCGGCCTCAAGATCAATAAAATCTTGAGCTGAAGCGTTCAAGGCTGCCATAAGAATCGGCACGACAATAAAAAAGCCGGCTATAACAACCGGCTTGGTCTGGCTATTTTTCAATGGAGATTGACCTTACTTGAGCTCGACACGGCGATTTTGCGACCAATTCGCCTCGCTGGATCCAAATGCCACGGGGTTTTCTTCGCCGTAGCTAATGCTCTCAACACGGTAGCTGGGAACACCATTTGCAACCATGTAATCGCGCACAGCATTGGCACGGCGCTCACCTAGCGCCAGGTTGTACTCACGGGTGCCACGCTCGTCAGTATGGCCTTCGAGGCGAACGCTATCTTCGTTTGATAGCAAGACCGCAATGTGGGCGTCTACCGCCATTCGAGCAGCATCTGTCATAGAGGAACTGTCAAAATCGAAGTAAAAGACTGTGCCGGCAGACATCGCCGCGTCTTGTAGCTGCTGTTGCTCCGCAGCGGCGGCGGCTTCAGCTTGTGCCTGCGCCTCTTTCGCTGCGCTCTCGGCTGCTACCGCAGCAGCCTCTTCTGCAGCGGCTGCTTCAGCGGCCGCGGCCTCAGCTGCTGCACTATCGTTTGTCTCATTACCCGAGCAGGCAACTAACAATAAGGAACCGAAAAGAATGCTGGCAAATTTACCGGCTACTGGAAGTGATTTCATGAGTCTGTCCTATCTGAAAATTTGTTGGATAAACCACAGAGAGTAATGTATCGCATCCTTCAGCAAATTGCTGGCTGATTAGGCAATTTTATTCTAATCCGATTTTAAAAACTCGAAAAATCATAGGTCGAACCCTGTTATTTTGACGATATCGACCGCCTTAAGGCAGATAGGGCGACCAAGAGGGCTCCTGCACTTCACCATCTCGGGCGGGAAGATTAAAGCTAACACCACCGTCGACAGCCACGGCACCCAAAATACTCTGTCCGTTTCGTTTGGTAGCATAAAGAACAATTGAACCATTGGGCGCGATGGTTGGACTTTCGTCCAAACTGGTAGCCGTCAATACGGTCAATCGTTCTGTTACTAAGTCGAAAACCGCAATGTGGTACGCACCATCTTGCTGATGAACCAGCGCAACGTTACGGCCATCCTGGGCAACCCGGGCCCTCGCGTTATAACGCCCCTCAAAGGTCACCCTCGTGGTATTACCGCTTTTAAGATCATAACGATAGATCTGGGGCCGGCCACCACGATCAGAAGTAAACAGGAGGGACTGACCATCAGGCATCCAGGTCGGCTCCGTATCAATGGCATAGTGCTTAGTCAGACGGGTCAGCCGCTTGGAGGCGAGATTCATGAGATAAATATCTGGACTGCCATCCTTACTGAGCACCATAGCCATAGAATTCCCGTCAGGGGAAAATACCGGTGAATTATTGAGCCCCTTGAAGTTTGTCAGCTGCTCCCGAGCACCGGTACGCAGGTTTTGTCGATAAATGGCAGGGCGCGAGGTCTCGAAGGAAACATAAGCCACCTCGTCACCATCGGGTGACCAGGAGGGACCTAGAATAGGCTCGCGACTCTCCAATAGAACAATGGGTCTCGCGCCATCGGAGTCGGCGAGCGTCAATCGATAAAAATCTTTCCCCGCTGGGTTACGAGTCACCGAGACATAAAGCAACCTTGTCGCAAAAGCTCCGGGTATTCCCGTCAGCTTTTCGTAAACCTCATCGGCAATTTTATGCGCTAACATCCGCACTTCCGAAGCCGCTCCCATGACGACGCCCTCTTCTACTGACAACTCCCGAGTGCTGTCAAAGAGCTGCCAGCTCAGCTTCAAGTTGCCAGCAGCCGCCAATTCATACCGACCGATCAATACATAATCACTGTTAATCGCTCGCCAATCTCGGAAATATAGTTCCGATCCACGAGAGGGATAACTGAGCATATCTCGTCGACTCACCGGGGAAAATTGACCACTGCGCGCGAGGTCTGAGTCAATAATACGAGCGACGTCCTCTGGCGAGGCACCCGACCCCGACCAGCCAAAAGGCACCACAGCGATCGGCGTTGGATTATCGACACCACGGGTAATCTCTATTTGAAGCTGAGCCAGTGCAGGAAATGTTGCTACGCACAGACTCAAAATAAGCACTCGTAATAAATTAGGCATCAATACCTCAGGTCCTCTGGACGAAAAATAAGCTGAAAACGACGAAAATCACGTTCAAACACAGCACGTTCTAGTGATTTTACCTCAGAAAAGCGCGCGACCTTTTCAATTGCATTCACTGCGCTGCTATCAAAGGCAACATTACCGCTCGATTCCAGTACCGTCACCCCCACAACATCCCCAGTTGGCACGAGGGCTATTTCAAGGATGGCGACCATATTGTTGCGGGCCGAAGGGGGGCGGGTCCACCGACCAATCACTGCCTGCTTAATCAACGCCGCCACTTGATCACTCACAGTACCCACACTACCTTTTTGGCTCAGTTGCTCAGACGCTAACACCGATTCAATGTCACTAAGGGTTTCTTGGCTCAATTGCTCTGGAGTACGCTCAGGCTTCGCCGCCTCCAAGGGAACGTCAGGCTCAACCTTTTGTTCAGGCGTAACAGCAGCTGGTATCGGTTCGGTCGTTGCTTGGGGCTTGGGTTTGGGCTTGGGTTTGGGCTTGGGTTTGGGCTTGGG
>ENA-ORDA01000962-ORDA01000962.1-marine-metagenome-genome-assembly--contig:-NODE-962-length-26221-cov-4.479192_pt1 | contig 26221 bp, 24 predicted proteins | sample MGYA00237778_ERZ508506 | MGnify/ENA primary metagenome ERZ508506 (study PRJEB26177, sample SAMN06267891) | marine metagenome | isolation source: Monterey Bay, California, USA | place: Pacific... | reverse complement strand
ATCTTTTTGATCAACGCATTCTTTATTGCTGCTAAACTCTTCTTAGTAAGAAAAGTAGTTAGTGCATCATATTGACCCTCATTCAATACTTTTTTTTTATCCTCACTTACTACCTCTTGTTCCTTGTTAGAGTTTTCCCAATCCCTAAATAAGAAACTTCCTTTAGCATGTGCTTCTTGTTCTATCTCTTTCAACTCTTCATTGTCATGAATATTAGAAGTAGTGAAACTTAGGTTCCTTCCTTCTAAGTTTTGCATATGATGAATCAACTCATGACAGAAACTTCTCAATACATCCTTAGGATGTCTATCAGTTACATATAAAGCAATCTCTTTGTTCTGTGGATCATAGTATGCTGTCTTTCCAAATAGGTCAGATGCATTCTCTGGATCTTGTAATATCTTTACTTCAGGGATAGGATCTACATTCAACCCTCTATCCATACAGTATCCTAAAATAGATGCAATATGTGGTACAAAGTTAAACTCTGCTTGGATTGATTCAGGTAATGGGGTCTGATAAGGAGTGTAGTCAGTAATATCAGGTTGAGGTCCTTCTGCATATTTTGCTAATGAGATAACAATATCCATTCCTACTCTTGAAAGTACCATGTCATTAGGTAAGAGTTCCTGGAAGTATTTCATTCTCTGATCCATCTTTGCTTTATCTTTAGATGGTGCTGCTGCTAAAGGTGTAATAGGAGTACCTCCAGATGCTTCTGCTACCTTTAGTTTAGGTGAAGATGCATTAGTTCTAAACTCAGGCTCTCTCTCATTTCTTCTCTTATAAGCAGTCTTTAGTATCAAGTCTTTCATGTAGTCATCACTTGAGTAACCTCCTGATACTGCTGCAATGTCAGTTAGGTCTCTAATGTGAGTGAAGACTCTATTCTCTCCTTTCTCTAAATCAGCAACTTCATCAGGATAGTTATCATGAATCTTCTCCATCAACTCAATGATGTCATCTTCAGTCAATCCTCTCTCTATTACTCTCTCTTTAAAATGTCTGGTAAAGTTTATGTCTAAATCTAAATCTTCAAACATATCATCTAATACTCTCTCTAATCTTTTAAAATCTACTCTCTCATCAATAATGAAAGTTTCAAAAAGATTATCAATAGCTTCTCCCATTCTGTTCTCTGGTGTATCCATAATGATATCTAATATCGCTTGTCGATCTACCTCTTCAGGTAACATCTCTAAAGCTAAGGTTTTGTTTCCTATTGCTAATGCTTTTCTAAAAGCTGTTCCACTAACCTCAATCCCTACATCATCTAACTCTACTACTTTCAAGTTTGAATACTTTTCAGGATTCTTTACTAAATGTTGTTTCCTTCTCTCTACTTCTGATCTATCAGTATTATCTCTTACTCCTAATATCCAATGAACTTCATCTTCAGGATTATTACTTGCAGCACTGTAGATTGCTCCTATTGGTTTTGAAGCAGGGAAGATTTCTACTTTACCTGGAAGTGTCTTTGCGTACTCTTTCCAGATCTGAATAGATTGTTCTTGAGTAATAGGAACTCCTTCTCTTTCTTTTCCTCCTACATAAATATTTAACTGATCTAAACCTTGGATATCTTCTAAGGCTTTTTTAGCTAAATTGTAATGTCCTTTATGTGGTGGTTTGAAACCTCCTCCTAATACTCCTACTTTCATTGATTCAAAAACTGGTTCAATCTTTTCTTTGCTTCATCAAAATCTACTACAGGTCTGTCTTTATCTAATAGACTTGTAATCTGATTGTTTAGTTCTGCTTTCTTCTTTCTTGATTTCTCAATCTCTTCAGGAGTCTTATCCTTACCTCTTGGCATTGGAAAGGCTTTCTTGATAGCTTCTGGATCAAAAGATTTATCTGCTTCTTCTGGATCATTGTCTATCAATACAAAATTCTTTCCAAACTCTTGAGCATACTGATCAACACTCTTTACAATACCTGCCCAGGAACTTAAAACTGCTCCAGAAGGTAAACTTCTACTTCTATCATTATTTCTCTTCAGAGAAGTCATTGGAGATACATATAGTGTGAACATAAATGTATCATACCCTAACTCCTCTAACTCTTTCTTCTTCTTCAATAAAGGATTAGGGGCTGCTCCTGTTCCATCAATAATAATATCATCAAACATCTCTTTAGCAGATGCTAACTTGTTGTCAGTTGCTTTCCTGGCTTGTGCCATAAACTTTCCTGCTTGTGATAGTTGATCAGGTGTCATTTTACTGAAGTCTATTTCTTTTCCAAACTCTGTCTTCAAGAGTTCTTCATAAGTATCATCTACATTTATTGTAGTGAAACTATCTAAATCTAACTTAGATAAAATAGTAGACTTACCTGCACCTGCAGGACCTGCCATAAAGACGGCCTTAGGTTTAGATGATACTTCAGATAAAAGAGCTTCAGTTAACTTCATAGCTTTACTTTGATAGGGTATTGCTTATAAATAGGTTCTACTACTGGGTTATCAATCTGATAAAGTTCATAAATGGTTTTGAATAAATCAAAGTTCTCATCAATGTTATCTATCTGTTTTAGTTCCCATCCTTTACCGTAATACTGACCCTCTTTCTTAGGTTCAGATCTCTTAGAGGATTTCAACCATAAGATACCAGTTCTGTCTATTTTCTGACCATACATCTCTTCCCATGCTTTTGCATAAGCAGCTAACTGCATGTGATAGGTTCTATTTAGATTGTTAGAAGTTTTTACATCTATCAACCAAGTCTCTCCATCTATCTTTGCAATAAGGTCAGCAGTACCAGCGTACTTGTGTTTATCAGAAAAGGTGAACTCTTCACAGGCAATAATCTCTGGTTTGTATTTCTTGAAGAACTCTGCTGCTTTCAAGATCATCTGCCATACCTTTAGATTGTACTTTGCATTACCAAAATCATCTAACCAAGTAATCTCTTTACCTGCAATCAAGTCTTCTACAGCATCATGTACTGCAGTACCTTCATTGGCTGCTTTTCTCATAATGAGATCTGCATTATGTCCTACATCTTTCAACCATCCTTCAAAGAACTTAGCCTTAGGCATGTAAGCCAATACTGTTGTTACTGAAGGATAGTAAACACCTTCTTCTTTTTTATATACTCTTCTATCAAGAAAAGTAATCTGTTCCAGCTCTCCATCATATTGAAGAGTCTTTCTCTTATGCTCGTTTAGAACATTAGCACCTTTGTAAATCATTGGTGTCCATATAGTTTGTACTGAAGAAGTTTTGTGAGGGTAAGCTCTTCAGCAGATTGTACGTACCGAGTGAAGTTTTCGAACCCCATCTCACTCGGATCTTTGTCTTGCATATCTATAAGATAAATCCTCTTTCCCATAGAAAGGAATCTCTCACAGTAAGCTAAAGCTGCTTTGAAAGCATCTCTATCTAATGCAATATAAATGTCTTTTACTTTATTTAGAATAAGTTTCTTCATTAGAGACTTAGAAATATTCTTTCCTAAAATAGGAATAGCGTTTCTCTTGATAGCCATAGCATCAAACACTCCTTCTGTTAGAATAATAGGTTGATTCCAGTTTATTAGATTCTCAAAACTTACTATGTCTCTGGATACAGGAGGGTTCTTGTACTTTAGGTAACTATCTTCAAAAGATCTTCCTACAAAGTAGTTTAGAATACCATCCTCATTGTAAGAGGGAATAATAACCCTTCCATGATACTCTCCTTTTAAACAGTATCCAATATTGTATTTGATGAAATCTTGATCAGTCAATCCTCTTCTGTAAAGATATTTCTTTATCTTGTTTGCGATTACTGAGGTGGTAGAAGACTTTGATAGAGGTTGAAACTCTTTAGGTAACTCTACTATCTGTAAATCTTCATAGTCAAAGGTCTCTCCTTTTCTAATGTATTGGAGAATCTCAGTAGCGAGACTCTTCTCTACCTTCAATCTTCTTAGAAGTGATTTGATAGATTTTCCCTTTGTTCCACATACCCAACAGTTCCAGAAGTTGTGACCCTTTTCATTGGTTCTCAAATCTATCTCTAACTTAGGTTTTCTATGGTTACAGAAAGGACAGTTAAAGGCGTGATTGTCCTTTGACTTCTTGGAACTCTTTCCTAAGATGTTCTCTAAATAACCTAAAACAATAGAGTTCTCCTCCATACATTTATCTTTCTAATATCTTAATATAAGAAGAAAATATTAGAAAAACAACTTAATAGTCGATTAGTTTGAGTTTATCTTTGGAGTCTACCATGATGTTATCCCCCTGAATGTCTGTTTCATCTAAAGGAATACCAGATGATTGAAAGTCCTTCCTAACCTGGTGGAAGAACTTCTGTAGAGAAGGAGTGAGATTGTCTATCTCTGATTGATCTCCTGATTCAATAAATCTTGTTATCTCTTGATTGGATTTATCTACTGAACTCTTTACAGTGGAAGGTACTGGTTTCAATAAAGACATCTTGTAAGTTCCTAAGTTCTCTTCCTTGATATCTAAATCAAAGATAGGTGTTAGAGAAGGATATTGTTTTCCTTCTACCTTTTGGGCATGTTCTAACTCTACTTCATCAGTAGTGATCTTTATTACCTCATTACCTTTCTTGTACACAGTTCCATTTTGACCTCCTCCAACATATGTCCATTCAGTGTTGAACCTGTACTTGTCTAATAAATCTACGTAGTCATCCATATCTCTAATGTAAGAATAAATATTCTAATAACCAACTCTATTCGAAATCTTTTCTATAGTGCGTTCCAGCAATATTGGAATTTATATAGTCTGGGTCTCTTAGAACATCTTCTCTGAATAAGTAACTTGTCTCCCAGTAAGTCAACATCTTCTTACTTGAACACCATTCTAAAATATCTCTACTCCAGTCTTCAGGTTTAGATTTTTTTACTAGTTCCTTGATTTCAGTTTGAGATCCATAATAAGTCTTCCAGTCAGATTCTTTTACTACCTCTTTCTTTGAAGGTACCCTTCCTCTTATTCCTTGAGACTTTCTCTCTTCTTTCAACTGTTCAGTCTCTTTCTTTCCTAACTTTACATTTCTTTTGAAAAAGAGAACCTTCTTTCCTATGTACTTCTTCTTGGTTGGGAGGTGGGTAACTCTGTAGATGAATCCATAAGTGCCTTCAGGCATGTCTGAAATCTCTGTGATGAGTTGATCCTTGTACCTCCAGTTTTCTGGAGTTAGTGCCATAATCTTCTAATCTTGTTTTGTTGGTGGGGTTGATTTGTAAGGATGTGAACTATCTAAGTTCCCCTCTAATCCCCATTTGTGTGCTAAATAACCTTCTGCTTTTTCTATCTGTGTAGTACTGTTTGTTACTTCACTTGCATCTCCTGCTACTAAAAATAGTTCTGCAAAGTGCATTGGTAACTTTTGATTGTTGTTTCTTGATGCTCCAATCTTCAAAGTATGAGAGTTGAATACCTGACCTGAGTATGCTCCTGTCTTAGTGGAGTTTCCATTACTGGAAGTTAGTTTTGTAGTAATAATATCAGATCCTTCTCCTCCCATGTTGAAAGCAATTGAAGCTATTGTAAAACTTCCTTCATGATTGTTAGAGTTTCCAATATTAGTGATGGAGGTGTTACCGTTACCTAAAGCTAAATCTCCATAAAAGTTTGAAGCATTACCTGCCTGGAATTGATAATCTCTCCAACCACCGTCTAATGCCAACATAGAGTCAGAAGAGTTGCTTACACTAAAGGGACTACATAACATAATAGCCCAATGTAAACCTTCTGCAGTAAAATAATCTCCTGTAGAGGTGGATAGGAACTGTGATGCTCCATCTAGTTCGACAGTGTTGAGAGAGTTTTGATTGATACCGATAGTTGGGATGGAAGATCCACCTGTTGATAAATCTCTGTATCCCTGTAAATCATTAAGACCAGTAATACCAAAGGCTCCACCAGAGTACCCACTTGTGGTACTGATGTCATAATGTGAGACTATTCCTGGAGTGTCTCCAGGTTCCCATAACCTTGAACGCTTCTGAAAACTAAAAGGAACTATCATAATATTATGAGAATCGTTTGATACCGTTCAAGTACCAGTCACTACCGAAACTAACTAAAGTAAAGATATCTTCAGCATCGTTCAAAGCAGTAACGTTGTTATCTGCATCAAATGCTTGTTTGATATTTGAAGTTCCACTCCATGAAACTAATCCTACTGTTCCTGAGGAAGGCTGTACAGTCTTGATAACAAGAGTTTGTCCTGGTTGACCGTTAGCAATACCTATGGTATGTGTGGTGTTTGTTCCAAGAGATAGTTCGAAGAAGTTATGATCATCAGCATCGATTGTTACAGATACAGTGGTTGGTGATGTTGCTGTACTATCTGGTGTTCCTACTGAAGAGAAAGAACTTCCTGATACTTCGTGAGTACCTTCTACATAAAACTTATCTGCAATGAATGCTGCAGTGTTGTTGTCAGTTAGAGTGTAAGGAGTTGTTCCACTTCCATCTCTAAATAAGAAGGAACCGAATGCATTGACTTGTGCTCTATTACCTAAAGCAGTACTGTACGTTCCTGTACTTCCTACACAAGATTGATAACCTCCTAATACTGTACTGAATGTACCTCCTGCTGTGTTTTCTTGACCTCCTAATACTGTGGAATGGTTTCCATATGCTCTGTTACAAGATCCTCCTAAGATGATGGAGCCAACACCTGAGGCTACTTGGTTAGCATCACTTCTTAGTTTTTGGAAGTCTGTTGCGTGTCCTCCTCTTAGATTACCACCTACAGTAGTTCCATCTGGAACTTGTGCTGAGGTTGCTCCTGTTCCTTTAGCCTGTAATACTGCGTTGATGTGGGTATCAGTTCCTTGTGCATCCCAGACAGAAGAGGCTTGTGTTGCATCTACATAAGAAGAGCTCCAGTCTAAATCAATATCAAATGTTACTGTGTTTGCACCGTAAGAGATATCTAAACCTTCTCCTTCTTCAAATAAGATAACGTTTTGAACGTTTGGTGTTGCTACATTGATAAGAGTATTGGAATCTTGAATACCTAAAGTACGGGGAGTGGGATCAGCTACCCATTTATCTCCGTTCCAGTATAACAGTGATCCTGTATCCATTGTAGGAGTTAGATCTGTGTCTGTCAATCCTAGAAGTGTAGAAGCTCCTCCTCCACCTACTGTAGTGAAGGATAACACCCCGTTACCGTCAGTTGTAATAACCTGTCCTGCAGTACCAGATGCAGTTGGGTAGAGTAACCCAGAGGCAGAAAAATGACCGTCTACCTCTACTAAATCTGTTCCAAATCTTGCAACTCTGTCTCTGGCTTCTGTAATAGATGATCCTCCGAATAAGAAAGACCTATCACCAGTTACAGTGTTAGATGAACCTCCTATAATAACACTAATCATTCCACCATTGATTCTGTTAGAGAATCCTGCGAAGATACCTGAGTAATCGCTACCGTTTGTAATATGATTATCCCTACCAATTGAAGTACTGTAATCAGAAGTATTGATAGTGTTTGAGTTACCTCCTATTATAGTAGAGTTTAGTGAGTCTTTTACTAGTGCATTCGTAGAACCTAGTATCGTACTGTGGCAACTCGTACCTTCAATATCACTATTGAGTGTACCTAGCATGGTTGAGTAAATGGAGGCATCCTTGATTAAAGCTCCAGAAGATGCTCCTATCATTGTATAGTTAGCACATGCAGTACTACTACCAGCTCCTAATACTGTACTATAGCTACATTTCGCCTTGCTATCAAAACCTCCTACTACAGTACTGAATGCACCGCTTACTCTGTTACTCTTACCTGCGAGGATTCCTGAACAAGCAGCAGATACTATGTTACAACATCCTGCAATAACAGAAGAATCGTTTGCAGTAACTCCGTTTTTACATCCTGATAGGATAGAAGATCTATCTCCAGATAGGGATACTAAGTTACATGTACCAATACTTAAAGTGTGTGATGTACTGTCTAATATCCCAATAGGTGTTGTAGAAGTCCAAGAAGAGTTACCTCCTGATGAAGATTCGACCCATTCCGTAATAACATCGTCTGCTGATCCTGTTTCAATAGTAATAGATTCTACTGATCCATCTCCCTGTGTGAATGTTACTACGTTTCTATCTACAGCAGAACTAACATAGAATGATCCTGTGTCTACTCCTCCTACAGGAATATTTACTACTTCAGTAGTACCGTCTCCTTGTAAATACGTTATTGAGTTTCCACTAATAGAAGAACTAACATAAAAGGATCCTGTGTCTACTCCTCCTACTGGAATGTTTACTACCTCTGTAGTTCCATCTCCCTGTAAGTACGTTATGGAGTTCCCATTGATAGAAGAACTAACATAAAACGATCCCGTGTCTACAGTAGGTCCACTCCCTCCTGATACTGTTGCAAATGATAATACTCCAGATCCATCTGTTACGATGGCTTGACCTACTGTACCGTCTGCAGTAGGGTAAGATAATCCTGATGCAGATAATGCTCCAGATACTTCTAATAAAGTAACATCGAATCTTGCAATGTTACTTCTTGTTTCAGTAATAGCAGTTTCGTTAGGACTAAATACCAGAGTACCTTCTCCTTCTAAGGTTACTTTCTTACTTGCTAAAGCGATTGAATAATCTCCTGTGACATTGTTACTACATCCACCTGTAACGTTAGAGCTTGTACTATTGACTTTATTACACCTACCTCCTACTACTGTAGAATAGTAATCTCGAGCTTCATTTTGATATCCACCAAAGATACCTCCAGAATTATTATTTATAAGTTTATTACTTGCTCCACCTACTGCTACTGAACACTGACTTCCAACATTACAGTTACCTGATCCTCCAACAATACCTCCATAACAAGCAGTTCCAGATATTCTGTGAGCTGTTCCTCCAATCATAAAGGTGTTAGCAGTACCATAGTGGTTACCGTAGGATACTCCTATCATAGTACTGTGATGAGTGGACATAAATCCAGAGTAGTTTCCTAATACAATATTACTGGAGCCGACTATTTGAGTACCTGTATTTTGACCTGCTAGAGAGTCAGTTGCAGAGACATAACCTTGTGTGCTCATCGTTCCTCCAAGAACTATTGTTCCAAGTCCAGTGTGAACGTTACCTGTCATACTACCCCCAATCCTTATTCTATTAGTGGCGGAGGTAATACACATATCTTCAAAAGAAGTGTTCCAGGTTGCTGTATTACCTGATATTGATTCTGTGAAGTATGTAATACTATCGTCTGCTGATCCTGTTTCAATAACAATAGTATGAGTAGATCCGTTTCCTTGATTGAATGTTATTCTATTTTGATCTACTGATGAAGATAGATAAAGTGATCCAGTGTCTGCTGGTGTTAGATACGAAGATGTAACTGCTTCAATGGAATCTAATCTACTCTCTGCTGATCCTGAGAATGTGTTTAGATCTGAAATATCTACAGAGCTACCTCCTCCTAGAGAAGATAAATCTATTGAGTGTGTATCAGCTACAGTGTGTAACTCTAAAGTAGATCCAGATAGAGAACTCGATTGATAAAAGCTCTTTAGGTTGTTGTTCATCTCTTGATGAGTCAACGCTGATGCTTTACCAGTAGGGTCTGCTGAGGTTTGTCTTAGATTGATTGCCATTATTTGAGTAAGTTTATCTGTAATAAATAGTTTAAATATCCAGGTTTACTACAAAAGTCATATCTCCATACCTGGATTTAGGAACTGGTTGTGAGGTCTTCGCTACTGCTACTAACTCGTGAGCTTCATTGTACAATCCAATACTAGTGATGTACGGCTGGAAGTTACTTCCTGTTACATTGTCTAAATATTCAGATTTTAGAATAGTATCTACTTCTAAAGAGTCATAAGTTACTTTTGAAGATCCTGTTGTTGCACTCAAGTTAGTAGTGTGGTTCAACTGGTCTTCTGTAACTTTACACCTGTAATGATGTGTGTAGATAGGTAATGAAGATTGCCACTCCGTTATCATACCCTGTCCTAATATCTCTCCTGAAGATCCTGTGGTGATTAGAGTTTCATCTAAATCATCAATCTCTTCTGATACTAAACTATCAGTAATGATAACTGTACCATGGGAGTAAATAATATCTCCAACCTTCTCTCCTGTTCCAGATCTTAGAATGTTTCCTTCATAATCATCAAACAAAATCAAACTACCAGTGTAACCTGAAGATCCAGAGAGTTCAATACCTATGTAATCTGAGATGAGGTAATCATTGGAAATGTAGCTTCCAGCTTCAGAACCTACCTCTTCTTGTTCACCTACTATCCTAAAACTACCAGGTCTGATTCCAGTACCAAAAATGTCTCTTGGTAAAGTGTAAACCTTTAAAGAAGAAGATACCTCCCTTGAAGAACTTTCAAATAAAGTGGTCTGTAAGTAGTTTTCATAACTACTCGTTACCTCCTGGTTCCTGGAGTAATAAAGATGATTGATAGAAGAGAATAAATCTCCAGATACATATTGACTACCAGAACCGATAGTATCCCTACTTCCAGATACTACGTCTAACTTCTGTATGTTGTAGTCAACAAACTTACTAGTCCTTACAGTCCATGACTTGTATGCAGTGTAGGGAGTAATAAAAGCATCCTGTCTATCTAATTTAGTGTATGCACTCATTCATTTAGAAGTCAAGCTTGATTCTCAATAATGCTTCTTTGGTAAAGTCTTTGACTAATGGTTTTGATAACTTAGCAACTCCAAGAAGATCATTATTATCATTGTAGAGACCTACTGAAGTAACATATGCTTGTGGAGCATCTATCATGTAGTCGTGTCTCAAATCTCCTGAACCAGTGATGTTAGAAGGATTTACAGAGTAGTTGAACTCTGAGTTTCTGACTCTAACAAATACATAGTTTGAAGTAACTGTCTCTTCAGAGTTTAGTTGAAAAGATTCGAGAGCATCAAACAATGACTTACTGTTGTAGTTGTTAGTGTTATCGTCTGTCCCTACTGTTACACCAACTGCTGCTGCTACTAGTTGTGTTGCATCTAATAAGATAGTTCCGATATCTGGTAGGAACCAACCATAACTAGTTGTACCACCTGAACCGTTAGTACCTTCTACTACCTGGTAAACTCTACCTGAATCCTTGAAAGATACTACTGCAACATCTTTTGAGTTGTCAGTAAATGTCTTACCTCCTATCGTTAGATTAAATGTTCCTGGAAGTAACTTCTCTTTGAATCTTGATCTATTGATAGAGATAGCATAAAAGTTTTCAGAGATTGTATCTGCGTTGAATACAAAATCTGAATCCTCATCTCCTAATACTAAACTTCTGTATTGACCGTAAATGGTAGAAGAAGGTGACTTACCTGGTACCGATGGATTGTAAAGTGTAGTACCTCTACCTAACTTATCAGCGTAGGTAATATCAAACTGTACCTCTGCATCTGGATCTGTGTAAGTAGATTGAAATACATTTACATGATACTGGTTCTTACTAGCATACTGAATAGATGAAGTCTTGAAAGTACTGAGTGTTGGTGCTCCTGTACTCCATACTGGTGCGGTGATAGCATCTGCTCCTATTGCTATATCCTCTGCGTCGAATCTCTTAAATGACATACCTTATTATACTTTTTTGATAGTAAGAGGTACAGTAACTCTTGCTCCTGAATCTCTACCGATAATAGTTAAACTTGTGGTTAGTTGACCTCTTTCTCCGAATAAAGTATTTACAGTAGTTGAAGTAATGTTTAGAGAAGTTCCGATAACTGTCTTAGATACATTCGTACCTAAAGTGGTTATGTTATTCAATCTTGTTGCTTCATCATTATTGATACCTACTCCAGTGAAAAGACTTGCTACCCTTACATCTGCTACAGTGAAAATGTATCCATTAGTCTCTGTAGTGTTATTGTTTCCTAAGTAGTTTAGAGTCTCAGGAGTAATAGCTTGTGACTGTCCTTGTTTCAATGATACATTAGATACAGAAGCAATGATTGGCAACCTTGCAGTACCTCTTGGTAAAGTGGTTAACTTGTACTTCATTATCTGTGATTCATCTGGGAATGCTTCTAATAGAGGAAGATTCTCAATTGCTTCTCCATAAAATGCAGAACCTGATGGATGTGAAGGATTGTATAATGTGTAATCAATCTCATCATCAGCTAATGCGAATTGAGTGATTCTGAAAGAACCATCTCCTCTTGCCATCAACTCTCTACCCTTCTTAGTTAGGATAGCGTCAACTGTTACTACTGAATTGTCTAAATATGCCATTGCAAAGGTTTTATTATATATTTTATAAATATTGGGTTATATCAGATTTTTACTCTTTAAGTCTTTTACTACTTCTCCAGCTCTTCCTCTTAGTTCAGGAGTTATGTATTCTGGAGATACATAGATTGGTGAAGTGATACCAGGATTCTTTGTTTGATTCAAAATAATACTTGAAGAATCATCTACATACCTTCTGTGTGTAAATCTTCCTATGTTGATAGTATCAGGAATCTCTCTATTGAATTCTATTACTACTCTTGATAGATGTTCTGAAATACCTACTACTATGAAGGTAAACTCTTCTGATCCAAGGAATCTAAATTCATCTCCTATCTCTGCAGAGTAACGAAGAGTAGCAAGTGGCATTGTCGATCCTTGATTTACTGCCTGGATTCTTTTTTCATAGACAGTCATTAGTTTACCAGTTGCTTTGAGTTGGTTAGTTGTTCCAGGAGAAGGGAATCGCTGCCACATTGCTCCTTCTGCTATCTCTACTCTTGAAACAGGAGACTGTCTTGCTTCAAATGTTGCTCCTGTCAGTAGCCGGATTGTTGGATGGTCGGCATATAGTTTGATTTTTATCTCATCATTTTCTGCAAATTTTCTAAAAGAGGATGTAAGTGAGATTTCTTTCTCGTCGCCATCAGCTACTTCAATGCTAACAGTTTCTATAACTGTATTTCCTAGTATGAGTTCTAGTGTTATAGTATCAGGAGAGGGAGAAGAGGAGTTATTGTCAATTATTCCTCTTACAGTAAACTGAACTTGTGCATTAGTGTCTTCGTTGAAAGTATATGTTCCAGTAGAGTTATCGTAAGTCATTGCACTACTGTCTCCTACTACGTCCACAGTTTCAAATACTAAATCTGTACCAAAGAAGTTGATATCAGTTTGAAGATTAGTACTTGTTGCATAAAGTTGATAATCGCTAACTACTCCTGCTGCATCAAATACAGTAGGGAAGATAAAGTTTCCTAAAGTGGTTTCTGTTCCTCCTATGTACTCTGCTCTCTTTCCACTCTTGAAGACCTCTCTATTACTATTTAGGTAGTAGTTGTTTGCTTCATTGAATAAGGGATCTTCTACCTGTACACTTACTGTACTTTTCTCTGGGAAGTTGTGAGTGAGGAATAAATAAGCGTCAGGTGTTACTGAAGTATCAATGACTGTTTCTTCAGAATCAAATAAATACTTGGCAGAGTATTGAGTCTTATTTGCTACTAACGGATCTACTGTTTCAGCAGATTCTACATAAGCTACATAATGAGACATCAACTCTACTACAGGTTTCTTACCAATAGAAATATCTCCTTGATTGTATTTATTCAACTCTTGACCTTGTAGCTTACTTCCTTCATACCTAATCCTAGTAAATGCTTTAGAGGCATAGTTACTATCTTGGATATTTGCATAAGTTGCAGATCCTGCTAAGATACTCTCTAAGTTCTGAGGATTGATATCTTTTGTTCTATCTACTTTGTAGAACTTGTTTGATATCCTATCCTTTTCACTGTTGTTCAAAGTAACATTGTAATCGCTGTTGTAGAATCCATCTACAATAAAAGGATCTAATAAGACTCCTTTTAGTCCTACAGGTACAGTTTGACCAGAAGATAAGTTAGGAACATCTACAATATCAATGAAAAAGTAATAGGAGTATTCAATAATATCACTTATTATGAAGTTTCTTCCTGCTACAGTTATCTTAGTAGCATGTCTAATGTTTTCAGTTCTATCTACTCCGTCAGCATCAATCTTATGAATATTCAAGAAACGGGCAGTACGGGTGAGTTGTGGTCCGAATGCACTTTGTACTAAGTCGTATCTGACATCTAATCCACCTTCTTGAACAACTAGAGGATCGTCTGGAGGTGGGGGATCAGAGGGACCAGAAGGACTAGTAGGATCTGGAGCTGGTGATACCGTTGATGGGATTGTTTTACTAATATTGTATTTGATATCTGGAACTGCAGATTTCTTGTAGTAGTTGTCTCTGTTTAGATTACCATCTAATAGTACTAACTCTGTTCCTCCTAACTCTCCATTGTACAATGGTGATTGATCATCAATAACCTTAGAGATAGATCCTGTTTTATTACTCAAGGTAATAGTGTGAGTGGTAGATTCTTCAGAAGGAATAACATTACCTTCAGTACCTTCTACCTCTAACATATCAATAGATCCAGTGTACTCATGTTGTGTGACTACAGGAGGAGGTAAGGTTATCTTACTCCTATCTAAAAGATGTGGTTTGATTAGAATACCTGTACTTACATTTACCCTTCCAGGTACAAAGTCCTTGATCATCTTAAATAACTGGAGGTCAAAGAACTTCATTAGTCTGATTACAGAATAAAGATTGTACCTGTCTAAACCATGAGTTACTATCTTATTTAGGTTCTGTAGTGATTTGTATTTATCTCCTTTTCCCTCTCCAGGGTCACCAATGTGTTCATCTACATTGAAACCACTCCCCATTACATAGGCGTCTAACCCTTCATCAGGGATTGCGTACGCTGATGGTTCAGTGTAGAAGGTTTTTATGTTCTCTTCTATAAACCTATTTGATTCATCAGTTGGTGAGATACCTACATCAATAACATGGATATCTTGACTGATAACATCCTCTACCTTCCTGATGGAAGTGTAAGGAGATAAGGTCTTACCTATGTATGATCCAGTGTTACTTATCTTTATCTTCTCTAAATCTGAAGAGATAGGGAAAGTGTACCCAGAGTAAAACTCTTCATTTTGAATCTCTCCTCCATACTCCTGAATGTAAATAGATCCAGTGTTTAGACCATATCCAGCGGGTACCCCGAAAGTAGTAATAAGAGATTTCAAACCTCTCAAGGTTCCTTTTGTTTTAGTTAGGTAAGGTAAGTTGTGGTAAAGTCTCTTGTAAGTCTCTTGAACAATATCCTTGTCAGGTGTAGGTTCATTTGACGCTGTTACAAAAGTATTTATCTCTTCAGATCCAGATTGATAAAACTCTCCTTGTAAAGTAGCCGCTAGGTTCTTTGAGGAGAAGTTGGAAGAGTAAAGTTTAGTACCAAAAGATTTTAGTAAATCTCCAACTAACTCCTTTGATACTCCTCTATCTAATCTGTTATCAGTATCATATCTTTTTGATAATCCTTTCGCAGATACCCATAACTGATCAAAATGTTGACCAATCATATCTAAGAATAGTAAATGTGAGGAGTTGTTCTGATCCTCTCTGATAAACTCTGGTAAAGTGTATCTTAGTCTACTACTGTTATCTTCATCATAAAGACTCGCTGATTCTATCTCCTGGTTGAACCATTGAGAAGAACTAAATACTGTCTCTACTTCATATGGTTTAGTATCATTGGATTTCGGCCAAGATTTAGAACCACTCTGATAGTAGAGGAATCTTTCATATCCATCAAACCTACTTGTGATATCAGTAATGAGATTATCAAAGTGTAGTTTATTGTGTAAGTCAATAGAAGAAGAGTGTTCATAGTTCTCTAATAACTCTAACTTGTATTTGAAGTTTATCAGTCTCTCTTCCGCTGATGAGAAGTTGATGAAGTTTTCATATTCTGAATAGTCAATGTTTACCTCTACTCCACTCTGAGATAAGAAAGTACTTACCTCATAATAGTTCCTACTAACTGGATAGTTGTAGAGATCTTCAAAAGACATAAACTCAGTAGACTGAGTGTTTACCTCTTCTACTAAGTTGAAGTTTGGTCCTCTCAAAGAAGGAAGAACTACTTTTTCAGGTTGTACTTCTCCTACTACAAAATAAGAAACACTATCACTGATAATCTTATCAAAGGTAAAAGTATCTTTTAGTACATAAGAATCTGGTAGAGGTTCATACAACTTGATAACCATCTCACCATTGTACTCTCCTACATTCAATCCAATGAAAAGATCATTCTTTCCAAAGTTCAACCTAATCTCATCAAAGTAACTATCATTACTTAAAATGTCTTCCAATACCTCTAAAGTATCTTCATAAGACTCATCAACAACTAAAGGAGTAACCCCTACTTCTGTCCTGTCAGGAGAAATACTACTAATGTAAAAAGTGTTAGATAATCTCTCTAAGAAGTTGTAGGTAGTGAAAACATCTCCATATTCATATCCATTGGACTTGATGTCTTCAATAGGATCTAAATAAACATTACTACCATTGACAGAGTTCAATAACATCTGTACTCCTCTGTAGTTTCTGTTCTCAAATAAATGAGTCTGAGTAATATCACTGATATGTAACTCTACAACATGTTTCTCTTGATCATAAGAAGAGTTGATATTGAAACTTTCATTCACAGATAAGTCTTGAGTAGAGAATGTTTCTACTCCCGCTTCTGTCAAGTCTCCAGGAAATACTGTGTAGTTGATTGTCGCCATTTATCTAAGGAATGTTGTTTTTGGATTGATCTATTTGGAAGTTCAATATCTCTCTTTCTTTCTCTAATAACTCACTTCTTAGTTCAGAGATCTCTTCTAATAAAGGTTCAATGATCTCATTTGTATTATCTACTTGAACTAACTCACTACTTCTCTCAATAAGAGTAGTGTGAGATAAATCTCCCTCTAAAGGTACCTCTAAGTAAAGTTTTTCATACAATCTGAATAACTCTTCTACAGTATCTGTATCCTCTACAGGAACTGGATCTGTGTAGAACTTGAAATCAGTATTGATGGTCTTATCAAATGATTTCTTATCTATTACAGTCCTTCCTACTCTGTATTCTTCTTTAGACATTTTGTACTACTTTGAAAATAACATCATCATCTAAAACTAACTCACTACCATCAATAGTAGTTTTTACTAATACCTTGTAATATCTCTCTGGTTGAATACCCTCAAAATAAACATCAAAGTGATTACCCTTCTCATCACAACTGATCTTTGTAAACTCTCCAAAATCACAAACCATTACCCCATTGTAGTAATCCTGGATACCCCAGTAACTCTCTTCTGGTAAAATGTGATTTGTTAGATACGCTGATTCTGTTGAGAAGGTTCTAATAGGAAACTTAGGTCTTACTGTCAATCTAAATCTCTGTTTACCCTCATTGATGTATTCTGATCTGTTGTTGATGTTGTAAACTACCTCTGTAGTATCTACCTCAGATAAACTACCTGTCTCTCTTACAAAATCATTCCATCCACACTCTAAGTAAGGAGGATGTACTGTTCCAGTATCACTGGAGAAATATTTTAGTCTGAAGTCAGTATCTAAATCACTTTCTAAATCATCAGAAACCTTTACTACAATACCATGATTGTTAGAGGGATCAGAGAATACAGTGTCTACAATAGAACTGATATCCATTGTTACATCATGAGTATGTGTGATTCCATAAGAAACACTTCCTGATACTGATCCAGTGTCAAATCCTACTCTTGTTTCCCAGGAAATACCATCTGTAACTGTAGGTACATTGTTGTACCTTCCAGTACCATTATCCCAGGATCCTAATAAAGGATAAGATTCTAAAGTGTAAGAGGTTGGAATACTCTCAGCGTTCGCTACAAATAACTTTAGATTAGAGGTTAGATCATTACCTAGAGATAAGGATCTTACTCTTCCTAAATCTTCATCTGAGAAGGATAGTAACGCTCTTGATTTGTAGTTTGTTCCACCTACTCTGTAGTTACCTACTTCTAAGATCTCATCTAATCCAGTATTGGATGTAGGTTTTTCGCTTGTAATAAAAGCGTCTTTGTTTGGAAAGATTCTAAATAATGCCATCTTAGATTGTTGTTACTCTACCAATAATATCTGTCTCTGGGAACTTTATCTCAAACATACAAGGGTCATAAGAAGGATAAACAACACCATCTCTTGTCGCTCCCTTGATATCATAACTGAACTGTGAGTAGTTTCCTCCTGCCTTGTTTGTAATGTCAATATTCTTTACTGTCTGTACACCTGATACTTTATCTAATAAAGTGTAGACCTCTGATAAGTTGATGGATTGATTGATGTTCCATCTGGTTGTCTTGAAGTGATCTCTCAAGGCGTTGTTACACCTTAGTAAAACTTCTCTCGCTACTTCATTAGGTCTGATTACTATCTCAAAAACAATACCAATGTTTACAATAAATGCATCTCTTAGATTTATTGAATCAGTTATCATCTTGTATTGAGATAAGTAAGTCTGTAAGTTCTTCTTTATTAGATTACCTACATTAGATAACTTACCTTCATTATCATATCCTAAAATGTAAAGAGATATTCCTAATGGATTTGCTTCTAAAATAGAATCTGTGTTATTAGTATTCTTTGTCAGTTGATCTTGTGCTGCAAATGCTTTAGCAATAGATCCAAACTTAGCAGGCATAGATAGAGATCTAACTACATAATCTTCATTAGTGACGGCTCTTAGTTGCTCTCTGTATGCTTTTGCTGAGTTCTGTCTAATCTCTTCTGAAGTATCTGCATCTTTACCTCCTGTTGCTGCTTTAGGATTAGTGAAGCTTACATCAGAAGGTGTTGCTCCTGTTAGTGATACAATCCTTGTAATAGTATTAGCAGGTACATTTGATGCTATTCCTCCTCCTGATAGATAAGTAACTGTTAGAGTAGTATTAGCAGGTGCTAAACCGTATTCTTGAGTGTACATGAAGTTGGAAGGATCGTAAGCTACATCTAATTTAGATGCTCCATAATGAGTACCTAAACCTACATTAGAGGGATTAGGAGTAATAACAGTATCTTCTTGTGTACTGACTCCTGATCCAAACTGTAACTGTAAGGTTCCTTTAGAAGTAAATCTTGTTACAAATCTTCTAGGAGTCTTCTGTAACTTCATGGTAGCAGGAGTAGTAGTATTGTCTTCTGCAAAAATAGTGCCCTGTGCTAGGTAAGGTACTTCTGTCCATTCATTACCTCCTGAATCCTCTATCTTTAGTATTCCAATAATGTTACTATCTTCTAGAGCAAGGGTTAAAAACCTCTGTGCTGATCCTACTGTAAAAGTTTTGGTTTCTACTTCTCCAGATATTGCTTTTACTTTCTTTTTTAGTAAGAAAGAGTTTACTGCTCCTAAACTATCTTGAGAGTAGACAGTTACCTCTGTTGGTGAGAAAGAACTTGAGTAGTTGAAATCAATACTATCTTCAACATAGAATCTAGTATTACCTGCTGCTTGCGATTCTAACTGCGTGCCTCCTGTTAGAGTAACTGCTTCTGTCCAGTTAGGTTTACCTGATACTGCACTTACTTGCTGATAAATATCTAACTCTACTTGGGCAGCAGATGTCATCTTAGGCTTGTATCCCATCATGTAAGCCATTGCATAAAGGTTAGCAGGTTCTTGTGCATACTGTAATAGGGATTCTTGGTATTGGATATCTTGGTAATAACTCAATACATCTCCTACATATGCTGCCATCTCCATGTACATAGTACCTGGTGAAGTTGGAGAAAAATCATTGTAAGTATCTGGGAAGTAGTTCTTAGAAAACTCTACTAACTGATTCTTTAGACTTCTGAAATCTCTGTCTGTGTATTTTACATCTATCTGTTTAGCCATTATGCTTCAAAGTTTATTGCAAGACTATCTTGTATGTTAGTTTCTGAAATAGAATAAGTCATATGCATTACAATAACTCCTGTTTTAGGGTTCATCTCTAAGGTTAACTTATTTACAATAACTCTAGGGAACATTCCTCCTAGACTTTCAATAATACTCTCTTTGACTTCAGATAATCCTATCTCTGTAGCATTTTCAAATAAGAGGTTTCTTAGACCTGCTCCAAAATCTACATTCAACATTCTCTCATTCTTTCCAGTTAGGAAGTAGTTCAAGATGTTTACCTTGATAGCATCTTTACTTTCATAAGTAGAAGATAGTCCTCCTGGTCCCCTGAAGGGAAGATTTACTCCAATCGCTTTCCTAGGCTGGAGATCTAAAGGATCTATTCTTTTTCTACTGTAAGCCATTACTTATTGTTACTCTTTTCTACTGCTTTATTGTAAACTGCAGATGCTTTCTTTACGAAATCTAACTGTGAGATATCTAAACCTACTTTAGGTGCAGTGCTTAGTGCTTGTCCTACATGTGTTGGATCTGAAGATTGTGGTTTCATCATTCCAAATCCTTGTGCATCTTGAGAGGACATATTGATTACATTTCTGTAATCTTCATTATTCATAGATGCTTTGGTTTCATTCAACATAGCGTCCAGAGTTGCAATACCTGTACTTGGTACATTTGATTGTTGAACTCTCTCTTGAATAGCAGGTGCTACATTAGATAGTTCTTCTTTTAGAACTTCTCTTACTGCTTCTTTGATTAGTTGTTTGAATTGTGATGCTTTCATAATATTAATATAAATAGGATTACTTCAAAAGTCTGTCTACTTGAAGTCTTGCTTCTTGAAAAATAACTTCTACACTTGATGCAAAGGTTTTATCTGTTTCAGCTACTACCACTCCTTGTTGTAGTATCTCTACACTTCTTAGAGGAATATTGTTTACTAACTCTTCTTGTAATACTAGGAAGTATCCTCTGTAATCTTGCTCTGGGATGTTAGATCCTTTAGAAGGTGTGCTTATTCTTATTCTCTCTCTTAGTGCAACAATCTCTGGGGTTAGTTCTGCAGGTTCTTCTAAACATTTGTTTAGTTCATTGATTGCATCCTCAATCCTATCGATTAGTTTATCTACTAAGTTATCGATAGAGATAATGATGTATAGTATGATTCTAACTATTACTTCATATTTCTGTAGCTTCTGTGCTAACTGTGAGGCAGGAAATGCAGAGAGTGGGTTTGGAGATAGTAGTACTAATAAAGTTTTAGAGATGTCTATGATAGCAGTAGTTACTTCAGCAAACTTTCTAAGGAGTGTAGTCCTCTTGTCTATTATTAAAAGTACTTCTTGTTGCTGTTCAAGTTTGATAAGAGCAGTCTCTAAGTTGAAAGGAGGTTTTCTAGGTATTATGCTTGCTGATATCTCTCCTTTTTTTATTGCAAGTTCTATTGCTTCTTTAGGAGTCTTAGGAGGACATCCTTCTGACAGTGGAGTAATCTTGTTGAGGAAGTTTGCGGATGCATTAGCAGCATATCCAGTTGCAAATGCAGTGGCATTGGTAGCTAGACTTCCAGTTGCACTGATGGGAGTATCTCTTATGTCAGATAAACTACCTGAGACTCCTTCTTTGAGGGATTCTAACTCCTCTTTAGCAGCTTCTTTTGCAGAAGCTAACTCCTCTTCAAGATTATCTAATATCTTCTCTACCTTGTTTTTAGCAAGGTATTTTGCTTTTAACATCAAGCTATATAACTGCTGCATTACTCTATATAAGTTTTGTTAGATAAGATCAGGTTTAGTTCAGTGAGTTTGGTTGTTGTGAAGGATTTCAAACTAAGTCCTGCATCATTAACCTGGATCACTGGTTCTTTTCCAATTTCTGCTTTTTCTAACATTTTACCTACTTCAAATAACTCAGTGAGAATCTCATGTAGTAACTCTTTTAGTTCATTACCTTTCACTCCTTGTTGATTTGCTCTTGATCCAAGGTTTATTCTTGGTGCATCAATAGTAGTGAGTTCTCCTCCTTCTACATAGATACCTTTACTTCCTAGGTTTAGATGGTTGGTGGAGGTTAGTATGATACTGTCTCTACCATTTAGATGTACCCTGTCTGAAGATCCTAGGAGTTGTGATTTAGTGTAGTTTACTGTAGGAGTAGGTTCATGACACTCTCCTAATATATAAGAAGAGTCTAATCCTATCTTCTGGTTAGAAGTGAAGTACAAAGAGGTGTGATCTTTATTTACATCCTCTGTAATGTGTGAGAATCCTTCTTCAGTCTTTACCTGACCATTACTAATAACAATAACAGGTTTACTATTATCCTCTCCCTTCCAAGGTGTCTTATCCTTTACAGTAGAAGAGAATCTGAGAGATTGTCCCTGTCTTCCTTCTAATAGGAAATCTCCTTCAAAAGGCAGTAGAGGATTTATATCTGATACCTCTTTAAAATCTTTACCTAATCCTATATCAGAACTGTTAGGAGGAGGTGTTGAGGAGTGATGTGGGTGATTCCAAATACCTACAGGTTCAGAATAGTATACCTTTCTTGAACCTTCAGAGTCTGCAAGTGCTTCGCTTGGTAAAATAAGTAACTGTACAACCTCTCCTTTTAAGGGATACTGTCTAATGTTACTGTTTTTAGGAAAAGCTACAGGTAGTTTTCTAATATTTGTGTTAGATGAAGATTGTCCTAAATCCGCGTATCTTACAGCTCCAATAGATTGAGGTCCTCCTAAAGCTCTATAATCTACATGAGAAGGATCTAATACAATATCCATCACTCTTGCAGTAATAGTTTCTGCAGTTACCTTTTGGTTAGGTGTAGAGAAAGATTGCTGATTGAAGTTGTAGTTGTCTGCCATACCTATTTAGATTGTCCTGGAGGTAATGCAGATTCTAAATCATCAGAGATCTCATCTAAGTTTCCTAAGAGACTTTGTAACTCTTCTGCTGCAAATCCAAAACCTTCAGTATCTCCCTTCTGTTGAGCTACAGTCATCTTCTGTGCTGCATTCAACATCTTTACTAATACATCAGTATTCTTGACTCCTACATCTAATAAATCTTTTAGAGTAGGTACAATGATAGTTGCATCTCCGATACTCTCAATAAGACCTTTGATCTCATCTACAATACCGTCAATCTGTTTCTCTCTCTTCTTTGTACTCTTGTAAATATCCTCAAGTACATTTGAGAAGGTTTTATCATTGAATAAAGTTTCATCTAAACCCATAGTATTTCTTTATAAATATTAGGAGTTAGTGTTCCTCTATCAAATCAAGTTCTACGTACTGTTGATGTATCGTATAGAACTTCTTTTTTAGAATATTGATTATCTTTGTGAGTTGAGGAGTCTCTTCTCCTGTTATCTCTCTAATGTAAATGTAAAGGGCTTTCTTCTTGAAGATCTCAATATCATTTCTCTTAGAAAATAAAGTAAGGATTGCATCTGCTATCTTCTTATCTGCATCTTTCTTGAACATAGTATCTAACTCTTCATAACTCTCTTCAATGAATCTCTCAATGATCTGAGATAAAGTTACTTCATACCCTGTTTTAGTTCTACCAATCTCTGGTTCATAGGATTCGTTTATCTCTTCAAAGGATCCTACTCTCTTTAATCTCTTGTAGTTCTTATCTGTGTATGCTATCAACCATCTCTTTACAATAGTACCAAAGTAAGAATAAGCCTTTGCTCCTCTTGAAGGATCAAACTTCATTATCTTATCTTCTACTAGTATTGAGATTATCTCATGTTTGAGATCTTCAATATCATTTACATCTGTGTAGTAAAACTTGTAAGTATGAATAATATTCTCTACTAACTTGTAGAATGGATAGTAGATATGATCAGTAAAGATCTTTTGTCTGTAGACAATATCTTCTGAGTTATTATAGGCTACTATGTAATCCTCTGTTTCTTTGGTGAAATAATTTGCTTTACTTCTCTTCCTCCCCATATCCTTGTGGTAGCTGATATTCATCAGCAGTATTTTGGATCTCTTTCATTAGATTGAAAAAGCTTCCTAGTTCATCATCGGCTTTATAAAAACCTTTTTCATCAAGAGTATCTATTAGTTTTCTTGACTCTTTAATAAAATAAGAAATACTTTTCAGATATTCAACTTGATCAGTGATTATATCTTCACCCTTCTCTACTTTCTTTAGTAAATTCCTCAATATAAAGAACATTACAAGAATAACTACTCCTAAAATACTGGATAAGATTATCATACTACTTATTTTTTATTCCATCTATCATATTCTATCTTGGAAGCCATAAAGTCTGCCTGATGTAATATGTAGACAATGTTAGTTTTAAATTTAGCATCTGGAGAATAACTAATAAAGTAAGCTTTGTTAGCATCATCATAAATACCATCATGTAATCTGATAGCTAGATATTCTTTCTGAGACATTGATACTCCATGTTTCTGTAATAAGAATAAAGATCTATCTTGAATCAACATAAAATCTAACTCTGGATTAGGTTTGAACATTGATCCTTGATTCTTTCTATGCCAATCTGAAGTCTCTGAGAGGTATCCTATTCCTTCTCCATCTCCTATTTTACCTAGATCATGGTTTAGAGCACTAAATACTAACTCCTCTTCAGTAAAATCAATATCAGCACCCATAGATTCCCAAAACTTCATAGTCTTGATAGAACATTCTATTACTCTAAGTACATGTTCTACATATCCTCCAGAGAAAGCATTATGAAAGTGAGCTTTACCAGAAGCAGGAGCAAGTACTATTTTATCTTCTAAAGATTGGTACATAGCTAGAAGCTCATCCTTTCTATCTCCTTCAAAGTAATGATCTATTACCTTTAGGAGTCTATTCCAATTATCTTGGATCTGTTCCGCTGTTAGTTTCATAATATTATATTTGTTTATTCTTTATGTGGTACTATCCTTTGATAGTATTATATCTTCTATTGATAGATTTCTTTCTAACTACTACTATTCTTTCTCTCTAATATTTCAACTACTTATTTTCTAATAAGTTTATTTATTATTTTAGAAGAATATTATTGTTTATTTCTTTTCTATTTTAAGAAGATAGTACTTATTTGGGAGAAAGTCAACTCTTTTGTAGTTTTTTTTCAAAAAAGTTTCTTACAATCATAGAGTTTACCATGTTTGATCTGTTTATCAAAAGGAAAGTGGACTACATTTACTGATAGTTCTGGAGGGATATTATGTGGTTGTGGTATTCTAGTCTTCTTTAGTGACTGTCCATCTAACTTACCATTTATCATTTTCATCTCCACTCCACCTAACTCAGTAACAATATGAGGTCTCTTACACTCTTTCTTCCTTTGGTATTTAAATCCGTTTAGGTTATCTAAGTGTTTGATATCGATAAAGAAGTTATGTTTATTTAGAGCGAGTTCATACCCTTGAACCATAATATCATACAATCTCATGTAATCATGAATAGGTCCAGTGATACAGATATCGATATCATCAGTATTGATTGGATCAATTACATACTTACCTCCAAGGTAGACTTCATAATCTTCTAGATCCAGGAGTTTGAAATCCTCCACCCAGTCATCTAGTTTAGATTGAGGGATAGGAGAAGACCATACCTTAGTGGTAGTAACAGGTCCTATTTTGTAGTAGAAGGTTTTTATTTCCATAATAAAAGAGAGGTACCAGTCCCCCGCGATGTTTCCCGAGTTTTTCTTATTTTTTTTAAGACCCGAAGTTTTATCTTTTTTTTACCCTTACCCTTAGTACTATCTTTATTTTATCTCTATTAGATTATTAGATAAGATACTACCTTATCACTAAAAATAATACAGATAGATAATCCCTGATACCTTCCAGTGTGATTTTACAAAGAAGAGGTACTGGGGAATAATCTAAATAGATTAGGGTTAATACTCTAGATATAAGATAAGAAAGATATTGTAGAAAAACAACTATTCCTCTATGTTTATAAGGTAGGATACCTCTTGTAGATTATCTTGTAGGGATTTTATTATAGAACATTTCTCATACTCTTCATAAGATTCAAAGAGTGATAAGATATCAGAAAGAGCCAATGTTATTATCTCTAGATCATGGATAAGACATTGTTCAAGATCCAACATAGAATCTTGGTTTATTCTTTGGATGTATTTGAATAAGGATTTGTAGTAGGAATATTTGATTACCTTTCTTTTCTCCTCTTTACTTAGATCTTCTTTATTATTCTTATTAGAGTGTATCTCCTGTAGTATGTAAAAGTTCTCTACACCTCTAACCACCATACCCATTAGAATGAAAGGATTCTTATTCCCTATTAGAGTTCTTTGTTGTGGATCTTGAGATACCTCTTCTTCTTTATCAAAGAGATCAAATAACTTACTTGGATCGAGTTCTTTCAAACTATTCTCCTTTTAGTTTACCGGACGTCTTGAAGCCCGAACCTTGGTGCACAAAGACAAAAGGTTTAGGTAGGATCTCTGTATCATGGTAGAAGTCATTCT
>ENA-ORDA01000961-ORDA01000961.1-marine-metagenome-genome-assembly--contig:-NODE-961-length-26226-cov-4.753337_pt1 | contig 26226 bp, 22 predicted proteins | sample MGYA00237778_ERZ508506 | MGnify/ENA primary metagenome ERZ508506 (study PRJEB26177, sample SAMN06267891) | marine metagenome | isolation source: Monterey Bay, California, USA | place: Pacific... | reverse complement strand
AGTACCCCAGCAACCATCAAATCCATTACCAGAACCAGAATATGAATCATAAAAAGCAACTTGAACTAAATTATTTGGATTTGATATGTCATGAACAGTTGTTCCGTCTCTATACCATGATGTTATTAAAAAATCTCCGTCTACATGTGTGTTATGAGGAATAGAATTACTTCCAGGATTAGATTGAATTCTATCAACTTCTTGTATATTTGATAAGTCACTTATGTCATATGAACCAATGTAAGCATCTGTTTTTTCGTCAGTTGTAAAAACGTAGTTACCATCATCACTAACCCATGCATTATGAGTAAAGGCATTTGGTGTTGGATGTGTGCCAATAACAGATGGATTGTTTTTGTTTAAAACATCTATTATATATAAGTCTCCTGTATAAATGCAACCAGCATATAGTGTGTCTCCCCTAGCCATACCATCATGAATATACTCATCGTCCCATTCTCCTAGAAAAGTAGGATTTACTTGAGGCGAAAAATTAGTATTTGTAACATCAAGGAAAATTGCACCATCGCTTGGATTACCTCCATTTGCGTCAGATGCACCAAAAATATAACAGATTCCATTTTCATCAATATATAGGTTGTGTGATGCGGTGAATTCAATGGTATCATCAGTATTAGGACTTAAAAACTGTGAAACATGCCAGTATGAATTTCCTGTCATGTCAGTTAAATCTACAATTAGTAATCCAGCATCAGCTTCTGTAGTTACAAATGCATAATCTCCCCAGGTCTTAACATCTCTCCATGTTGAGTTTAAGTCAGAAATAAAAAATTCTTCAACTGGGTTTGCAGGACTAGAAACGTTTACGCATGAAAAACCATTGTTTAATCCAACTAAAGCGTATTCATTACCATTTGTAGGATTTACCCATCCCCAAATGTCGTTTCCCTCTGTTGTATTCCATTCATATTCTCCAACTAGACCTAAGTTATAACTATTTTGGCTAAAAGTAAGTAGTGGTAAAAGTGTAAGTAAAAGTATAATTATTCTCATAGTGCAAATTTAAGTATTACTTTACTTATATTGTTCTTAATTATGTAAAAAATATCTTTTAAAGCTCAAGTGTAATTTGACCTTTATTGTTATCATTTTTTATATCTAATTTTATATCATCATTAGAATTATTATTGTTAGTTAAAATCTCAGACATTTCACTAGTATTTTCTTCTTCCTCATTAAAAGGTAGCGAGTCGATTAAATTTATCTGTTTTATTTTTTTAGAACTTAATTTATTGCCTAGAGCTTTTTCACCCTTTACAGCAATAAACTCTTCAAGGTTTATAATTTTTGTGTTTCGATCTTTACCTTTTTCTTTAACAAATATTATCTCAATCTGAGGTCTCCAATCAGTACTAATTAGCTCTAAGTAACTATCTTTATGATTTGTAATAAAATTAAATCGAGACAAGTTATTATCTACTAAAAATCTTTTAACATAATAAGTTTTTTTATTACCATCATAATATATGGCACTTATAGGTTTTTTAGAATTATTTTTTTCGATATGTATCATTTCATCATCAAAATGATTTGAAATGTCAAAACTCTTTAACTCTATTTCACCAGATTGTAATACTGTAAGTATTTTTTCATCTGACTTGAAATCACCTAGGAATTGACCTCTCTCATCTACATTTAGTCTTTGTACATTGTCATCAAACCAAATTTTTCTTGCTGATAACGTCGATATACCAGAGGACTTAAATTCAATCTTACTTACTTTATTTTTAGTCACAATATTTCCGACTGATTCTTTTGCTTTAATATTTAAATCAGCAAAATTTATCTCTAATTTAAGCGTTTTAAGTTTTGGTGTTTTTCTTAAATTTACAGTTACCCTCTCAGCTTCTCCATTTGTATTTGCTGAAAAATAAATAACTTTACTATTAGGTATATTTTTTGTAAGACTGTAATCTTTATTTCTTGTTATTGAGCTAACAGCAAATCGTTTCATCATTGAATTATTTGTGGTACCGTTAGTATATATCATGTTATAAATAGTTCGATTGTCTTTCTTTTTAAATATTGCACAATGTATAATCTCTTTTCCTACAAATACTTTACCCTCAATCTTAACAACTTTCATAGTGCCATCTTTCTTGAATGTAATAATGTCATCAATATCTGAACAGTCACATACAAACTCATCTTTTCGCATAGTTGTTCCAATAAAACCTTCCTCACGATTTACATATAGTTTCTTGTTGGCTATTACAACTTTTTTAGCATCAATACTTTCAAATGTCTTTATTTCAGTTTTCCTTTTTTTATCTTTCCCAAACTTTATCTTTAAGTTTTTAAAATAATTTATAGCAAATGTTGTTAAGTTTTGAAGATTATTTTTAATATCACTAATACTCTTCTCTAAAATTAATAGGTCATCATTTGCCTTATTTAAATCAAATTTTGTTATTTTTTTTATTCTAATTTCTGTTAATTTTTCAATATCTTCTTTAGTTACCTCTCTTAATAAATCTTTTGTATGAGGTTTTAACTCATCATCAATTGTAGAGATAATTTCATCCCACTTGTCTAACTCTTCTATTTTATAATATATTCTATTTGTTATAAATATTCTTTCTAAACAAGCAAAGTGCCATTTTTCTTCTAATTCACTTAGCTTAACTTCTAATTCGCTTTTTAATAATTCTAAAGTATGTTTAGTAGACTGCTGTAGTATTTCAGAAACTCCAATAAAAATAGGAGTATTGTTTTCAATTACACATGATAAAGGAGAAATTGATATTTCACAATCAGTAAAACTATAAAGAGCATCAATTGTTTTATCAGGAGATATTCCATTAGGAATTGTGATCGATATTTCTACATTTTCTGCAGTATTATCCTCAACCCTTTTTACCTTAATTTTACCTTTATCATTTGCTTTTAAAATGGACTGTATTATTGAAGAAGTTGTAGTTGAGAATGGTATTTCAGAAATTATTAAAGTATCCTTACTTTGTTGATTTATTTTAGCCCTAACTCTAATTCTTCCTCCTCTCAGACCGTCATTATAATTACTAAAATCTGCACTACCACCACTAATAAAATCAGGGTATATTTTGGGTTTAACTCCTTTTAAGATTTTAATTGAAGCATCAATTAGTTCATTGAAATTATGAGGCAAAATTTTAGTTGAAAGCCCCACAGCTATTCCTTCAACTCCATGTGCTAATAATAATGGAAATTTAATTGGTAAGGTCTCAGGTTCTTTACTCCTTCCATCATAACTGTAAGACCAATTGGTAATTTTCTTATTATAAACTACATCTAATGCAAAAGGAGTTAATCGAACTTCAATATATCTAGCGGCTGCCGCTCTATCTCCAGTTGAGATATTCCCCCAGTTTCCTTGCATATCAAGCAGTAGGTTCTTCTGACCAATTTGAACCATTGCATCTCCAATTGATGCATCTCCATGAGGGTGATACTTCATTGTATGTCCAATTACATTTGCTACTTTGTGGTATCTTCCATCATCAATTTCCTTAAGTGAATGCAGAATTCTTCTTTGAACTGGTTTTAAACCATCTTTTATGTGTGGGACAGCTCTTTCAAGAATAACATATGAAGCATAATCTAAAAACCAATTTTTATACATACCTGAAACAGGTATAATATTGCCTTCTTTATTATCTGTAAAATTTTGATCTTCTTGCTGCATATTTTAACTAATTTCTATGATATCCTCTTCTACTCTAAGATTATTAATGATAAAATTTTGTCGATCTTTTGTGTTTTTTCCCATATAATAATCTAGTAAATCTTTAATTTTGTCATCCTTGCCTAGAATAACTGGTTCTAATCTCATGTCATCTCCAATAAAATGTTTAAACTCATTTGGAGAAATCTCACCTAGTCCTTTAAATCTTGTTATTTCAGCTGATTTTCCAATTTTAATAAGAGCATTTTTTCTCTCATTTTCGTCATAACAATAAATTGTTTTAGATTTATTTCTGACTCTAAAAAGGGGTGTTTCAAGTATAAAAATATGCCCTTCTTTAACTAATTCCGGAAAAAATTGTAGGAAAAATGTTAAAAGTAGAAGCCTTATGTGCATTCCATCGACATCAGCATCTGTAGCTATAACAATTTTGTTATATCTTAAATCATCAATACCTTCCTCGATATTGAGTGCTGCTTGCAGTAAATTAAATTCTTCATTTTCATACACAACTTTCTTCGTAAGCTCATGTGAGTTTAATGGTTTTCCCCTAAGACTAAATACTGCTTGAGTTTGAATATCTCTTGTTTTTGTTATTGAACCAGATGCTGAATCTCCTTCAGTGATAAAAAGTGTTGAATTAACCCTGTTTTCTTTGTTATGATCATTGTAATGTATTCTACAATCTCTAAGTTTTTTATTATGAAGGCTAGCCTTCTTGGCTCGCTCTTTAGCTAACTTTTTAACACCATCCATTGCTTTTCTTTCATATTCAGCTAATTTGATTTTTTTCTCAATAGCTTCAGCAGTTTCAGAGTTTTTATGTAGATAGTTATCTAAATATTTCTTTAAAAAATCTTGTATAAAAGTTAGCACAGTGGTACCGTTAGGTTCCATTTCAGTAGAGCCTAACTTAGTCTTTGTTTGTGATTCAAAAATTGGTTCAATAACTTTAATGCTTATTGCTGCATTTATTGATTGCCTAATGTCGACTGCATCATAATTTTTACCAAAAAAATCTCTAACAGTTTTAACTAATGCTTGTCTAAATGCTCCTTGATGTGTACCTCCTTGCACTGTATGTTGACCGTTAACGAATGAATAGTATTGTTCTGAATATTGATTTTTACAGTGAGTTATTGCAACCTCAATATCATTTCCTCTTAAATGAATAATTGGATATAATATTTCTGTATCGATTCTTTGTTCTAATAAGTCGAAGAGTCCATTTTCAGAATAAAACTTTTCACCATTGTAAATTATTGTTAAACCAGGATTTAGGTAACAATAATTCCACATCATTTTTTCTACATACTCGTTTATAAATCTATATTTTCCAAAAAGTTCTTCATCAGGAACAAATGTTGTTTTCGTTCCTCTTCTACCAGAATTTTCTTGAATTGGGTTTTCGTTTATAATTATACCTTTTTCAAATTCTACAAGTTTAGATTTTTTATCACGAATAGATTTAATTTCAAAATATGAGGATAAAGCATTTGCAGCTTTAGTTCCAACACCATTTAATCCTACAGATTTTTTAAATACTTTAGAATCATATTTTGCTCCAGTATTAATTTTTGAAACACAATCTACAACTTTTCCTAAAGGGATTCCTCTACCAAAATCACGAACTGATACTTTATTATTTCGTATAGTTACTTCTATTGTTTTTCCATTCCCCATAACAAACTCATCTATTGAGTTGTCTAAAACCTCTTTTAGTAAAATATATACGCCATCATCTGGAGAAGAGCCATTTCCCATTTTACCAATATACATTCCAGGTCTAAGACGGATATGCTCTTTCCAATCTAGAGATCTAATGCTATCTTCGTTATAATTTTCTGTAGCCATTAATTGAAATTAGATAAATTCAAAATAGTTAACAAATTTATAATTCTTAAAGTTTGATATCAAACTGAATGCTACTCGTTATTAACAAGGTTTTCAACTAATTTATATGATTCTAACTTTATTTAAATAAATTAAGTATCTAAACATTGAATCTGAAGTGCATAATATCGCCATCGTTAACAATGTAATCTTTTCCTTCTACAGAGAGTTTTCCATTATCTCGACATGCTTGCTCAGATCCTAATTTTATAAAATTATTATAGTTAATTACTTCAGCTCTTATGAATCCTTTTTCGAAATCTGTATGAATAACAGCAGCAGCTTGTGGAGCTTTAGTTCCTTTAGTAATTGTCCAAGCTCTTACTTCTTTCTCTCCAGCAGTAAAGTAAGTTTCTAGATTTAAGAGTTTATACGTAGATTGTATAAGGTAATGCACACCTGGCTTTTCTAAGTTTAATTCATCTAAAAACATTTTTTGTTCTTCAACATCAGTAAGTTCAGCAATTTCTGACTCTATTGCTGTTGCAATTAATAAAACTTCAGCATTTTCATCCTTAACTGCATCCCTTACTGCTTTGACATGTTTGTTTTCATCATTTAAGCTATTTTCATCAACATTACATAAATATAAAACAGGTTTTAAGGTAATTAAATGTAAATCTAAAATAATTTTTAATTCTTCATCATTTGCACTTAGACTTCTAGCTGGCTGGCCAGTTTCGAGATGGCTTATGTACCTGTTAGTTGTATCAATAATTTTTTGAGCATCTTTATCGCCTGATTTTGCAGTTCGGATATTTTTATCTCTTAGTTTTTCAAGCGTTTCCAAGTCTTTTAATTGTAATTCAATATCAATTGTTTCTTTATCTCTTACTGGATTTACTGATCCATCAACATGTATAATATTGTCATCTTCAAAACATCTTAACACATGAATAATTGCATTTGTTTCTCTAATATTTGCTAGAAATTTATTGCCTAAGCCCTCCCCTTTGCTTGCACCTTTAACTAATCCTGCAATGTCCACAATCTCAACAGTTGTTGGCATGATTTTTAATGGATTAACTATACTTGCTAAGCGCTCTAATCTTTCGTCTGGAACAGATATTATTCCTATGTTTGGCTCAATTGTACAAAATGGAAAATTTGCTGATTGAGCTTTTGCTTTTGATAAACAATTAAATAACGTAGATTTTCCTACGTTTGGTAAACCTACTATTCCACATTTTAAGGCCATAATACTTTAATTTTTCGCAAATATATAGTTTTTACTATTTAAGATATAGATAATCAATTTGAATATTTTGTCAACAATACGTTAATAAATTAAGATATTGTTTATAAACTTTCACATACTCAGATATCATCATTTATTAGATTTGCAATAACATTAAATTATAAATATGCCTACAATTCACGAGCTTACAAAAATAGTTTCACAAGTTAGAAGAGACATTGTTAGAATGGTTCATTCTAATAGTTCTGGTCATCCTGGTGGGTCTTTAGGTTGTGCAGAGTTTCTTGTAGTATTATACTTTAAAATTATGAACCATAAAACTAAGTTTTCTATGGATGGTGTTGGTGAAGATTTATTCTTTTTATCAAATGGTCATATTTCACCTGTATTTTATTCTGTTTTGGCTAGATCAGGGTATTTTAATGTTTCTGAACTATCGACCTTTCGAAATATTGATAGTAGACTGCAGGGGCACCCTACACCCCACGAAGGCTTAGAAGGTGTTAGAATAGCATCTGGATCATTAGGCCAAGGACTGTCAAATGCTATCGGATCAGCTTTAACAAAAAAACTTAATAATGATAAAAGTATAGTTTATTCTCTTCATGGAGATGGCGAACTTCAAGAAGGTCAAATTTGGGAAGCGCTTATGTATGCATCAGCAAATAAAGTTGACAATTTAATTGCTACTATTGATTATAATCAAAAGCAAATTGACGGTAGCTTAAATGAGGTGCTTTCTATTGGTAACTTATCTGCAAAGTTAACTGCATTTGATTGGATTGTATTAGAAGAGTTTCAAGGTAATGATATTAATGCTGTTATAAATACATTAGAAAGAGCTAAAGAGTTAACAAGAAACAAAAAACCTGTCGCAATAATTCTACATACTGAAATGGGGAATGGTGTTGATTTTATGATGGGAACCCACAAGTGGCATGGTTCTGCTCCAAATGATGAGCAATTGGCAAAAGCATTAGAACAAAATATTGAAACTTTAGGTGATTATTAAAAAAATTAAAATATTATTCGCTGTAATATTACTAGTTTTTACTAGTTCAAATGCTTTTTCTCAGAACAAAGAAGTTCCTGTTGATCGTATTCTATTTATTTTTGATGGATCTCAATCTATGCTATCAAGGTGGCAAAGTGGAAGAAAGATAGATATCGCAAAAAAATTATTAAGTAATATGGTTGATTCTCTTAAAAACATTGAAAATTTAGAAATTGGCTTAAGGGTATATGGTCATAAAAGTAATTATCCCCCACAAGATTGTGATGACACACATTTGGAAGTTAATTTTCTAAATGCTTATTTGGCTGCAGATTTAATAAAAAAGAAACTCACTGTTATTAAACCAAGAGGCACTACTCCAATCGCTAGATCACTAGAAGAAGGTGCTAAGGATTTTCCAAATGATAATGGTAGAAATATTGTTATTTTAATTACTGATGGTAAGGAGGAATGCGGTATGGATCCATGTGCTGTTTCAAGGCTTTACCAAAGAGATGGTATTATCTTAAAACCATTTGTTATTGGTGTTGGTTTAGATAAAGAATGGAAAAAATCATTTGATTGTGTTGGTCGATTTTATGATGCGAGCCGTGAAAAAGATTTTTCTAATATCTTAAACATTGTTATTTCTCATGTAATTGACAATACAACCGCACAAGTAAATCTTTTAGATCAGAATGGTTTGCCAACTGAATCAAACGTTAATCTAACTTTTTATAATAATTTTACTGGTAAATCTAAGTACAACTTTATTCATACTCTTAATTCATCAGGCAATCCAGATACCTTGGTAATTGATCCTGTTTTGTCCTACGATGTTGTTGCTCATACAATTCCTCCTGTCTCCATATCTAACATTACACTTAATCCTGGTAAACATACTATTATACCTATTGAAGCTATTCAAGGAAAACTAGATGTCAAGATGAGTTCAAAGATAAAATATCAATTCACAGTTAGTTCTTCAGATACAGATTCTACACTTAATTTACAGAGTATTAACGATCCTGAAAGGTATATTTCGGGTATTTATGATATTGAATTGTTTACATTACCTAGGTTTAGGCTTGAAGATGTTGAAATTTTTCCTTCACAAACAACCGAATGTTTTATTCCTTCTACTGGATTAGTTAATATCATGTTACCTTCTAAAGGTTTTGGTGGTATATATGTTGTTAATGGAGATAGTTTAAATCAGATTTATCATTTTAAAGGTGAAAGAACTGATTATAGACTTAATCTTCTTCCAGGAAAATATAAAGTTGTTTATAGGTCTTTATCATCTAGAGAATCTATATATACTATTGAAAAAAATTTTACAGTTAAATCAGATAAATCTAAACTTATAAAAATCTACTAAATATGGAAATGAAAGATACTAGATCTGGATTTGGCGCAGGACTTACTGAGCTAGGTAAAAGCAATACAAATGTAGTTGCCCTCTGTGCAGATCTTACAGGATCATTAAATATGAATCAATTTAAAAATGATAATCCAGATAGATTTTTTCAAATTGGAATTGCTGAAGCAAATATGATGGGAATTGCTGCTGGAATGACAATTGGCGGTAAAATTCCATTTACAGGAACATTTGCTAACTTTTCAACATCTCGAGTTTATGATCAAATAAGACAATCAATTGCATATTCTAACAAAAATGTTAAAATATGTGCATCTCATGCTGGATTAACTTTAGGTGAAGATGGCGCTACTCACCAGGTGCTAGAAGACATTGGTATGATGAAGATGTTGCCCCATATGGTTGTCATAAATCCTTGTGATCATAATCAAACAAAAGCAGCTACTATTGCTATATCTAAGTATATTGGTCCTGTTTATCTTAGGTTTGGTAGACCAAAAGTACCTAACTTTACACCTGAAAATCAGGAATTTAAGATTGGTAAGGCTATTCATTTAAAGCAGGGTAGCGACGTCACCATAATAGCTACAGGTCATTTAGTATGGGAAGCACTTGAGGCTGCCAAAATATTAGAGACTGATGGTATAAGTTCTGATGTGATTAATATACACACAATTAAGCCACTTGATACGGATGCGATTTTAAACTCAGTAAAACATACAGGATGTGTTGTAACTGCTGAAGAGCATATGTTGAATGGTGGCCTAGGTGATAGCATTGCACAGTTTTTATCAACAAATAATCCAGTACCAATCGAAATGATTGGAGTTGATGATAAATTTGGTGAAAGTGGTCCGCCAATGAAATTAATGGAAAAATATGGTTTAACATCCAAAGACATCGTAAAAGCAACAAAGAGATCTATTTCAAGAAAATAAAATGCAATCTTCAAAAGATATCTTTAAGTTTCATCAGGCACAAACTTTTTCATATGCATCCTGTTTAGAGATAGATTCAGCCAAAGGAAGTTATATTTATGATGTTGATGGAAATAAATATCTTGATTTTATTGCTGGTGTTTCAGCATGTACTTTAGGGCATTCTAATCCAGTTGTGATTAATGCTGTAAAAGATCAATTAGATAAGTTTACTCATGTTATGGTGTATGGAGAGTATGTTCAGTCTCCTCAATACAGGCTAGCTAAATTACTTTCTGAACAGTTGCCCGAAAGCTTGTGTACATCCTACTTTGTAAATTCAGGTACGGAGTCTATTGAAGGTGCAATGAAACTTTCTAAAAGAGCAACAGGAAGGTCTGAAATTATTTCTTGCAAGTTTTCTTATTACGGTTCAACTCATGGTGCATTAAGTATAATGGGAAATGAAGCATATAAAAGTAATTATAGGCCATTACTTTCTGATTGTAATCAAATCATCTTTAATGATATTGATTCTCTTAAAAACATTTCAAATAAAACCGCAGCAGTTTTTGTTGAACCTATACAAGGTGCTAGTGGTTTCATACCAGCAGATTATGAGTTCTTATTGCAACTTAGAAAAAAATGTGATACAACTGGATCTCTGCTAGTTTTCGATGAGATTCAAACTGGTTTTGGAAGATTAGGTACTTTGTTTGCATTTCAGCATTTTAATATTGTTCCTGATATTTTATGTTTAGCAAAAGGTATGGGGGGTGGTATGCCAATAGGTGCATTTATATCTTCATTTAAATTAATGAACTTGTTTACGCACAACCCTGAACTAGGACATATTACAACATTTGGTGGTCATCCTGTAAACTGTGCTGCATCCTTGTCAGTTCTACAATATCTTTTAAAAACAAATCTATTAAATGAAATTAAAGAGAAAGAGGTGCTCTTTAGAGAAAATCTTGTGCATCCAAAAATTAAAGAAATTAGGGGAATTGGACTTATGTTGTCAATTGAATTAGATAGCGAGGCTCTTGTCAAAAAGGTCGTTGATGAAGCTATGAAAAACAATCTATTGCTTTTCTACTTTCTATTTACTAAAACATCTTTTAGGATAACCCCACCACTTACTATATCAAATGAAGAAATTATAAAAGGCTGTAAAATAATAAAACGTATTTTAGGTTAGTTAATGATTTTTATCATTTAGCATTGGAACAAATGAAAAGTTTCCATGCTCTGTAGTCTTAATATTTTTCTCGTCAATCTTTTCAATTAAATGCATAACTTGAATATCTCCATCTCCTACAGGAGCTACCATCTTACCTCCTATTTTTAATTGATTTAATAAATCCTTTGGAACAAATGGCGCTCCACATGTAATAATTATTTTATCAAATTTTGCAAATTTCTCTAGCCCCTTATATCCATCGCCATAAAAGAATTTACAATTATATCCAAGAGTTGGTAAAAATAATTTTGTTTTATTAAAAAGTTCTTTTTGTCTCTCTATTGTAAATACATCAGCTTCTAATAAGTATAGAACAGCGGATTGATAACCTGATCCTGTTCCTATCTCTAAAACTTTTTCATGGGGTTGTACATTTAAAAGTTGAGTCTGAAATGCAACAGTATATGGCTGAGATATAGTTTGATTTGATCCAATAGGAAAAGCTTTGTCTTTGTATGCAAAATTTACAAATGCATTGTCAATAAATAAGTGTCTAGGAATAGTATTTATTGCATCTAATACCTTAGTGTTTTTAATGCCTTTTCTAATTAATTCATCTACTAATTGCTTTCTTAGTCCTTTATGTCGAAAACTATCTCCCATTGTTTATTTACAATCAAATTTTTAAATTATTTTTACCTATTTTTAGATTACAAAAAAACAATAATTTATTATAAGTTTTATCAAATAAAAATATGATTTTTACAAATCTTTGTTAATATGTATTATGAATAAAATATTTATATTTTTCTTTTGTTTACTTCTCTTCTCTTGTACTAAACTTGATTTGGGCAGTCCAAATTATTTAATTATTCAAGATATAAATGTAAATGATAATACTACAGCTAATATTACAGATGCTTGGGTGTATGTTGATGACAATTTGATTGGTGTTTATGAATTACCTGCTAATTTTCCGACCTTAGAAGAAGGAGTTCACCAAGTTAGAATAAGAGCTGGGATCAAAGATAATGGTATTTCAGGTACTAGAATACCTTATCCTTTTTACTCGTCTTATGTTATAGATACATTTGATTTTAACTCTAATAATGCTTTAGAGTTAACACCAGAAGTGAGCTACATTGAAAATATAGATTTTTTTAATGAAGATTTTGAAGGTGTTGGTTTAGATTTGGAGATCACTTCTGTCTCTGACACAACAATATTAAAATTTAATAACTCAACTAATAATTATGGTGGTGCTATTTTAATAGATTCATTATTTAATTTTGAATTATCTACTGATGAATTAAGTGATCTTCCACAAGCTGGCGCGCCAGTTTATCTTGAGCTTGATTACAAGTCTAATACACAGTTTTTAGTTGGTGTTTATGTTAATTTCCCTCAATCAGTTTTGCAAAAAGATTTGCTTTACATTAATCCAAAAGAAGATTGGAATAAAATATATATTAACCTTACTTCAGCAATATCAGAAGCTGTTGGTGCTAATTCCTTTAAGGTTTTTATTTCTATGCAACGAGACTTTGCATCAGATACTAATTCGATATTCTTTGATAACATAAAGGTAGTTTACTAATAAATAAAATAAAATATATAATATGAAAAGAATTACTGTAATTGGTGCAGGTACTATGGGAAATGGAATTGCGCATACTTTCGCACAAAATGACTTTAAAGTTAGTATTGTTGATATTTCATTAGATTCATTGAATAAGGCTCTAGCAACAATAGAAAAAAACCTTAACCGGCTAGTAGCAAAAGAAAAGATTACTGAAGAATTAAAAGTAACTACTCTTAATAATATCTCTACATACACAAGTCTAAGTGAAGGTGTAGAGTCTGCTGATTTAGTTGTCGAAGCAGCTACAGAGAATCTAGATTTGAAACTTAATATATTTAAAAAACTCGATAGTATTTGTGACTCAAAAACAATCCTTGCTACAAACACATCGTCTATTTCAATAACCCAAATTGCAGCAGTAACAGCTCGTCCTAAAAAAGTAATCGGAATGCATTTTATGAATCCTGTTCCAATTATGAAATTAGTAGAGGTTATCAGAGGTAAACTTACATCTGACGAGGTTACTGAAGAAATAATGCAATTAAGTAAGACATTGAGTAAGATTCCAGTTGAAGTTAATGATGCACCTGGTTTTGTTGCGAATAGGATTCTTATGCCAATGATTAATGAAGCTATTTACACTCTACATGAAAATGTTTCTTCTGTTGAAGGAATCGATACTGTAATGATTTTAGGAATGTCACATCCAATGGGGCCATTACATTTAGCGGATTTTATTGGATTAGATGTATGTTTGTCAATTCTTGAGGTTATGTACTCAGGTTTTGATGATAAAAAATATCAACCATGCCCCCTACTAATAAAAATGGTGGAAAACGGAAAGCTTGGCATAAAATCTGGAGAAGGATTTTATAATTATTCAGATGGTCCTAGAAATAAAAAGGTTGCCTCACAATTTGTCTAATTTTTAGAAATATTCTCTTTAAGTATCGCATCATTTATTATGTGTTCTATCAACATGTCTTCACTATTGATTAATGGATCATATTCAGTTTTTAAGTTATTATCCCAAAACTTTGCCATTGATTGCCAAAAAAAGGCATTAAACCTTCCTCTGTAAGATCTAATAATATCATATGAGGATATTTGTGTTTCTCTGTAAATAAGTTTAACTAGAATCTTACCTTCAGATTTTGTTAATTTTTTTAATCTATCTGCATATTCTGATTTTATCCACTTAGTTATACTTTTGGTATATTTTTTCTTTTTCCTTTTTTTGGGTATTGAATCTAGGGCTACAGAGATCTCATTAAGCTTCTCTTTAGCAATTTGTGAATATGGATACACTTTTAATACTTTTCTTCTTAAGTTGTAATAGGCTCTTTTGTCATTAATAGTTTTGAATTCTATAATTTTAACTTCCTTAATATCAGAAAAAAAAATAGTATCATTATTTATGACTTCGTAATTAATATTGTTTTGACTTTTTAAGCTATTGGATAAAATTAAGATTAAAAAGATATAAAGTAAATATATTCTCACACAACAAATATAGTAAGATAAAGAAATTATTGTCTATTAAATGTAGTTTTGCATTAATGATAAAGAAAGTTCAGATAAAATTAAAACCAAAGGATGCAAGTGATATTAAATCTATTACTTTGTGTGTGTCTGAGGAGTTTAATATTCGTATTAGTGATATAACCTATGTTGATATTATTAAAAGATCTGTAGACGCAAGACAAAGAAATATAAAAATTAATTTAACATTAGAAATTTATATTTTAGAACCCTTTAGAAACTCTAATAAATTTGTTTTTAATTTTAATAATGTAGAAAATGCTAAAGAAGTTATTATAGTAGGTTCAGGTCCTGCAGGTTTATTTGCAGCACTTGAGCTTATATCTAAAGGAGTTAAACCAATAATTATTGAAAGAGGAAAAGATGTTAGATCTAGAAGAAAAGATCTAGCTATCCTTACTAGGGAGCACTTTGTAAATAGTGATTCAAATTATTGTTTTGGTGAGGGAGGTGCCGGCACATATTCTGATGGCAAATTGTATACTAGAAGCAAGAAAAGAGGTGACGTAAATAATATTCTTGACCTTTTGGTTTTTCATGGAGCCAATCCAAATATAAAGATTGATGCACACCCTCATGTAGGTACTGATAAACTTCCAAAGATTATTAAGGCCATAAGAGAAACTATAATTTCATGCGGTGGAGATATATTATTTAATTCACGAGTAATTGATATTATTATTAAAAATAATAAAGTTAATGGTGTTGTTCTTAAGAATGGAGATACAATTCATTCTAATAAGGTTATATTAGCTACTGGTCATTCAGCAAGAGACATTTATTTATTATTAGATAGAAAGAATATTGCATTAGAGGCTAAGCCATTCGCAATAGGTGTGAGAGTAGAACATTCTCAAGAGCTTATAGATCAGATTCAATATAATTGTGAGCATCGAGGTGAATACCTTCCGCCAGCACCATATTCATTTGTTAATCAAGTAAATGGTAGAGGTGTGTATTCATTTTGCATGTGTCCAGGGGGAATTATTGCACCATGTGCAACATCTCCAGGTGAAGTTGTTACTAATGGGTGGTCTCCTTCTAGAAGAAACTATAAAACATCAAATTCTGGAATTGTAGTTGAACTAAAATTGAAAGACTTTTCAAAATATGATAAACATGGCCCATTGTCAGGAATGTATTTTCAAAAAGATATTGAACAATCTGCATTTAAAATAGCAGGAGAAACTCAGAAGGTTCCAGCTCAACGTCTAGTAGATTTTATTAATAATAAGAAATCTTCTTCCATTCCAAAAACATCTTATTTTCCTGGAACTAAATCTGTTGAACTTAGAGACTTATTTCCAAATTTTTTAAGTGATAATCTTAATATTGGTTTTCAAAAAATAGGTAATAAAATGAAGGGCTATCTAACAAATGAAGCGGTTGTCCATGCTCCTGAGAGTAGAACTTCTTCTCCAGTAAGAATTCCAAGAGATAAAATTAGCTTACAGCATCCACAAGTAATTGGTTTGTTTCCATGTGGAGAAGGCGCTGGCTATGCAGGAGGAATTATATCAGCTGCAATTGATGGTCAAAAATGTGCTAGATCCGCTAGTGTTATCTAATTTCAGCTCCAGCCTTATCTATAAATGATGTTATAAGTTTATTCATGATTTTATCAATTATTTTATCAGTTAAAGTTTTACTTTCATCTTCAAAAATAAAAGATAAAGAATAAGATTTTTTCTCTTTAGATAATTGTTTCCCTTCATAAACATCGAATAGATTTATCTTTTTTAAAATTCTATTATCAGTATTTATAGCAATATCTTTTAGTTCTTCAAAAGTTACAGACTTATCAAGTAATAAGGATAGATCTCTTCTCATTGATGGGAATTTTGAAATATCCTTGTATTTCATCTTATTTTTTTTAGTGATTTTTAGAATATTATCCCAGTTAAAATCAGCCATAAATACATCTTTAGAAATATCAAAATAATTACATATCTCATTACTTACTTTACCAAATGAAACTAATTTTTTATGGCCTAAACTGTAAGTTACTGAAAGAGATCTTCCAAAACCAGGGTTACTAATAGAATCGAATTTATTTATTCCAAGTTTAGCTAGAACTGATTCAACTATTTTCTTTATGAAATAAAAATCAACATCTTGATTTTTTGAGTTCCAGTTCTCAGAACTTATTCTTCCTGTTACTAAAATTTGCAAATGTTTTTTCTCAATATTTTTATCATCTATTTTATGATATGTTTTTCCAAATTCATAGAATTTTAAATCTTTGTTCTTTCTGTTTAGATTATATGCTATATTTTCTAATCCATTAAATAGAAGAGTCTGTCGCATTATGTTTAAATCTTGCGATAATGGATTTAAAAGCTTAATGTTATGTGAGATATCAAGTTCTGGAATTAATGTGCTGTATTTATCTTTAGAGAGAGAATTATTCATTATTTCATTAAAGCCATTGTTTGATAAAAAATTTGATATTGATGCACTAATCTTCTCAAAGTTATTACTTTCATTTGATGTAATTATTGTATTAAGTTTAGAAGGGATTGTAACATTGTTGAATCCATATATTCTTAATATTTCTTCAATTACATCGACTTCTCTTTTAACATCAGCCCTATATGGTGGAATTAATAATGTTAAACCATCATCACTTGAATCTGCAATATCTATCTCTAAATCTCTTAATATCGAAATAACTTTATTTCTATCTATATATTCACCTATTAATTTATCCATTTTATCATAAGACAAGACTACTTTAAAATGTGAAATCTTTTTTGGATATAAATCGTTAATATCTGAAGACAAACTACCACCGCATATTTCCATTATTAATAAGGCTGCTCTTTTAAGCGCATATACTGTTATGTTTGGATCACAGCCTCTTTCATATCTAAATGATGCGTCTGTGCTTAAGGTATGTCTTTTAGACGATTTTCGAATGCTTATTGAATCAAAGTATGCAGACTCTAAAAAAATATCTTTAGTGTCATTATTTACGCTAGATTCAACTCCTCCCATAACACCTGCAATACACATTGGTTTCTTCGCATCATTTATCATTAAATCTTCAGATGATAATTTAATTTCTTTATTATCTAGTGTGACAAATTTAGTGTCATTTTTTGTTCTTGATACGATAACCTTCTTTCCTTGAATTTTGTTCATATCAAACGCATGCAAGGGTTGTCCGGTTTCATGTAAAACAAAGTTTGTTATGTCGACAACATTATTTACTGGATTTAGACCAATGGCTTTAAGTTTGTTTTGCAACCAATCCGGAGAATTAGTTACTTGTACATTACTTAGTGTTAAAGAAGAGTATCTTGGGCATAAATCATAATCTTTTACTTCTACAGAAATACTGCTTTTTTTATTTATTGCTTTGAACTCTTTTACTGATGGCTTGCACATTTGCAGCTTCTCGCCCCTATAATTTAAGGAAGTAAGAAGATCTCTTGCTACACCTATATGCCCCATTGCATCGGATCGGTTTGGTGTTAACCCAATTTCAAAAACTGTATCAGTCTCTAATTTAAAATAATCTTTTGCTTTAATCCCTACTTCTGCATTTTTATCTAATACCATTATTCCATCGTGGCTCTCTCCTAATCCTAGTTCGCTTTCAGAACAAATCATTCCATATGAAAGCTCACCTCTAATTTTACCTTTTTTTATCTTAAAACTATCTTCTCCTGTGTGTAATATTGTGCCGATTGTAGCTACTGGAACTTTTTGTCCGACATCAATATTGTTTGCACCACAAACTATTTGTAATGGTTCTATTTCACCCACATTTATAGTTGTTAAGTTTAGTCTATCGGCATTAGGGTGTTGTATTTTAGATAGAACTTCACCAATTACCACTCCTTTTAATCCCCCTTTTATACTTTCAATTTCTTGAACGCCTTCAACTTCTAAGCCAATATCAGTTAAAATAGATGAAATCTCATCAATAGGTAGATTAAGATTTAAATAATTATTCAGCCAGTTATATGATATTTTCATTTAGAATTATTGTAATTTAAACAAAAATATAAAAAATAGAATCGCATGTGTTAAATTATCGATTTAGATTTGAGGATATTTTTGGATTAAATAAATTAAGGAATATTTTTAGTTACTGCTTTAAGACTAAGTAGATTCATTGCATTACCTTCTAATCCTGCAATATTTTTACTTGAAAATCGTAAAACATTATCATAGTAAAGCGGTACAATGACAGCGCTATCAAGAATTAATTGATTCATTTTATTGTATAACAAATATCTATTATTTGAGATATTTTCAGATAGAGAAGCTACATACAAGCTATCAAAATAGCTGTTACTAAAATGTGTATAATTTGGGCCGTCAGGACTCTTGTTTTTACTATAAAACAATGACAAGTAATTTTCTGCATCTGGATAGTCCGCAATCCAGCTGCCTCTAAAGAAATTAAGTTTAGATGTTGCGACCATTTGCCTGTGAGATGATGGTAAATTAATTTGAATCTCAACATTTAATCCAATATCTGTTAAACTATTTTGAATATACTCGCATAAATCAAGGTAAGATGATGTTGTAGATAGTATAATTTTTTGATTTACATCAAAGTTACTTTTATTAATTAGTGCTTTTGCTTTTTCAGGATTATAGCTATATCCATTTATATTATTATTAAAAGAAGGTAGTCCAATTGGAATTATCCCTTTTGTAGCAGGATAACCAATGTTGTTTCTTAAGTACTTTATCATTTCCAATCTATTAAAGCCTAAGTTAATAGCTTTTCTAATTTCAATTGGTAAGGGTTTTTCATCAATTAAAAATCCAAGATATTCGGTATTTAAGTACGATAGTTTTTCAAGATTAACTGTCTTATTGTATTTTGGGTTTAATTCACCAGTTCTGGTAAGTATTTCATCCTTATAACTTGCGTCTATTCCAGAAACGAAATCTAAATTACCATTTAAAAACTGTAAAAATGCTGATTGCTTGTCTTTAATAAATGTTATAGCAATAGCATCAAGAAAAGGCATTGCTTTTTTGTCTTGATTTTTTTCAAAATAATTACTGTTTTTTCTCATAACTAGCTTGACTCCATCTTTCCATAATTGTAACTTGAATGGTCCTGTTCCAATAGGCTCCCTACTAAAGTTAATGTTTTCACTTATTTCATGAGGAACAACTGAGCAGTACTGCATACTTAATAGTGATAAAAATGCTGGAAATGGCTTTTTAAGAGTAACTTTAAATGTACTATCATTAATAGCTTTATACGACTCTACGTTTGATAGTACCCATTTTCCTGGAGCAGCTAATTCTTTACTTAATAATCTGTTGAATGAATATTCAAAATCTTTTGCTATAACTTTTCTTCCAATACTATCTGAGAAAAGATAATGATCGTGAAAATAAACATCATCTCTAAGAGTAAAAGTATAATGTAATGAATTAGATGATATATTCCAATACTTTGAAATAGATGGTTTTACATTTAAATTATTGTCTAGTTGAACGAGTCCGTTAAAAAGTTGGTTTGTTGCCCAAATCGTTGCCTGATCTTTGGCAAATGCTGGATCTAGTGTGCTTATTCCAGAGGATTCATTATATTTAAAAATAGATAAATTTGAATTTTGGTCTGTATTACTACAAGAGTATAACAAAGTTGACATTGTTATCAGAATTAATCTAATCATAATTTTAATTATCTTGCAATATTAACTAATTATATCACTAATACAATGTCCAAAATATTCAATTTACATTTAAATGCCTGTATAATTTATTAAAATAAATATTGTCGTAATAAGCTTTTAATATTTTGGATAATATAATTGTAAACAATCATAAATTGGACATTGCATTATTTTTAGTTTTCTAATCAAGTATCATATTTTAAACAGACCCATTTCTTAATTAATTTTACGAAATCAAATAAAAATATGTTTCATATTAACTATAATTAATGAATTATCTATTTTTGGCGAATGTTTGATCAAAAGAAAGTTGCTTTCTACACACTTGGTTGTAAGCTTAATTTTTCTGAAACTTCTACTATTGGAAGGCAGTTAATTGATATTGGTTTTCAAAAAGTAGACTTTAACCAAGTTGCAGATTTATATGTAATCAATACATGCTCAGTAACAGAGAATGCTAATAGAGAATGTAGGAGGATAATTAGGAAAGCAAGAAGATTGTCTCCAGCTTCTTTTATTGTAGTAACTGGATGCTATGCACAGCTTAAGCCAAATGACATTTCTAAAATTGAAGGCGTAGATATGGTGCTTGGGGCTAATGACAAGTTTAATCTTCCAAAATTACTTAAAGATTTGACTAAAAATAATTCACCAAAAATACATGGCTGTGAAATTTCAAAACTTGATTATTTTAATTCCTTTTCACTTAATGATAGGACACGTTCTTTTCTTAAAATTCAAGATGGATGTGATTACCCGTGTACATATTGTACTATACCTTTAGCTCGAGGAAAAAGTAGGTGTGATACTATTGATAATATTTTACAAAGTGCAAGCATCATAGCATCTAAAGGCATTAAGGAAATTGTATTAACAGGTGTGAATATTGGTGAATTTAAAGACAATAACAATAATTTTGCTGACTTAATGTCTAATCTTGAAAATGTAGAAGGTATCGAAAGGTACAGAATCTCCTCTATCGAACCAAATTTAATTAGCGATCAAGTTATATCAAATGTTAGTGTCTCCAAGAAATTCATGCCACATTTTCATATTCCTATGCAATCAGGTTCAGATTTGATATTAGGTAAGATGAAAAGACGCTATCAAACAAAATTATATAGAAATAAAATTAATAACATTACCAATAAGATTAAAGATGTATGTATAGGAGCTGATGTTATTGTTGGTTTCCCTGGTGAAACTGATGATGAGTTTAACAAAACAATGTTATTTATCAAAGACCTACCTATTTCTTATTTACATGTATTTACTTACTCTGAGAGAGAAAATACTGCAGCAATCGAATTTGATAATGTTGTTGATAAGAAAACTCGCTCTGAAAGGGCTACAAAATTAATCTTACTTTCAGAAAAACTTAAACGAGCTTTTTATTCGAAATATATAAGTTCTCATCATACTGCCTTACTTGAAGAAGAAGATCATGATGGTTTCTTATATGGTTTTACGGATAATTACATTAAGATTAAAGTTCCTTTTCATAAACATTTACAAAAATCTAAGCAAAAGGTATTCTTGCAGAAAATCGATTCAGATGGTATAATGCTATCAAAAATAATAACAAACTAAAATATGTATCCAACAATTTCACATCTAATATATGATTTATTTGGTTTAGACATCCCTTTACCTATTCAGACATTTGGGTTTTGGGTTGCAATTGCATTTTTGATGGCCTCATGGATTATATCTCTTGAACTTAGAAGAAAAGAGTCACTTGGATTGCTTTCACCTTTTAAGACTAAAGAAGTTATTGGCAAAGGTCTTAGCAATTATGATATAGTGAGTAGTTTATTTTTTGGCTTCTTATTTGGATTTAAAGCAGTAGAGGCCTTTTTTTATTATTCAGATCTAGTTAATAACCCACAAGAATTTATTCTTTCTTCTCGAGGTAATCTCGCAGGTGGTATATTAATTGCATTAGTCTCATTATTCATCAAGTGGAGTGATAATAAAAAGAAAAAACTAACTATACCAAAAACAATAGATAAAACTTTACATCCTTATGAATTAGTTGGCAATTTAACAATGATTGCAGCTGTTTCAGGAGTAATTGGCGCAAAAATATTTCATAACTTAGAAAATTTTGATTTATTTCTTTCTGATCCTCTTGGACAGTTACTTTCATTTAGTGGCCTAACGTTTTATGGAGGATTAATTTTTGGTGCTATTTCTGTTATTTGGTATGCTAACAAATTCAATATTAAAATAAAGCACCTTATAGACAGTTCTGCACCCGCCCTAATGCTTGCCTATGGAATTGGTAGAATTGGCTGTCAGATGTCAGGAGATGGAGATTGGGGGATAGTTAATTTAGCCCCTAAGCCAGATTGGATGGGTTTTTTGCCAGATTGGATGTGGAGCTATACATTTCCTCATAATGTTATTAATGCTGGTATTCCAATTGATGGATGTGTTGGTAACTTTTGTTACCAGCTTGCTAATCCAGTATGGCCTACTGCATTCTATGAAGTTGTTATGTCACTTATTTTATTTGGTATTCTTTGGTTTTTAAGAAAGAAAATAAACATTCCAGGAATGTTGTTCTTCATTTACTTTATTTTTAATGGAATTGAAAGGTTTTTTATTGAAAAAGTTAGAGTTAATACAGAATATAACATTCTTGGTGGTATTACTCAAGCAGAAATTATTTCATTTCTGCTAATAATAACTGGTTTTCTTGGTTGTATTTATCTTTATGCCAAAAGAGATCAAAAAGTCTGAGTTTCTTAAATAGTTAATTTAACCATTCAAAAAAAGTCCATGCTAACATTAGAGCAAATAATCCAACAATAACTACAATAATTATTAATAACATGAGACCAATACTTATTGCAGTTCTAGCTGCTTTTGATTTTTCTTTTTGTGGCTTTATCCCTTTAAATTTTTGACAGTCTTCACATCTACATTTTTCTATGTCAAATCCACTATTTTGTAACCTTGTATGATAATCTACTAAACTTTCTGATTTAACAGTATCATTACTATTTTTGACAGTATCATGATGAAATGTTGAAGTATTCTCTACTGGAAATGATGCATAAAGCATTGAGGATGATGATAATAATAGTAATATAATGATATTTTTCATCTAACAATATTAATATTTTATAATTATATTACTATGTAGAGCATAATAACACAATATAAAATTAAAAGATTGAATGGTAGAAAATAATACTATTAATTATCACATAAAGAATTGCAGGCATTGTATTTGCAATTGAATCTTTTATTTTAATTCTAGCGAAGACTGCAACTAACATCATTATTGTTAGAGAGAAAGAAACAATTGATAGAAGAAAAGGAAGATAATATGCACCAATAATTAATCCAAAACTTGCTAAAATTTGTAGAATAGCTATAATTATTCTTAGTTTATTATATCCCCATCTTTCATATTCAGAAATTAAACGTCTGGAATAAAAAGAACTTATACCGTAAAAAAGAAAAGATAATGCAGAAAAATATATAATTGCATAATCTATATCCATTTTCTATAATATGCCATAATTAGTAGCGGCAATAAACAAAGATAAAATCAAAAGTAAAAGAGATGGCACCTTTTTTGAAAAGGGATTACTTACTTTAAAATGAAAATACTGTGCACAAATCATTAGAAATGCCATGCAAAGAGATGAAATAATTAAAAGTTCACTGTACCATATTCCTAGTATTAAAACTGTAGCTAGTGATATTTTCAATGCCCCTACTATATTTTCTGTTAAACTTGAAAGTTCATATTGCTTAAATTCTAGAGTGATATTGTCACGCCTAAATACCCAAACAATGGTTACAGAGATTGATAAAATGACTTGAGCTAGTGTTGATAAGTTTTCCATATTTTTTTATTTCAAATATAATAAAAACAAACAATTATAATAATTCATTTTTCTTTTATCTCTTTGATATTTTGTTTGATGAAATATGGCTTTGTCTACTACATTTAAATCTAGAAATTTCATCGCTTCTTTTTTTAAGATGCTTACTACTCACTCCACTATTAACTCTTTTTCTCCATAAATTAAAACTTGAACGCTTGAGCTCATTTCTCATGATCTTTATTACATCATGTTCACTTATATCAAACTGATATTTGATGGCTTCGAAGGGGGTTCTATCTTCCCATGCCATTTCAATTATTCTATTATATTCTCTATCAGAAAACATCTGCTTTTTTAATTTTTAAGTTAATGTATTGCAAAATTAACGATTTATTTTTTGTTGATTACATTTGCAATATGAGAATATTTAAAAGAGATCCGTTTGGGAATTTTCAGATAATTAAGCGTCTCTTAATTATAATAATTGGCATAATATCACACAGAAGATTTAGAGGGATTAATTATTTAGAAATTAATGGTGCCAAAATTTTAGCTAATTTACCTAAATCAAATGTTCTATTTATTTCTAACCATCAAACATATTTTTCTGACGTTACTGCCATGATTCATGTCTTTAATGCTAGTTTAAATGGTAGAGATAATAGTATTAAAAATTTCTTTTATCTATTTAATCAAAAAAGAAACATCTATTTTCTTGCTGCAAAGGAAACAATGAGAGCAGGAATTATTCCTAAAATTCTTGAATATACAGGCTCTGTATCAATTTCAAGAACCTGGAGAAGCAAGGGAGAAAGCATCAACAGACCCATTGACAATAGAGATTTAAATAATATAAAACTTGCTCTTAACGATGGTTGGCTAATTACCTTCCCTCAAGGAACTACTAAAGCTTGGGCACCCATTAGAAAAGGTACAGCCTTTATGATAAAAGAACATAAACCAATAGTTGTTCCAATTACTATAGATGGATTTAGAAGATCTTTTGATAAGACAGGTTTAAAACTTAAAAAGAAGGGCGTTAAGCAAAGAATTAATATTAAAGAACCCCTAATTATTGATTATGATAAGCAATCTGTTACTGATATTACTGAAATGATTAGTCATGCTATAGAACAACATTCTGACTATAAATAAGTTTTACTACTAACTATATGACAAACTCTTGGAGATTGAATCTAAGTCGGCTAATACTTTAACCATCTTTTTCTTATAATTTATTACTGATTCACTATTTATTTGAGTACTTATTTTATTCTTTGGTAATTCAAGAGTTTTTATTTTAGACATTAAATCGTTAGCAGAATTTTTCAATATTTCTAAATCCATTTTTCTAGCAATCAGATAATTTTTATTTGACTTTTTTACTTTTTCTGTGATAGTATTTGATATAACTTCAAATCTACTTTGTAGAATTTGATAGTCATTTGTCATGATTAAATTTGAAGTTATTTTTAAATAAGAAAATACTTTAATTAACCATTTACTTGGATCGTATGCATACCATTTAATACCGTTCCTATAATCAGATGGGAATTTATGATGGTAATTATGATATCCTTCACCAAATGTAAATAGGGATACAAGCCATGAGTCTCTCGAAGTTGAATTAACATCATATGTTCTTTTTCCACTGTAATGACATAATGAATTTATAAAGAATGTTGCATGATGAACTAAAGTGATTCTAAGGAATGTTCCCCAAAGTAGTCCTCCTACTGGTCTATTATAGTAAAATCCTATAGCTAATGGAATTAAAAAACCCCCTACAAAGGCAATGTGGTAATAGTATTTGTTTTGAAAAATAACAGCCGATTTCTTTTCTAAATCTTTAACACCAGATATTTTTTCTTTTTCTGGATCAGTATTCTTTAATATCCAACCAATATGGGCATGCCAAAATCCTTTTTTAATTGTGTATGGGTCGTCATCAGTATCTGATAATGAATGATGTCTTCTATGATCAGATGACCATTTCAATATTGTGTTTTCTAAAGCAATTGAACCAAATATCATTAAAATCCACTCTAAAATAGTATTTGTCCTGTAGGATTTATGAGCAAATAATCTATGATATCCCATTGTAATACCCATACCAGTAAAAAACCAAAGTGAAATTAGTAATATTGGTTCATAAAGCTCTACACCGTTGTAATATATATAAAATGATGTGCCAACTATGCCTATTATTGGAATAATGGTTAAGAAGGCAACCATAGACCAGTTATATTTTGAAGTCTTTTTCACTTTGCAAAAATAAGTAAAAGATTGCTTTTTATATAACCTTAAAGTAAATAAAACTATTGTAGAATAATCTTCTTTTTAATTATTTCA